>Ga0180301_10000413_pt1 | contig 33075 bp, 27 predicted proteins | sample GuaBasSediGuay16_FD_121797 | JGI IMG/M metagenome (GOLD analysis project Ga0180301, IMG submission 121797) | Subseafloor sediment microbial communities from Guaymas Basin, Gulf of California, Mexico - Guay16, Core 4569-2, 12-15 cm | ecosystem: Environmental > Aquatic > Marine > Hydrothermal... | reverse complement strand
GATCTTTATTTTCCTGTATCATCACTCCTTCATCGTCTTTCCATGAAAATATTCTACAATTGATCAGCTCCCAGTGTTTTCCATTCCATCTTGCCTCTTCTGAATCTATTCTTTTCTTCAACAAACCGGATTCATCCAACTCTATTATGATAAGACCCGATAGGGTTCCGGTATTGTCGTTGTAATAATCGGCGTGATAGATAAGATTCTTTTTATTATCTCTCACCGTTATGTTCGTATTGCTGTATGAGACTTTTTGATTTAATACAGTGTTTGTAAGCTCATTTTTTTCTCTAAAAGACTTTATAACAATTTTCTCCTCAAAATAAATATTAATAAAACTCAGCAAGAACCCAACAGCTATTAACGGTGATATAAACTTGTATAGAGAGATTCCCGATCCGAATACAGAGATAAGCTCATTGTTAGAGTATAGCGTTCCCAGCGTGTAAGATACAGAAAAAAGAAGTGCTAAAGGTAGAGAAAAGGATACACATTTGGGCAGATATAACCATGCTATTTCTGCTATCGTTATAAGCGGAACATCCTGGTTCAGGTATCTCCATAAATTAGCAAAAAGATCCACCAATTGGAGTATAAGTATAAAAAAAAGAAGCGATAGAATCAAAACCGGGAAAAAAGCCTTTACTACCATCGAATGAAGCGTTTTCACCTCTTTGCCCTCAATATTATAAAAATCACCCCTGTCAGAAATATTACTATGTTAGGCATCCACATGGAAAGAACCGGAGAGACATCCATTCTCAATCCAAAGGTCTGTCCCGCAAAAAGCATTCCCCAATAAATAATTGAAACAAACAGCCCTATTCCAAAGCCCACAGCCCTTCCACTTCTACGTGTAAAAAGACCAACAGGGAATGCTAGAATCATAAAGAAAAAACATGCAAAGGGTACCGCCAATTTTTTATGAAACTCAAGTTTATATAATTTGAGAATCCTATCTGTTATTTTCCTGGATTTTTCTTTTAAGTATTCTTCCAGATAGTGGCGCAGTCTATTGAGATTTTTATCCGGAAGCTTTCCTTTTTCATTTAACAATTCTCTTGCTGCGAAGTATTCCTGGGAAAGATTATATTTTTTTAGCATCAGTTCTCTTTTATGAGTCTCGATCTTCTTCCTGAAGCCCTTTTCTTTTTCATCAATAACTTTATATACATCAAGAGAGCTCATTTCAGCCGGTCCTGGGTTTCGAATTGAGAAGCTTATATCTTTCAGTAAAATATTGTATATCATTCTTTCCGATTCTATATACTCAAATTCTCTCTTTTTTTTATTATCTGTGGTATGAATAAAGACATTCTCCAATTCGAGAGAAACTATTCCCTCCTGTTCCATACTTCTATTGAAGGTTGCCCAGGCTGCCTTTATTATTCGTCTCTCCTTCTTCTCTGTTCTGTCAATGATCATAATATTGTTTATCTGGTTTTCGCTGACTTTACCGGTTATTATGATGCTGTCCTGGTAGTGTTTTACAGTGTAAGATTCAAGCTCGATTCCGGGGTTGGAATAGATCAGTTCTCTATATAATTTACCAAAATTTACAGTTCCTCTGGGTAAAAAATAATCGTTAGTAAAAAAAGAGATAACTGAAAATATAAGGCTTATAGAAATCAGTGGCAAGAAAATCCGTCTGAGAGAGACTCCCGAAGCCCTGAGAGCCAGGATTTCATTATCTGAAGAGAGTCTACCCACCGCCATAAGGGCACCGACAAGCGCACCAAAGGGGAAAGAGAGAGAGATAATGAGAGGTAAAGAGAAAATAACCAGAAGAAATACATCTATTAAAGGAGCACGTTTGGAAAGAATATCTTCTGCAAGAAATAGTAACTGATTTACAAAAAAGATGAAAAAGAAAAATAAAAATGCTACTAGAAATGAAATAAGAAACTCTTTTCCAATATAAAAATAGATCGATCTGTATGTTCTTGCCATCAGAAATCGAATCTGACCAGTCTATATTTTTTTAAGTTTCTGGAACCATATGCAAGAAGATTAAACAATTCGCTACGGATATATTGTTCTTTGATGGATTGTATATGATGTACCTCTATTTGGTGGAGAATTTCTATCGATTGAGAAATGTCTAAAATCTCTCCTATCATTAAATATTGGCGCACCATTCTTTTCATACGGTTCTCCATATCTTCTTTTGAGAGAATTACTCCCCCCGCGAGGTGCGACACCGCATTTTTAATCTCCATGTCTGTAAAAAAGGTATCGAGTAACCGGTGAAACTCCTCATTTAACGACTCGATTAATCGAGTAAAGAGATCTTCGGACGTGTTTGCATATATTAGCCATTCTGCAACATGTGTAAAGTAAGACCTGAGTGAATAAATTGAATAACAGAGCCCCTTTTTTTCTCTTATATTCTGAAATAGTCTTGAGCTCATTGACTCTCCAAAGGCAGTACTGAAGACTAAAAAACTGTAAAAATCTTGAATGTTCTTGGAAACCGGAAAGGTGATTCCTGTATATAACTGTACTTGTTTAAAATTTCCCGATACATATTTCCAGCTCGGTTTCCTGACCGGAGCTATACGCTCTGCCGGTGAAAAATTATCTCTTTCGTTTCTATCTTCGGGAAGAAACTTTTCCAGAAGGGATAATGCCTGCTCTGGAGAAAAATTGCCTGCAATAGAGACGATCAGGTTTGTGGTTTTATATCGGTTTTTATGAAAATTTAACAAATCCTTTTTCGTAATGGCTGCAATATCATTAAGCTCACCTGTAATTTTGGCTGCTAGAGGATGATTTCCCCACATCTCTCTGAGGTAGAGCTCATATGCGACCTCCTCTGGAGAATCCTGTGTAGCTTTTATTTCGTTTATCACCACCAGTTTTTCTCTACTTATCTCTTCTTCAGGAAAAATTGAACCCCATATCATATCAGAGAGAACATCTATTGCAAGCTCTAGATATTCAGAGGGAAGAGTACAGTAGAAACATGTTTGCTCTTTTTCGGTGAATGCATTCAAGACTCCACCTACACGGTCGATTGCCTGGGCTATTTGGAGGGGAGTCCTCTTTTTTGTGCCTTTAAAAACCATGTGCTCCAGGAAGTGTGTCAAACCTCGTTCTGTATCATTTTCGTCTCCGGAGCCAATGTTAAACCAGAAACCGATCGATACTACCTCTGTTGTTTCAACAGTTTCCAGGAGAACGGATGCACCATTATTAAGCTTTTTTTGTACAATCAATCCCTTCTCCGACGGAAATTTCCGCCCTTATCATTTTTGTAGTAAGATCTTGAGAAACCTCTGGAATGAGTTTTAGACCTTCCCTGTCTTTCTCCGCCACCATCGTCTATTGCATCTATATAACTTAAGTTTATTCTTCCCAGCTTATCTATCTCTATTACCTTTACCTTAATCTCTTGCTCAAGACTTAAAACATCGGTTACAGAATTTACTCTTCCTCTTGAGAGCTTTGAGATATGGACAAGCCCTTCTTTTCCGGAAAGAATTTCTACGAATGCTCCAAAGTCGGTAATCCTTTTTACCTTTCCAGTATATATTTTACCTATTTCAGGTTCTTCTACTAAACTGAGAATAGCGCGTTCTGCATCCAGTGTCTTTTCTCTCTCCTTACCGTAAATGGTAACTTTACCACCCGGTTCAATGTTGATCTCTACATCGTACTTTTCGGACATATTCTTGATGGTTTTCCCGCTCGGCCCTATTATTTGACCTATTTTATCTGAATCTACCTGCAACGTAATAATTTTTGGCGCATATTCAGAAAGAGAGATCTCCGGAATACTTATAGTCTTGTTCATAATCTTAAGTATATGAAGCCGGCCCTCTTTAGCCTGTTCAAGAGCTCTGGTCAGAATTTCTGAACTCACACCGGAAATCTTTATATCCATCTGAAATCCAGTAATTCCATCTTCTGTTCCTGCAACCTTGAAATCCATGTCTCCAAGGTGATCTTCTTCTCCCAGAATATCGCTTAGAATAACAGTTTTATCTCCTTCCTTTACAAGTCCCATTGCAATTCCTGCAACGGGTTTGGACAGAGGAACTCCGGCATTCAACAATGAGAGGGATCCGCCGCATACCGAGGCCATGGATGAGGATCCGTTAGATTCCAATATTTCTGAGACTACACGTATGGTATAGGGGAAGGTTTCATTAGAGGGAAGTACGGCCTCCAGTGATCTCTGCGCCAGGTATCCATGCCCGATCTCTCTCCTTCCAGGACCCAGTCTTCCTGTTTCTCCTACAGAGAAAGGAGGAAAATTGTAGTGGAGCATAAAACTCTCCCTCTTATCTCCCTCAATATCGTCTATTACCTGTTCATCAAATACCGTTCCAAGTGTAGTAATGACGAGTGCCTGGGTCTCTCCCCTGGTAAAAAGGGCAGAACCATGGGTTCTTGGCAACACACTCACTTCGCAGGATATTGGACGAATCTGTTCGGGTGTTCTTCCGTCTGTCCGAAGGTTTTTCTCTAGAATCGATTTTCTTACTATTTCATATTCCATATCATCGAATAAAATATCAACACTCTTTTTCTGTTCTTCGGTAATCTCTTCTTTTAGAGCTGTGAGAGTATCAATTTTTACCTGCTTGATAGCTTTACTCCTCTCTTCCTTACCTTTAATAAAGCATGCTTCTACCATTTTGTCGTATGACAGTGACCAGATTTTTTCTCTCGTTTCCAGAGGTTGCTCCTCTTTTTTTTCTATGGATAATTTCTCCTTTCCTGCCTTTTCCTTTAATTGCAACTGCAGATCACAAATATCTGCAATTATGGGCTTAGCCTTTTCAATTGCAGAGATTAAATGCTGCTCTGAAACTTCTCGTCCTCCACCTTCAACCATTGTGATTTCATCCTTTGTACCTGCAACAACCATGTCCAGCTCTCCCTTCTCAATTTGCTCGTAAGTGGGATTTATTATAAGCTTTCCATTTATAGACCCTACTCTAACAGCTCCTATGGGTCCGTCGAATGGAATCTCTGAAATTACCACACAAGCCGAAGCGGCTACCATTGCGATAATATCCGGTGGATTGATTTGATCTGTAGAAAGGGTGGTGGGGACAATCTGAATCTCTCTATTAAAGTCCTTGCAAAACAGTGGCCTCATAGGTCGATCTATGAGCCTGGAAACGAGAATCTCTTTATCTTTTGGTCTTCCTTCCCTCTTAAAAAATCCTCCTGGTATTTTCCCGGCAGCATAGAACTTTTCGTTATATTCAACCTGGAGGGGTATAAAATCGAGTCCTTCTACTTCTGTTTCCGAGTAACAGACCGTACAGAGAACAACCGAACCGCCATAGCTGGCTATAACAGCTCCGTTGGCCTGTTTGGCCATTTTCCCTGTTTCGAGTATTAAATCGTGTTCTCCTATTCTATAACTGAACTGATGTATCATGTTTTTTCCTTGGTTTTTTATTTATTTTTTATTTTCTTAAGTTTAATCTTGCAATGAGTTCTCGATATTTATTAAGGTCTTTTTTCTGAAGAAACTTAAGGAGTCTTCTCCTCTGACCGACAAGTTTAAGAAGACCTCTTCTTGAATTATGATCTTTCTTATGTGTTTTAAAGTGTTCGGTCAGTTCCTGTATTCTCTTCGTAAGAAGAGCAATTTGAACTTCCGTTGCTCCGGTATTTTTCTCATCGTTACCAAACTCTTTTGCTATTTCTTTTTTTTCTTCTCTTGTTAACGGCATTCCTTTTCTCCTTTTGATTTTTATTCACTTGAAAATAATTTTTTTGGTTTTAAAGTTTTCTGGTTGAGACCATTCTATTCCTTCTTCTGAAATTATCAGTCTTGAATCAAGTGTTGAATTATGTTTATCCATGAGAGTTATATCAAAAACTCCTCTATCTGGCATAAGTTGTTTAATCTCTTCCCTTTTAATAAATATCCTCTCACTGTTAAAGCAATCTTCTCTATTACTGTTTAGCTCAATGAAAAACTTCTCTCCTATTAGCTTCTCAACAGTGTTTATTTTACCCTCCTTGATTTTATTTCTTATTCTGGTACTACTTACCAGGATTTCGTCGATTTTTACAGGTTTAATAATTTCTGTTTTCACTCCCCTCCCTTTTAAAAAATCTCTCACATCATAAGCACTGGTTGCAGCATTTTCTCCGCATCTGAAATTAGCTCCCAATACGACATATCGTAATTTTGTGTTGTTTAATATGATGTTAAAAAAATCTTCTCCTGATAGTTTACTAAAATTACTTGAAAAGTCAATGAGCATTACTTTTCCCGCTCCCAGCTCCCGGAACTTTTCAATACGCCCTTCGAGGGTTAAAATATCACCGGTGTGATTTTCAGGATGCAATATAGTCGAGGGATTATCACGGAAGGTTATTATCACAGGAATTAAATGAGGTAAATCATTGACTATCTTTTTTATCAATATCTTATGACCAATATGAACTCCATCGAACACACCTACTGTTAATGCAATCTCGGTATCTTTAAGTACACCTCTTTCTACAAAATCTTTCCACGATAAAACTTGCATTCTAAGCAGCTCCTACAAAATGATACCTGTATTTTTTACCTCTTTTCTCAATTAAAGCTGCGAATCTCTCTTTCCGATCAAATAGAGCACATAAGCCATCTCTTTCCGGTGGATATTCAAAAAATAAGTCATTCAAAGGGATCCCCCTTGCAATCTTTTTATAATATTCGCCTTTTATTAAATGAACGGGAATACCCAAAGCTGTAAATGCACACTTTGAAGATCTCAGATCTTTTTCTGGATTAAAGTCCCGGGGAGCTACCGAATCCTTAACCGGAAAAGCACCAATTCTTGTTCTTTCGAGCTTTTCAACGTAGGCTCTTGATCCGCATGACAGGCCCAAATCCCTGGCCAGAGATCTTATATAAGTACCCTTTGAACAGACAATTTTTAAGTGTAAAAATGGTGGGTCATAACCCAGATTCTCTATTGAGAAAATAGTTATTTTTCTTTCTATGAGTTCAGGAATATTACCCATACGAACCATTTTATAGGCGCGTTTACCCTTGTAATGAACTGCCGAATAGAGTGGAGGTTTCTGCATAATTTCCCCCTCAAACTTTTTAAGGGTATTCTCTATGGTCGAGGCTTCCGGACAATCCGCCTCTGCTATTACCTTTCCGTCAGGGTCAAGGGTGTCTGTTTGTATACCAAAATGAAAAATAGCTCTATACTCCTTCTCCTCTTTCATAAATAGGGGTGTAAGTCTGGTTAACTTGCCTGCTAAAACGATAAGCAATCCCTGTGCAAATTTATCCAGAGTACCGGTATGACCGACTTTAGCTCCGGGGAGTCGGCTTTTTACTATTGAAATTGCATCGTTAGAGGTCATTCCAACAGGCTTATCGATCAGTACAAGCCCGCTACTATAATTCAAGAAATAAGTCCCTCTATTTTTTTATTTATAATAAATCCTTCTTCGATAGAACGATCCTGGAAAAAGGATAACCTGGGGATTTTTTTTATCCTCAGACGTTTTCGAAGCATCGCTTGTATAAAACCAGCTGCATGATTTAGTGCATGAACAGATTTTTCAATCTGTTCTTCTTCCACCATTCCACTGACATAGATTTTTGCGTAATTCAGGTCTTTGGAAACTTCCGCACGAAAAACAGAAATCAACGTACTGACTCTTGGATCCTTTACTTTGTTGGTATTGATCATTATGCTTATCTCTTGTTGAAGAAGGGTCTCTACCTTCTTTAATCGTAACTCAGGCATATCCCCTCCTAATCATCGAGCTTTCTATCTACTTTTTTAACTTCGAAAAACTCCAGTTCATCTCCTTTTTTAATATCATTGAAATTTTCAATACCGATACCACACTCGTAGTTTGCCTCTACTTCTCTTACATCATCTTTGAATCTCTTCAAAGAACCGATCTTACCGGTATATATCCTGACACCTTCCCTTATTACATGAACAGAGAAATTTCTGTTTACCTTCCCGGATGTTACATGACAACCTGCAATAATACCCACTTTGGGAACTTTGAAGGTTTCTCTTACTTCGGCACGACCTGTTACATGTTCTTCATATTCCGGTTCCAGAAGTCCTTCCATTGCCGCTTTAATATCGTTTACGGCATCGTATATCACATTATACTTTCGTATTTCCACCTTTTCCTGTTCGGCCAGAGTCAGTGCGTTGGAGATGGGACGTACGTTAAAACCGATCAAAATTGCATTTGATGCTGAGGCAAGCATAACATCACTCTCATTTATAGCTCCTGCCGATGCATGAATTACAGAAAGTTTTACCGTATCTTTGCTCAGTTTTTCCAGTGCAGTATGAAGTGCTTCTACAGAACCGTGAACATCTCCTTTTATTATTACTTTCAATTCCCTGACTTCACCTTCCTGAATGGAGTCATAGAGGTTATCCAAGGTAATCTTTCTTACATTCTTTGCCTCTTTTATCTTCTTTAACTCCTGCCTCTTGTCTCCGACCTGTCTGGCAAGTTTCTCGCTTTCTGTCACCTGAAAGGGATCCCCTGCATTGGGTATCCCCGTAAACCCGAGAATCTCAACCGGCATGGCAGGAGTAGCCTCTTCGATCTTTTGATTCCTGTCATTGAACATTGCCCTCACTTTACCTGGATAGATACCCGCAACAAAGGCATCTCCGATTCGAAGTGTACCTCTCTCGATAAGTACAGTAGAAACTATTCCTCTACCGTGATCTACTTTCGATTCGATAATTTTTCCTTCTGCCCTGCAGTTGTAGTTTGCACTTAATTCCAGCATCTCCGCCTGCAGGAGAATATTTTCCAGCAGATCATCTATCCCGGTTCCTTTAAGTGCAGAGACTTCGCTAAATAAAGTATTTCCTCCCCATTCTTCGGGAAGTAAATCGTATTCGGAGAGTTGTTGTTTAACTCTTTTTATGTTGGCATTTTCAAGATCGATTTTGTTTATGGCCACAATTACAGGTACCTTTGCATCCCTCGCATGATTGATTGCCTCTATAGTTTGGGGCATAACTCCATCATCAGCAGCAACTACCAATACCACGATGTCTGTAATTTGAGCTCCCCTTGCTCTCATCCTTGTAAAGGCTTCATGACCTGGAGTATCCAGAAAAACTATTTTACCTCTGCCATGTCCTACCACGTAAGCTCCGATATGCTGAGTTATCCCTCCAAACTCAGATTCTACCACATTTGTTTTACGAATAGCGTCTAAGAGCTTGGTTTTCCCATGATCAACATGACCCATAACTGTTACAATGGGTGGTCGTGGACGAAGTTCCTCTTCCTGATCACCCTCACTTTCTATTACTGTCTCATCGTACAGAGATACAATATTAACCTTGCACCCATACTCCTCTGCCAGGATTGCTGCAGTATCTGAATCGATCTGTTGATTAATCGTAACCATCATTCCCATGCTCATTAGTTTAGAAATAAGTTCCGAAGCTTTAAGGTGCATCTTTTTTGCAAGATCGGATACAGTTATCACTTCCATTATATCGATTTCTCTTGGAACCGGGCTTGTTTTCTTTGGCGGTTTTTTCTTTACAGGTAATACCTTCTCCTCATGTTCTTCTTTTTTCGGTTTTTGATAGGCATCCTTCTTTTTAGCCCGGTAGAACTTTTTATTCCCCTGCTTACGGTCGATAGTAGGAGCTTCTACAGCTCCCTTTTTATCTTGAGGAGCTTTCCCTTTCTGATATTCTGCTTCTCTGCTAACCTCTCTTTTTTCGATATCCGTCCGAGCTTCTCTTCTGCGATACTCTGTTGGTCTGAACCTGGTCTTTCGCTCTTCCTCTTTCTTCTCCTCTTTAATTGCAGGTTTAACAGCTTGTTCTGAGGTTCCTAAAGGTCCGCTGCCCTGTTTCCTTTCATTTTCGGGCTGGGAACTCCTTTTAAAAGTTCTTTGCTTTTCTCTACCTTTAATATCCCCGTTTTTTTCTCTCGATACCTCTATCTGTTGAGTTTCTGTTGTCGAATCTTTCTTAGCTACCACCCTATAAGCCGGTTTCTTTTTCTTTACAACGACGACTTTCTTCTTGTCGATTTTCTCCTGCTCCTGTTGATTATGAGTCTCTGGTTTTTTGTGTTTAATGAGTGTAGCTTTTAGTTTATTCTCTCTTTCTTCAGACATAAAACCCCTTTAATCCTGAATACCTAGTATATATTAAGATTCCTCTTCTTCTTCCTCTATCTCAAAACTTAAACCGACATGACAATTCGGACAAGTAGTCATGCCTAACTTTATAGGTGTCCCGCACTCGGGACATTCATAAGCCTCTTCTTCTTCTTCGGTTTCAATAGTTTCTATCTCTTCAATTTCTCCCTCAGGAGATTCTTCCTCCTCTTCTACTACAATCTCTACATTTTCGTTAATTATCGATTGAATTGTTTCGGCATCCTGAAGAGTAATACCTTCAATCTGAGAAAGTTCTTCGGGATCCATAGATACAAGAGTTTCTATCAACTCTATGCCGTTTTGTCTTAGAATCTCTGCCAGCCTTTCGGAAATACCCGGAAGCTCGGATATTTTGGTTATCTCCTCCTCTTCTTCTTTTATGTCTGTGAAGAGACTGGATAGAGCTTTTTTCTTCTCTGCAGAAATGTCCATTTCTTCAAATTGAGTCCGTGTTTTCACGTCTATCGTCCAATCAACCAGACGATTTGCAAGACGAACATTCAAACCCTGTTTCCCTATAGCGAGGGAAAGCTGATTTTCATCTACCACGGCAAGAGCCTGTTTTTTCGCCTCGTCCATAATTATTACTGTTTCAACTTCTGCCGGTGAAAGGGCATTTTTTATAAATACTCTCGGATCGGTGTCGTATTTGAGTATATCGATTTTCTCTCCCTCCAATTCTCTCACTATAGCTTGAATCCTTACACCTTTAATTCCGACACATGCTCCAACCGGGTCAACATCGTCCCTGTTGGAATAGACTGCTATCTTTGTTCTGTAACCCGGTTCCCGTACTATTTTGAAGATTTCTACTGTTCCATCGTAGATTTCTGGAACTTCCAATTCGAATATTTTTTTTACAAAATCCGTATGAGTACGGGAAAGAACTATCTGTAATCCCGAGGAAGTTTTATTAACCTCGTAGATAAGGGCTTTTATCCTGTCGTGCGGCCGGTATATTTCTCTGGGTGATTGAAATTTTTTAGGGAGAATGCCTTCTAGTTTTCCCAGATCCACATAAATATTCCCGTTTCTCTCCCGCTGGTAGTAACCAATAATCATTTCTCCTACTTTATCTTTAAACTCGGAAAAGAGTGTGTCTTTTTGAATTTCCCTTAAAGTCTGTCTGGCCTTCTGTTTTGCACTTTGCACAGCAACTCTATCAAACTCTTTGGGATCGATCTCTATAAGAAGCTCATCCCCTATTTCACACTCAGTGTTATACTCCAATGCTTCAGCCAGAGAAATTTCTGTAACCGGATTTGTTACCTCATCTACGATTTTTTTCTTCGAAAAGATAGAGACATCCGAACCATCTTCACTAAACCGAACTACCGCATTCTCCATGGTACCAAACTTCTTTTTATATGCGGCCAGAAGAAAATCTTCTATTGTTTTATGTATAAGCTCTTCGGATATCCCTCTATCCTGTACAAGAGCTCTTACGGCATCTGCCAATCCAGTAGCCATCTTTTTTTATCCCCCTGAATCTATTCGAGTTGGGCTTTGCGAATGGAATCGTAGGTAAATCCAGCTATTTTATCCTCTATTTGTAACATTACTCTATCCTCATCTGTTTCTTTTATTATTCCCCTCACCCATTCGTTACTACCCTCCACCAGCATTTTTACTTTTCTACCGGTAAATATAGAAAACTCATCAGAGTTCTTTAAAACTCTGTCAATACCCGGAGAAGAAACCTCCAGGTGGACATCTCTCGTGTTTTCAGCAAGCTCAATTTTTGGTAATACCGTATGGTACACCTCCGTGCAATTCTCTATAGTTACTCCTTCATTTCTATATATTGTCAACCCAACAAAAAACTTTTCTCGTAACTGCCTTGACCTTATCTCTACAATCGAGAAGCCCATCCCTTCTATTACGGGCTTCAATAAGAAATAAAGATTATCCTTTGACTTTTGCCTTTTCAAAGATAAAACCTTAAAAAAAAGAGCCGCCCAACCGGCTCTTTTTTAAATATTTACACTCAATAAAAAAATATCACCATGATAGAGTAATGTCAATAAGCAACCTCACTCTCGATAGTCAGATCAATCCATGGCCAGAGTTAAAACTGAAATCTCTTTTATTCCATATTCCAGTAGAACTCTCGTACATTCATCAACTGTAGCGCCTGTTGTAAAAACATCATCAAAAAGAATTACCTTTTCAGGTAATTCTTTTATAACAGGGGAAAAAACTATTTTTCCTTTGATGTTGTTGAGACGCTCCTCGTATCCCAATTCCTTTTGAGCCCGGGCTTCTTTTCGACTAAGAGGTGTAAGAACAGTTATGCCAAACTTCTTATTTAATATCTTCACGATTTCTTCTGTATGCCCCCAGCCTCTTCTCCGTTTTTCGCTTTTTCTGGTAGGTACGGGAATTAAAGGAAGAGAAGCATATTTTCTTTTATAAGCTTTCGCAGTCCTTTCTGCAAAAAAAGAAGCCAGCCTTCTGTTTCCCTTTTTCTTGTAAAGATATAAAAGTTCCCTTATGCTCTTGTATTCAAAAATTGAATAATTACTCAGGAAGGCAAACTCACGGGTTCTGCATTTCATGCATAGATGTTCTTCAGAAATAAGAGGTTTACTGCATCTACGGCATCTTTCGTTATCACCAATCCGCTCTTCTATAGACTTTATCGAATGTCTGCAAGAAAGACAAAGAGGAACAATCCGGTCGGAGTCAAATATGAGAGATCTGCTACATAACAGACAATTTCCGGGAAAGGCAATTTCTAAAAAAAGAGAAGTCCATCTTTCAAGGATTTCTGCTATGCTGATTCCTTTGGATTTCACATATAGTTATAACACCAATAATAGAGCATTTGCTTCAACGTTCAACCTCTTTTTTCCATCGGGCAAGCATATTGAGGGCCTGTAGAGGAGTCAAATTATTTACATCTATAGACTGTAATTCCCTTTCTATGAGCTCGAAAGGTGAGAAAAGTTCTGCCTGTATAGGATGGGGTGTTTCCGCCCCATCGATAGTATCAGCAAGAACCGGTTTTGGAATTTGCTCTTCTGTTTTACTCGAGTTTGCCATTGTTTCCAGTATTTGCTGTGCACGAAACAGAACTTCCTCGGGAAGTCCTGCAAGTTTCGCTACATGGATCCCATATGAGTTACTAGAAGCGCCTTTACAGACCTTTTTTAAAAATACGATCTCACCTTCCTTCTCTTTTACCCCCATAGAAAGATTTCTCTTTTGATGGTGGTTCAAATGTGTTAACTCGTGATAATGGGTTGCAAACAGAGTCTTTGCCCGGAGTGTATTTAATATATATTCCGAAACGGCCCATGCAATCGATAAACCGTCATTGGTACCTGTACCTCTTCCAACCTCATCCATAATAATAAGACTCTTTTCGGTGGCCGAGCGAAGTATATTTGCAGTTTCATTCATCTCAACTAGAAATGTTGATTCGCCTTTTGCAAGATTATCTGTAGCACCCACCCTGCAAAATATTTTGTCAACAATTCCGATGGAGGCTTTACCGGCAGGAACAAAACTGCCGATTTGAGCCATCAATACCAGCAGAGCAGTCTGTCGAAGATAGGTAGATTTACCAGCCATATTGGGACCGGTAATTAAAAGAAAAGTCTTGTTTTTACCGTCCAATTCTACATTATTGGGTATAAACTCTCCCGGCGGCAGGTGAGCCTCGACCACAGGATGACGGCCTTCTTCTATGATTATCTTATCGGTGTTATTAATTACCGGACACGAATACCCGCGGATAGTGGCCGAAACGGCAAAAGAACAGTAACAATCCAGCCTGGAGATAAAATCTGCTATTTCTAAAAGAAGGGAAAGTTTCTCCTTAACCCTGTCTCTGATTTCCAGAAAGAGTTTCTTTTCAAGCTCAATAATTTGTTCAGAGGTGTTATTAAGCTCTGTTTCCAGTTCGATTAATTTCTCTGTTGTGTATCTTTCAGAACTAACCAGAGACTGTCTTCTTATAAAGTGTTCCGGAACAAGATGTACATTCGGTTTGGTAACTTCCAGATAGTAACCTATTATCTTGTTGTATTTAATTTTAAGCGATCCTATCCCCGTGTTCTCCTTCTCTGAGTTCAAGTAATCGTTCAGCACTGCCTGGCTGTTTGCCTTTAATTTTTTTAAATTGTCTAACCAAGGAGAATATCCCTTTTTTATTAGGCGACCTTCGTTCAATTGAATGGAAGGATCTTCATGTATTCCGCATTCCAGAAGATTTTGTATATCGAGTATCCCCCTTTTTTTCTCATTGCCGAGAGGTAGAAAAAACTCCTCCTGTTTCCATTCCTGCAGTAATTCCTGTATCGAATTGAGATTGTTAAGAGAATATTTAAGCCCAAGGAGATCCTTAGCATGGGCTCTATCCATGGCTACACGTGCTGTTAAGCGTTGAATATCAAGGATAGATTTTAGCCTTTCTCTTATCGATGATAAGAGTATTTGATTTCTGTATAAAAACTTTACTCTGTTCTGTCTTTCTCTGATCTGTTTTTTATCTTTTAAAGGATGAACGAGCCAGCTTTTCAATTTACGCGCACCCATTGAAGTAGATGTGTAGTCCAGTACTTCCAGTAGAGTATAGTTAGAACCTCCATCATGAAGATTTTTTAAAAGCTCGAGATTTCGCTGTGTAGAGTAGTCCAGTCCTAGAAACTCACTGAAAGAGTATTTTTTTATATCTTTTATATGGGTAAGAAAGTTACCGGATGTCTCTTCCAGATACTCAAGAAGTAAGCCGGCGGTTATAATCGCAGGGTCTCCGGAATCGAAACCGAATCCTTTGAGATTTGATACTCCAAACTGTCTTTTTAGTATTTTTTCGCTATTTTCTATGTTAAAATGCCAATCGGCAAATCTATTCAGCAATATTCCCTGCTGTTGATTGAATATACTGCTTATAACCCGATCTTCTTCGAGTAAAGACTCCTGAACAAGTGCTTCTCGCGGCTTAAGGCGTTCTAGCTCTTCTTTTAATTTCTCGGAACGTTCATTCCATTTAAAAGAGGTTGCGAAAAACTCTCCGGTAGATGAATCAATATAGGAGAAAGACAGGCTATCCCGTACTCTTCCCAGAGCAATAAGATAGTTGTTCCAGCTTTTATCTAGAAAACTCTCATCATAAACAGTACCTGGAGTAATTACCTCCGTGATCTCTCTTTCAACGATCCCCTTCCCCAGTTTAGCAGAGGAGACCTGTTCACAGATGGCTATCTTTTTCCCCAGTTTAAGAAGCCTTCCGATATAAGATTGTGCTGCATGGTACGGTATACCACACATGGGTATACCGTTTCTTTTTGTCAGGGTCAGGTTTAGCAGGGAGCTTACTTCTTTTGCATCCTGTTGAAACATTTCATAGAAATCGCCCAATCTAAAAAAGAGAATAGCATCCCCGCATTTTTGTTTTGCTTTCTTGTACTGTTTCATCATTGGGGTTGCTATGTTGCCCATACACCCCTTCTTTAATTCCTGGATGTACTCTTCTTTCTAAGTCGTTCAAGAACGAGCTCGGTAATATCTACCTGTGGACTCCACCAGATTATATCAGGATCTTTGCTCTGAAAGATTACCGAATACCCTTCGCTTTCTGCTATATACTTTATCTCTCTCATGATTTCTGCAAGAAATGAGGGAGATTCCAGAAGGTTCTCCCTTTTTCTTTTTATCTCGTTATACTTAATGCGGTTATATTCTTTAAGATATTCCTTTTTATTCAAAATCTCCTCTTCCAATCGCAGAGCTTCAGCCTCATTGCCACTGTTTTGTTCCCTAAACTTCCTCTCTTCCAGTTGTTCAATTTCCTGAATTATCCGGTTTTTTTCATCCTCGTACTGTCTGGTCATTTCTTCCAATTCTCTCCAGGCTTGCGATTCTTTAAAATAATTAGAAAAAATAGTGGAAAGATCGATAATTCCTATTTTGGATAGTTGTTCAGCACCAATAGCTCCGAAAGTTATAAACATCAGTATGAATATGCTAATCGTTTTTTTCATAATAAAACTCCTCTTAAAAGATCTCTGCGGTAAAAGATATTACAAAATCGAGTCCTTTCTTCGGCGTGTTTTCTCTATTAAAAACACTTCCTGTTTGTGGTTCGAACCTTCCGTCTACTATCTTGAATCTCTTTGCAAGGTATAAACCTATGGGGAGTCCTGGTATTGTAAAACGCAAACCCCCTCCTGCACTGAAATAGAAATCACCTATGAAACTATTAAAATTATCGTATCTTGTCATCTCATCAAAACTCTCCCACATGGAAGTGCCGCTTATGAACCAGTCCCACCAGAAGTATCTCTCAAGTATTGGTATTCTGAGCTCAAGCCAGTTGTCCCAGAGAGTTTGTCCTCCGAACATCTGAGGCCAGCCCCGGGCAATAGTCATTCCGTCGATATAAAGCATATCCTGGCGTGTGACATCTTTATCCTTATCCAGTGGGTCTATTCTTACAGGTGCTACTTTAACCGTTGGCAGGATCGCCGAAAATGCAGCATGAGCAGCCAGTATGAGCTTTAGATTCCACTCTTCGAATACCGGTACATCGAGAATCTTTAAAAAAACTTCTGCTTTGGAGGCACTTTTAATATAATGACGAATCCCCAGCAGGAATCCCCCGGTAAAAGTAATTCTCTGGTTTAAATAAAATCCCCTTGTGGGACTGTATATTATATCTCTGGTATCCCAGGAAAGATTTATCCACCACTTGTTTACAAATCTCCACTTATTCAGATTCTCTCTTACATTTACATTGTAAGGCCTGTACGATGAGGAATCGTAGGTGATATTTGTAAGTGAGGTTCTTATACCCGTTCCCGTATTAAAACGGCCGATTCGTGTGGGCCACCTGTATCCGGTACTCAATCCGAGGGATAAGTCAAAGGAATCATAGTTCATAAGATAAGCCAACGGGATGCTCTCTCCCTCCTGCATCGCATAGGCATAGTCGGTTTTAAGATTGTACTTTTCAATATCTTCATCTGTTGGTATTCCGGGGAAGTCTTCTCCTGCTTCATAGATGGTTCCGCTGCCTTCCGGATACTCTTTTTGCTCCGAAAAAACGTAATGGCCATAAAATGGATCGGGTACTCTGTTGGGATCGTCTTTGTTAAAGACAGGCGGAAGTAAATCTTGCTCCACTCTGGTGGTAAGCTCATGAGATGCCGAAATATCGATACCTCCTGATAGACGCTTACCAAAAAGCCAATCCTCCTGGAATCCCAGATTGAGAGTCTGTCTCGATGGGGAAATTTCGGTGCCTATATTAAGATTTTGCCCCAGCCCTCTGAAGTTTCTGTCTGACAGTTTCAAAAATCCCATAACGGGGAAATCTCCCGCTGCCTGGGTAAAGGTAACACCAAAATTGATGTCTACTGTTTTACCCTCTTCGACGTTTATAACAAGATCCATCAATCCTTCAACACTTCCCTCGGGAGTGGTTGGAGTTACACTGTCGAAAAATTGAAGGTTATAGAGATTTCTGATCCCTTCTATTACTTTATCTTTACTGAAAATATCGCCAGCCTCCAGGGGAATTTCCCTTCGTATAACAAAATCCTTTGTTTTTTCGTTTCCCCTTATAATTATATTCTCTATGTGAGCCCTATCTTTCTCTATTATATTGATGGTATAGGAAATTGTTCTTGTCTCTTCATCCCTCTGTTCTTCTTTTGTTATGACATTATAGATATATCCATCATTGTAGTAGAGATCGGTTATTTTCATGAAATCTTCTTCGAGCTTTCCCTTGTTAAGAATATCTCCCGGTTTAAGAGATGTTTTTGAGAGAAGGGTTTCATCGTCGAAAAGCCTGTTTCCCTCAAACTCATAACCCCCAAACGTATACTGCTCTCCCTCCTCAATATATATAGTTATGATAAGATAGTTTCGATTTTTTTCTTCATCGACTTCTACATCTCTCTTTACATCTACTACCCTGGTCTCCACATATCCTCGGTTCCAGTAATACTCTTCAATTTTTCGAAGGTCTTCTTCGAATTTACTCTGTTGAAACACACCGCTTGAGAAGAGAGACTGCTCTTTTGTTGACATTATTCTCTTTAGAGTTCCATCGGATGCGAAGGAATTACCGGAGAACAGTATTTCTTTTATTCTGGTTTGATTGCCTTCTTTTATAGTAAATGTAACTACGGCCGTATTTTCCTCCTTATTTTCGTTGATATTTCCTTCGACTTCAACATCGGGGAATCCCCTTTCAAGGTATAGTTCTTTTATGGCTTGGACATCAAGATTTACCTTACTTTCATCTACCATATCACCGTTCTTTAAAAGGACAACATCGAGGATTTCATTTCTTCTTAATTGCCTGTTGCCAGAGATTTTTATCTCGGTAATTACAGGTACTTCCTCTACCTGGAACTCGATAATAACGGAATTGCGCTCCTCATCTCCCGGTAGAGCGTTAGGTACTATTCGTCTGAAAAAATCGAGGGCATAAAGTTTGCTCTGAAGTTCGATAAAAAGTGATTCGGAAAATTTCTTACCGATATAAGGCCTCACTATTCCGTCCAATTCTCTCTTTGAGACATGTTCCAAGCCTTTAAATCTAATATCGGTGATAGTTTTTCCTACAAACCAATCTTCAGATTCCTGAGAATTGAGAAATAGGAGTGGCATTAGCATGAGTAGGGACAAAAAAAGAAGCTTCTGCATAAAATCTCCTTCTACTAGTACGAAAATCTCCATGATAGAGCAAGTTTTGTTTTCTCGAGTGAAGAAAAAAGATCATTAACATCAGGAAGAAATGTCAATTCTATGAGTGCAATAGGGGTTTTCCATTCTATGCTTATTTCGCTTTCTATCTTAAGTTCTTCCATTACATCTGCTTCTGTGTAGTAATTGTTTCGCGAACGTAATCTAACCATCGCTTCGAGAAAAATATCGTCCGAAAGGTACTTTCCCAGGAATAGTGTGGTGTTGTCAAGATACCTGCCAAAGGTTGAAGTGGATTCAACTTGAGTAACGGTATCTTCTTTTAAAACTTTCTCTCGAACAAGGCTTTGAAACATTTGCGTACGGATGGTGAATAAATCGAGTTTAAATATTTCTTTTACTCTATCCTCAAAAGTTCTTAGCAATCCAAATTGACCGAGAAGGATGTCTCCTGTGAGCAATAGAGTAGAGGTTAAGTTTATATTTTGTCCACCGAACTCGGCAATGACATTTTCACCCAGCATTGCAAGAATCTCGGTATCCGGAAGTGGTGGTTCCGATTCAAATCTCGGAGAAAATCTGCTGAAAGGATTGTTATCTGCAACAAGGTATATCTTAACATCTTCCCCATCACTTGTTACTTCCCTTATTTCTGCCAAAACTGAAAGGTGTGGATCAAACTTGTTTTCATTTTCGTTAAACGAAATCATACCGTCTTTAAGGTAGAAATTACGGCTGAAGTAGTATACCTGCCCACCTTTAATTCTTACATCCCCCTTAACCGAATAGGTCTCTCTGAAACCATCGTATCGGATTGACACCCTTTCGCCTGTTTCCGCAAATCCCCTTAAAACCGGGAACTCCTTTGTAGGCCATAAAAATTCCATTTGTCGGCCTGTAGTTACATTTAAATCCACCAGGAGTGAAAACTCCCTGCCAATACCGTTAGTCTCTTCTTTCTCTTCGCCCCCTTCACCTCCTAAGGTTATTCTGCAATTACTAATTTCTACAGAACCTTTGAGGGACAATCCCTGAAAATCTCCTGTGATATGTAAAGTTCCCGCTCCATATCCGTCTATCCAGATGTAGTCGATAAATGTATCTGTTATATGCACTTTTTTCTTTTCAACTGTTTTTACAAATATTTCATATTCCATGGGTATCCAGTGGTCAATTGCAAATGTAGCTCTGGCATTCGCCTCTCCATTCCCCACTTGTAATCTCTCTTTTTCTATGAAAAAGGTCTTACCGTTAAAATGGAGTGTGGCATCAAACTCTCCAATTTTCTCGGGCACCGGAGGTATTTTTGCCTGGCAATTTTTCACAAAAAGAGTCCCGAAAAAATCCGGATCGTTTAGCGGACCGCTGATATCCAATGCCCCTCTGGCTATACCCTTTTTAATCCTGAAATAGGGAATGCTGAACAGAGTATTCAACGCTTCAAAATCAAGGAGAACATCATCAAGTCTGGCTTGCAGGGTGTTCCCCTTTAAAGTCCCACGAGCCGAAAGCGATATGGGAAGGGGATGAGAGAGAGAAAAATTAAACTCTTCGTTATTTATGAGAGAACCGACTATTGCATAGTCAGGCCACCTGTAGAATGACAACTCTCTCTCTGTTTTTTTGAAACGTATTTCCCAGCCTGGAAAGCTGTTTTTACCCTTGAAAATATTAGAAAGAGATATGGTGCCTTCCATTTTTTGCTGTAGAAGTCCTTCAAGCATTTCCTCTTTACTACTGACTTCGGTAACACCGTTTATATCAATTAAACTCCCAATAGGTTCTCCCTGAAAACGACCACTGTATTCTGAGGAAAAATGAAATTGCCCATTTGAGAGAAGCAGCTCTCCTGAGCCGTTTCGAAAATTGTTTGTAAGGTAGTTAACGCTAAGTTGATTGATAGTTAACCTCTCATTGGTTATTGAGAAGGAAGACTCAAAAGTGAACGGATCCGAATAGAGCCGTCCTCTTTCCATTTTTAAGTTGGCATTGAGGTTAAGATTGGGATAGGAGCCGGAAAAACTTGCAAAACCGGAAACCGCTCCTTCTATCGGCGAATCTACCAACCTGGTAAGCGGCGCCTGCGTTAATATTACCGTTCCCTCCATTTTTTCGTTTTGAAGTGCTATATGGGCTTCGTACTGTTCATTTCCTGTAAGATTATTAAGCTGTACCCACCCTTCTCCTTCATAGCTGTTTGAAAGATCAAGTTTAAGCTCACCATTTCCAATAAGAGTGGAGATACTGTCTTCATACGCCAATCGATATATTTCCCCCCGTTCGGCAGTTACTCGTGCAGAAAGACTCAATTTATTTTGTTTTCCTGTAAACAGAGGTAAGTTGCTTAAACTTGATTCTTCGATTAGTATTTCCCAGTGTTCACGATTTAGATAATTTCCTTCAATATTCAGAGATATATATGTGAGGGTATCCTTAAATGGCAGAGGCATTTTATCTATTTTAAATCGAAAGAAAAACTTGCTTCCAATTTTTAAAGCCACCACATTTAAATCGTAATCACCTTGAACTACAACTCCCTCGCCGGGTAGGAAGAATCCTTCAAATTGGTAGGGTGTGTTATCTGCATACAATTCTGCCTGGAAGTTTAGAGCTTTTCCAAAGTTATACATACCTGTTATAGATCCGCTCACCCTATGAGAGTCCCAGGATACCTCGAATTCATCTATCTCCAATTCTCTATTATTTCCCCATGTGCTTAGCCGGATATAATTGTTTTTATTATTCTTATCGGTAATTTTCATATAGGGGGAGGCAAAGGAGAAATCTTTGAAATTACTGGTTAAAAAGATTTCCGAACTTAATTCAACTCTCTCTAATAATTGATAAGGGATGATATCCTGAGAGATATTGGCCAAGGTGTATATTTTATCTGGAGAAACATTTTCCAGGTCAACTGCAAGCTTAAGAAAAAGTTCAGGCTTAAAATGTATACTTCCCTCTGCTCTTATACTTCCGGGTTTATTCTCATCCGAAACAGGTTCTCTCAATGATGTTGAAAATAGAAAATCTATATTTGTTCGGTGAAATAATAGAGAGAGGTCTAGATCGGTAAACTCTGCCTCTCCGATTGACATTTCTCTTCCTGTTATGGAGAGATAGCCGTTTTTTCTCTCCAAACCAAACTCTCCATTTACTCTTTCTCCATTTAAATATTTTACATCGTTAAGGGCAATCTTACCCGCAGGAAGGAAATCCTTGAGGTTAACATTTCCTGAAAACTCGATATTTCCCGATTCGGATGTAAGGGAAAGTTCGGGCAAAATAATGTAATCCCTGTTTCCGCTTAATCTCGTAAAAAGTTGTACCTTTTCGGAAACCTGCTTGTTATCAATTAGAGCCCTCATAGTAGCCGAGTAAGTGTAGTATTTCTCCCTGAGGTTGTATACAAGCTCTCCCTCTCCTTTAAGTACGGTATTCAACCAGTGACCATAACTTTTAATGTCCTTACCAAGAGAGAAATAGTGGTCTGGAACAAAATTATCCATTGCAAAATGAACCGAAAACTTCTCACTCTCCACATCGAAAGTTAGCTTGAAATCCAGAGGAGCCTTATCCTCAATTTTTCGTACTATCCATTGATTATCTCTATAACTCACCAGAAATGTCTGTTTGTTTAAAGATATTACATTGGAGTTAAATTGGTTGAAACTTATCTTTAAATCCGTCCATTCAATATTGGAACCAACCTTTCCGGATACTCTAATTCCTGTTTTTAATTCTCGTATCCCTGCCAAGGCGTTATGGGTAGAAAAATCCGCCCTGGTTTCTCCTCTTAATTGGATGTTTGTAGTTTTTCCATTGCTGTTCAAAGAGAAGAAAAGTCTTTCGATTTTAAAGTTCCCTCTATTGAATTGAACATTTATCGATAGATTTTTTCCACTTAATTTGACATCCCCTGAGACTTCTCTTCCAAAGGCTAACTTCCGGAAAAGCTCTATCAGATCTTCGTCGTGTTCAGTATTAAAGGAGAAGAAAGAGTTTTCTATACTTAGTTCTTCAAATGCCTCTGCCGGATTACTCGAGAAAAGTTTTAATATATTAAAATATACCCGTATTTGTTTTATCCGAATGAGCTCTTTCCGGGAATCACCTTTCTTATATATGATCAGGTCTCGAAACTCTAAAAATCTAAAGATCGAGGGAGATATATTTTCGTAAGAAATTTTCCTATCTATCTTTTGCTGGAGATAGTTTACCACCTCTGTTTTAATTATTTCGATTCTCCTGTTAACTTCTTTCTGAATAGGAGAAAATATTAGAGCTGTAATCACAATCAGAAGGAGAAGAACAAAGACCTGAATCGTATTAATCCGTATTCTTTTTTCGATCACGTAAAGATTCTCCTTCTTAAACTTATCATATTATTTTGTTCAGGTGTAGGGTTTAGCACTCCTGTTGAGTGGGAGTGGTAAAAATCACTTGTGTATTGTTGTAAAATAGCCTGTCCTTTGTCGTTTACTACGAAAGAAGGCGACCACCTACGGTGATAGTCCACCGGTTAAAAAATCGGTTGAAAGACGGGCTTAAGCCCTTCTACTTTCTTCCGGAGCATACAACCACCTAACTAATTTCTGCAAAGCAGAAATTAGTTAGCCCTTGCACGGCTTGCAAAGCCTTAGGCTTTGCAAGCGGCCGTTTACTTTCCTCTTTAATAAAATATAATATAGAGATGTTAAAGTTACAAATATTATGAAGAATCAGCCTGAAATTTTAAAAAACTTTATCGTGCTTGAAGGTTTGGATGGTTCGGGAACCACAACTCAACTCATGCTTCTTGAAAAAATGCACATTGAAAATAAAATAAAACACTGGTGTACATTCGAGCCTTCCGATAGCACAATTGGAAAGCATATAAGGGATATTCTTAGAGGTAGAAAGGAGGTCGAGCCGGTAACTCTCGCCTTGCTGTTTGCTGCAGACAGAAATGAGCATCTTTTTAACAAGAAAAACGGAATAATTTCACATCTTTCACGTGGAGAAAAGGTTTTATGCGACAGGTACCTGTTTTCCTCACTTGCGTATCAATCTGTAGAGTGCGAATTTGATTATGTTTTGAGTCTTAATAAAAATTTTCCACTGCCGGAGTTTCTCTTTTTTCTTGATGTGTCCCCAGAAGGGTGCAAGAAAAGAATTTCTGCACGTGCAGAAAAAGATATCTTTGATGATCCAAAAATACAGGAGAAGATCTATGAGGGATATGAACGTTCTTTTCTTGTTTATAAAGATTCCGATATGAAGTTTTATCGAATTGACGGGACTCTGGATTTTCAAGAAATAAGCAGAAAAATTTGGAGTATTATTCACCCTCTTCCGATATAATTAATGTGTACATTAGAGTATCCGTAAAACTATTTCTGTTTCTAAATATTTTCTTCCTATCCTCTTCACAGGTCTACGGTTATAAAATTTTATATGCAGAACAATTCTTCAAGCTCTATCATGTTCACTTTAACCAATATCCGGAAGACGTGCTGGAAAATATTTTCTATCTAGAGAAGGCATTACGATCTGATTTTTGCAACCCTCTTAATGCTCTTGCCCGAATAGAAAATGAAACCGAGTGGGAAAGATATAGATACCTTTTCCGTATGCATGTGAATCTTAAACTCGTGGAATTATACTTAAGACTTGCAAGCAAATATGATAAGAAGGAAGCATATTTTTTCAACTATCCATGGAAATATTTAAACTTAGAAAGCCTCGATAAAGCAGAAAAGATCTATGAGTATGCCCTGGTCTACTGGGAGGAAGCGAAGAGAGAATCTTCGAAAGCAATTATGTTGAGTTGGATACACCTGGAGGAGATTCAGTACTGGGAAGATGAAAATCATAGAATTGAAACAGGAGAGCTTGATTACGAAAGGATAATCAACTCTCACCTTGAGAGGTTAAAAAGAGTAATGAGAAAATTTCAGAACATGGACCAAAATACTTATTGACTGTTATAAAATCAACATGGCATCGCCGTAGGAGAAAAATCTGTACTCTTTCAGGGCGGCTTCCCTATAGGCTCTTTGTATCGATTCCTTACCACTAAAAGCCATAACCAGCGCAAGAAGACTGGACTCTGGCGCGTGAAAATTTGTCAGAAGCTGATCCACAACTTTAAACCTGTACCCGGGATAAATATATAAATCCGTCTCATCCCTTTTCGCCCGAACCATTTCCTCATCATAGGCCGATTCAATAGCCCTGAGCGTCGTAGTTCCTACTGCCAGTATTTTTCTCCCTTCTCTTCTGGCTTTATTTATGGAGTTTGCCGTCTGTTCATCAATCTCATACTCTTCTCTGTGCATTCTGTGGTTTTCCACTTCTTCGGTTCGTATGGGTGTGAATGTACCCAACCCTACATGAAGAGTAACAAATAAAATCTCAATTCCTCTTACTTTAAGCTCTTCGATTATTTTTTCATTAAAGTGCAGTCCTGCAGTGGGTGCGGCTACTGAGCCGGTTTTTTTAGAATATACAGTTTGATATCTAAGCTCATCCTCAGGAGTATCTTCCCGCTTTATGTAAGGAGGCAGGGGAATGTGCCCATATCTTTCAAGATAGTCATCATCTATATCGGAATCAAAGCGGACAAGAACAGTTGAACTCTCTCTCTTCTCTATTTTACCTTTGATACCACCAGGAAAATTATATTCTTTTCCTTCTTTCTGTTTCGCGATTCTCCTAACCAGAGCTTCCCAGAGGTTTTTTCTTTGCTCCTTCAGAAGGAGAAACTCTACATTACCACCTGAACTCGAATAACCGTAAATCCGGCATTTCCTAACCCTTGTGTCATTAAATACTGCAACCGTACCAGGCCTTATAAACTCAGGGAAGCTTTCCATTGTTGAATGCTTTAAAGATCCGTCCCCCCTGTTCAACACCAGGAGCCTTGACTTGCATCTTTCCTTTGGAGGATGTTGTGCGATAAGGTGATCCGGTATGTTAAAAAAGAGATCTCTGGTCTTCATCCCTTATTCTTAAACCCAGATGTCGGTATGCAGCGGGTGTAACCACTCTGCCCCTTGGAGTCCTTTTTAAAAAACCTCTTTGAATAAGGTAAGGTTCATAAAAATCCTCCAGGGATTCGATTGGTTCTCCTACAGAGATAGCCAAAGTTTCTGCACCGACAGGCCCACCGTTATATTTTTCTATTATTACTTTCAGTATCTCACGATCATGTTGTTCCAGTCCATACCGATCGATCCCCAATCTTTCGAGGCTTAAATTTACTATCTCTTTGGTGACAACACCATCCCCCATAACCTGGGCAAAATCCCTGATGCGTTTGAGCAACCTGTTGGCTACCCTCGGAGTACCTCTTGAACAGAGAGAAAGTAAATCCACTGCGTCATCATCAATCTTTACTTTTAGTATTTTTGCCGACCTGAGAATAATACTTACAATGTCCTGTCTTTCGTAGAAGTTGATTCTAAAAGTTATTCCAAATCTGTTGTACAGGGGACTGGCTACCTGACCGGCCTTTGTAGTAGCACCTATCAGGGTAAATGGTGAGAGAGGGATACGAATGGAGCGAGCCGATGGTCCCTGTCCTATTACCCAATCTAGTTCGAAATCTTCCATGGCTACATAAAGCATCTCTTCGATGGCGGGTTTTAATCTGTGAATCTCATCGATAAAAAAGATCGATCCCTCCTTAAGAGTAGTAAGGAGACCTGCCAAATCCTTCGGTTTTTCCAAAGCAGGAGCGGAAGTTGCTTTAAACTCCGTTCCCATTTCGCAAGCGGCAATTCCTGCAAGAGTAGTTTTACCCAAACCTGGAGGGCCGCTTAAAAAAATATGATCAATCGCCTCCTTACGCTCCCTGGCAGCTTTAATAAAAACAGAAAGATTTTCCTTTAGTCGTTTTTGCCCTTTAAAATCTTTTAAGCTCCTGGGTCTTAAAGCTGCTTCGGCTACATCCGATTCGGCATGATAATAGCCGTTAAGTATCCCTGTATTTTTCATAACATACTACCCATTATCTGCTTAACAGTAAAATTGTCTTTTTAAAGAGTTCTCTCTCCATCTCTCCCTTATCTAAAGAGACGGTATCTAACTCTTTTTTTACCTTTAACACCGCCTGAAATGCCTCTTTTCTGTCAAATCCCATTTCAGCAAGGGCATTAACGATATCTTCATACTCCGAGCGTTCTTCAATATTCACCTTTAGTTTACCCTTGAGAGAGAGAAGTATCTTTTGAGCCGATTTTCTTCCAAGCCCCGGTATTCTACACAGATTTTCCAGATCATCCTTTTCAAGTGTTTCAATAAAATTAGAGGGATTTATTCCTGATAAAATTTTAATAGCCTGTTTCGGGCCGATTCCATCCACCGTTAAGAGATCCATGAATATGCTCCGTTCCTCTTCGGTAGAAAATCCGAAAAGCTTCATTTGGTCTTCTCTATGATGAAGGTAGACGAATATTTTCGCATCTTCCCCTACAGGGGATATCTGATCCAGTGAAAAACTAGAAACAGTCAGTTCCCACTCGACTCCTCCTGTTTTAATGAACAGGAACCCATCCTTTTTACCTGTTACTCTACCGTATAGACTATTTATCATAGTAACTTTCTGTAGAGTCCTTTTTAATAGAATAGGGTTTACCATATCCATTGTGAAAATGACAGATTGCCGCTGCAAGGGCATCCCCTGCATGATCGGGACAAGGAATATCGGTTAAACCAAGAAGAATTTTTACAAATTCCTGGACCTGACTCTTTTCGGCCCTTCCGCTTCCCACAATAGCCTGCTTTATCTCCTGTGGAGTATACTCTCTTGCATATACGCCCTTCTGTGCAAGAGCAAGCAGTATAACTCCTCTTGCCTGTGCCACAGGAATGGCACTCTTACTGTTTCTGGTAAAATATAGACTCTCTATTCCTGATTCGGTTGGTTTGTATTGCCGTATAAGAGAAATGAGCTCTGTATAGATTTTTTCCAATCTGTTGCCCACGGTTAACTCCGAAGAGGTGGTAAACTCGCCATGATCGAGATAGTGAATTTTACTATTGTAAATCTCTATCACTCCAAAGCCGGTATGAGCCAGTCCGGGATCAATCCCCAGTACTCTTATCATTCATCTTCCAGTTTAAAATCATCCGGAATATCCAGATTGGTAGCAATAGACTGCACATCCTCATGATCATCAAGTTGATCGATAAGTTTCATAGCCTTTTTGGTACTCTCTTCATCGAGTTTTATCGTGGCTTCCGGAATCATGGTTATCTCTGCAAAAGTTTCTTTAAACCCTGCTCGTTTAAGAGAACCAAACACAGATTCGAATTCATCGGGTGCAGTCGTGACTTCTATAGTTTTATTCTCGGTGATTACATCTTCTGCACCTGCTTCAAGAGCTGCGCTGAATATATCCTCTTCGGAATACTTTTCTGCACTGAAAGTAATTAATCCCTTTCGTTTAAACAGATATGCAACACAGCCGCTTTCACCTAAACTACCATTAGACCTTGATAGAATATTTCTAAGATCCGCTGTTGTCCTGTTTTTATTATCGGTAAGTGTATTTATCAATATAGCAACTCCACCAGGACCGTAAGCCTCGTAGGTCATTTCATAAAACTGTTCCCCTTCAAGCTCTCCGGTACCCTTTTTTATTGCCCTGTCAATGTTTTCTTTAGGCATGTTGGCTTCTTTTGCCTTGAGGACAGCCGTCCGCAATCTTGGATTTGATTCCGGATCGCCTCCACCGATACGAGCTGCAACGGTGATTTCCCTGATTAGTTTGGTAAACAACCTGCCCCTCTTTGCATCGACCGCACTCTTTTTATGTTTAATACTGGACCACTTGCTATGGCCTGACATACTCCTTTGTTTCTCCTTTCCAATACAATGTATTATTTCTATAATCGGGTTGTCAAGATAAGACGTAATAGAGCTTTTTCGTGAGGGCGGGTTTTAATGGAACCACTATTGAAATGATATCTCGTTTATCGGCCAATATTTTAAAATTACCTTTGCTGTAATATGTGAAAAGGGAACCGGCCCCCAATATCTAGAATCGTTGGATGCCGAACGGTTGTCTCCAAGGAGATAATACTCTCCTTCTTTTAAAGTGATCTCTTCAAGAGAATCTGAGAAAGGATCCGACTTGTCCCACTCTTCGGGAATATCCTGGAATATAAATCTGTATTCGCTGCGGATTATTTCCTGTTCCGGAATAAAGTAGGTATTTCCTTCCGGTTTTATATATACCGTATGATCTTTAATCTTTATTGTATCACCGGGAATGCCTACAATTCTCTTTATAATCAGATCGTTATCCACATCCTTTTTTGAGATTTTCTGGATATCGACTTTTTGTAATGTAAAAAATCTAACAACCTGATCAAAAATCTTCACTACAAGGGGTTTTTCTACAAAATTTTTAGGTTTGCTAAGTACTACATCTCCTCGATGGGGTTTGGAAAAACCGGGTAATCTATAAGATAAAAATGGTACAAGAGAACCGTATGCCAGAGGAGTGGCGATTATTCTGTCATTTTCCGACAAAATCGGTCTCATGGAGTTGGAACCTACAGTGTACGATTGAAGTAAAAAAGTAGTAATAAACTGAAATAGAATGAAAAATAAAATGAGAAACTTTATCAGGCGAAAAATTTTTTGTCTTAATGAGGGCCTGGGTCGATATGACTCTTGCTTAATAAACTCGCTCGAAAGTGGCGACATTTTTCTTTTCTCCCCGAATTCATTCGATAGGACCGATTCGATTTAAAGGCCAGTAAATAAACATTGCTCTTCCCAGAACATTTTTAAGATTAACAGGTCCAAAGTATCTTGCATCTTTAGAGTTGTCCCTATTGTCACCCATGGGAAAAATAAACCCTTCAGGAATGTACCATCCAATCTCAGCCTTTCTCCATTCACTACCATAGTCTCTTTCATGCGGATAGAGAGAGTACAGTGTCCGATATCTACATTTACTCCACTCATAGATATCATCGTATCTTACATTGGAATCTACAAAATGGTCCTGCTCTTCCGGATTAATCCTTAGAAGGAGATGTTCATAGGCGTCCTCTGTGGCAACTCTCTTGATTTTTTCATACTCCTCTTTTTTTACGGTTCTCCTTATTTCATAATCGGGTCTATATAATACATTTAATTCTCTTTCCGGAATCCACTCCTTTTCTCCGGGTGGTCGTATTTCTACATCTCCTTCGACCATGCGAATTCTATCGCCCTCTACTCCTACTGCACGCTTTATTAAGAAATGCGGTCTTGGATTACCGTATTGATCTCTGTCTATATCGACCAGAGACAGAGTAATCATATATAAAATTCTCTGGACAACATCGAAAAGCGTCCCTCTGGAGATATAGGTGGGGCTTTCAAAAATGATGACGTCCAAACGTTTCGGTACTTTAAAACCCGGTAATTTCCATAAACCGGGCAGAACTTCCGGGCCATAGATAAACTTATTTACAAAAATTCGATCCTTAATCATCAGGGTGTTTTTCATAGATCCCGAAGGAATCTGATAAGCCTGAAAAAAGTACTGATTGATAAACAGAACAACAACGGCTGCCCATAGAAACGCTTCCAGCCAATCTATCAGGGGGTGTTTTTTCTTCTGCTTCTCTATTTTTTTTAGTTTTCTTCTTTTACGCCATGTGAGAAAATCTTCTGTTAGAGTCTGAATGGTTTTATACCACTTATCCATTGAAAGTACCTGCGATTGCCTCTTATTTTCGGAGCCTATCATAAAATTGTAAAAGTTGACAAGATGTTGGTGGCACTCTATAATTGTCCTCCTATGAGCAAACGGAAAAAAGGAGCACCGACTCCTCCCAAAGAGATAAAGGTACGGCTAAAACCGATATTCGGTATTAAACCAGGTTTATACCTGAGTGTTATCTATCTCCTTCTTATAATTGCAATTCTATTTTTTATTCTGGTGTTGCCGGGGTTACGGAAAAACGGTACATACGTTTCTTTTAACACAATACCCAAGAAGGCAGCAGTTTATGTGGATGGAAATTATGCAGGCTCTACCCCTTGTGAGGTATTTATTGAGAAAGGATTACACGAGATAACAATTCGAAAAGCCTTTTATAAACAAATTTATGAAGAAAAAGATATAAAGGGTCGGGTATTTGGAAGCATGATCTTCCCCTTGAGAGAAAAAATAAATGTAAATCTTGAAATTGTGGATGTGGAAGGTCTTCTTAAATGGAAATACGGATTATTTTCCGATTGGTCTTTGATTGAATCAATTCACGAAAGATATCAGGCTCCTCCTATTTTATCAGAAACCGTACTGGAATTTTTTTCCGGTTACAGGACAGTACCTCACAGTGAATATAAAAAAATGCTTGAAAACATGCTTTCAGCCGCAATGCCGGGGATAAACAACGAATATGCTCTTAAAGACGCGCTTCTCTCATGGGGGCTTTACTATTCTGAAGGACAGATTCTTACTCCCGCTGGGTTGTACAGATTATTAGGGAAGCTCTCCTTCTTCAAGCAGGAATATGAGAATATACCATTCTGGGTTCTATCAACCCTATCCGGAGAAAAAAGGGAATCACTTATTTCAACGGAATGGTATAGGCGAAGGATTACGCAATACGAAACGCTTTTAAAAGAGAAAGGGGGAATAAGATTTAATCCAGGATCAGAAACCGGCACAAATACTATCATGATAGAGGGTATACCATTCGTATACGTTCAAGGTGGAGAGTATATAATGGGAGCTGGTTCTAATGAACCTCTTATCCATCCCCATCCGGTAAAAGTAGAGGGATTTTTCATGTCTGCAGGGGAGATCACCCAGATGCAATACAAAAAATTCCTCGATGAAAATCCTGATTGGAAACCGGAAAATCAAAAAAACCTGGAAAAGGAAGGGTTGGTTACGGAAAACTACCTTAAAGGTTGGTCTGAAAATGAGAGTACACCAGTAAGCCATATATCCTACTTTGCTGCAAGAGCCTTCTGTGAATGGCTTGAGACAAAACTTCCTTACAATTTCAGAGGCTACAGGGCAAGGCTGCCACTCGAAGAAGAATGGGAATGGGCACATCTTTCCAGGGGTGCCGACTATCCACCCATTTTTTACCAAAGAAACTCTTCCGGTCCTCAATCTCTCACCTCCGATGCTTTGCAATCAGGTAAGATATTTAATCTGATGGGGAATCTCTGGGAGTGGTGTGAAGACTGGTTCTATCCTGGAGCTTACTTTTTTACCTCCTGGAAAGGTGAAAGATACAGGCCTGCCTTTTTTGATATTGGTTCGGAAAAGGTTGTACGAGGCGGATCCTGGGCAAATCCCTCTATAAGCGTGGATTACACCACCAGAGGATCACAACCTCCCTCATGGTGTACACCTGTTCTGGGATTCAGACCGGTAATCATAAAACAATAAGTAGCCGATTATGGGTAAAAGCAATTCGCAGATAAAAATGCTGGCGGAAAATAAGAGAGCACGATTCGACTACCAGGTTGAAGATCGACTGGAATGTGGAATCGAACTTAAAGGTACAGAGGTGAAATCGGTTAAAAGCGGTAGATTTTCCTTTTCCGATTCCTATGCCAGGATAAAGGAGGGTGAGCTCTGGCTGATAGGCTTACATATTCCCCCATATCCTCAGGGTAATATTTTTAACCACGAACCTGACCGTGACAGGAAGCTACTGGTTCATAAGCAGGAGATAAAAAGACTTAAGAGAAAGGTTGAGGAGAAGGGAGTCACTCTCGTCCCTCTTAAGCTGTATACGAAAAGGGGGCTAGTTAAAGTTGATTTAGGGTTATGCAGAGGAAAGAGAAAATATGATAAACGTGAAGATATAAAAAGACGAGATTTAGACCGTGAACAGGAAAGGGCGATAAAAGAGAGATTTTGATAGGCTTGACTCCAAATATATTTTATAGACTACTGTTTAAATATTCTTGTTAATACCTTCCCACTTCCCGAAAGAGAAAAATTCCACCGAGTTCTCGGGGATGTCGTTAACCTGAAGATACTTGATACTGAAAAACTTAAGCAGAGTCCTTTTAACTACTCCGAGCTTCTTTCCGTTGAGATACCAAGGTCCCTTAAATTTTTTACTACGAAAGAAGGCTACCACCATAGGTGGCGGTCCACCGATCGAAAGACAGGTTAAGAGACGGGCTTAAGCCCTTCTACCTTCTTTCGGAGCATAATCGAATATCATATGGCAAAATAAATAAGGTAATCTTTTCTCTTGATCCATCCGATAAAATGTATTAATATTTAGATGAT
>Ga0180301_10000412_pt1 | contig 33079 bp, 37 predicted proteins | sample GuaBasSediGuay16_FD_121797 | JGI IMG/M metagenome (GOLD analysis project Ga0180301, IMG submission 121797) | Subseafloor sediment microbial communities from Guaymas Basin, Gulf of California, Mexico - Guay16, Core 4569-2, 12-15 cm | ecosystem: Environmental > Aquatic > Marine > Hydrothermal... | reverse complement strand
GGGGGGCGGGTCCCGGCCTTCTTGAAGGGCATACCATATCTTGTCGGTCTATCGATCATTCGGCACAATACGGCTTTTCTTGAGAAAAAATAAAAATAAATTGACATATCCTGAGACAAGAGTATAATCGCTACCGATTTAGAGTCCCCCGACCCATATCATCGAAAAAAGCGGCAAAGGCAAAGGGCAAGAAAGCATTTCAGACGCGATTCGGCAACGGGCTTCAAGGGGAGAGTATCCGCACCAGCAGCCTCGTGAACCAACCGAACTCAAGGGCGACCAGCCCGGGACCCGCACCTTGCGGCGGGCGTGGTAGACCGCCCGGGGAGGTACGCATGAAGGGAACGCAGTCTGGGCTTTCGGAAAGCAGTGCGGCGTCCCAGGTGTCGACACGTCCGAAAAGGTACCACAGCGCCGAACTTGTCGTCGACGGTCTGGCCAATGCCTACCAGTTCAAGATTTGGTGCATGGATGCCGCGCCCATGTGTTTCCTAGTACGGGAGGACTCGGAGATCCTCCAGCGGATCCGGGAAGGGGACATCCTGCCAGTCAAGTACTACTCTTACGAATCCCCCTATCCTTCGGATTTCATTAGTACGGAGATCCGGAATATCACCCGAACCGACCAGGGTCCGTTCCGGGGGCATTACATGGTCGGAATCAGGATTCTCGAAGGGGACAGGTGACCGGTCAATCCCCGGAGGGGGAATAATAGCACCGTTTGGGAGAAATGATTTTCCCGGCCTTTTTCAGCTTCTGAATAGCGGCCGAGACCTCTTTGCTCTCAGCCCCGATCATTTTTGCAACGTCACCCGGCCGTACCGGTTTCCCGGCCTTTTTCATGGCCTCCAAGACCTTTTTCTCCATCGCTTGCCTCCTTAGATTTGGAGTCGTTCTCATTTCCGACGGCAAGCCGCAGGAAGCGTCACAACATATATCATGCTGGGGGCCTCCTTGTCCAGGAACTCGGGACGCTTTGTCCCGCGTTTTGAGGATCGAAGAGTAAGGGTTCGGAAATGGGCCGAAGGTTCTAACACCCTCCGCACATGCGGTGTTGACAAGTCGGAAACAGGCCGATTTTTCGCGGGTTGACCGAAGAGGCTTTCCTAGAAAAACTGTTGAACGCAATATATGGTGGGATTTGGAACACAACCAAAGAATCGCTGGCCTCAACCCGAAAATGAAAGGGGATAAAACATGGAACATCTCATCGAAGCCATAACGGCCCGGCCTTCTAGGGACGAACTGCAACTGCGCATGAGCAAGGTCCGATCCTTGATGGAACGAGAAGGCCTGGAGTATTATGTGGCGGCCCACACGGACAACGTTTACTACCTCACCTATTGCACCCGGCCTCCTGCTGTTTACTGACCTCGAACCAAGATCAAGCAAGGGAATGTCATTGGACAAAGTCCTGGTAACACAGATGCTGGTGGGTCCGGACCGGGTATTTTCTTATCTCGTGTCATGTCCTGCTTCGCGGGCGGCGGTGCTGATCGACCCGGGCGGGGATCCGGAGAAGATCCTGGATGCGGTGTCCCTGAAACGACTGGACGTCCGGTACATCCTTTGCACCCACGGTCACGCGGACCACCTATACGCCGCGGCCGCCCTGCGGGAAGAGCTGGGGGCCATGGTGTGCATGCATGAGGCGGACGCCGCCTTTTTCGGAAAAGAGGGTTCCGGGGGCGCCGGCAGCCCTTTCCCCCACATTGATGTGCGGCTGAAGGAAGGCCTGATCCTTTCTTTCGGACGGCGGGACGCGCTTGTGATCCATACCCCCGGTCATACGCCCGGATCCGTCTGTTTTCTGGTGGGAAGGCACCTGTTCACCGGGGACACCCTCTTCGTGGGCGCTGCCGGACGTACCGACCTTGCCGGGGGATCCCTGGATGAACTGCTTGATTCCATCCGAGAAAAATTGCTACCCCTCTCCGACGACACCATCGTCTGGCCGGGCCACAACTATGGAGAAACCCCCGTTTCCACTCTGGCCCGCGAAAGACGTGAAAACATCTACATAACGGATTTTCTCATGGAAGATGAATGAATCCGCGAAAGTCAGAGCGGATTTTTTGATTGACAAGTCAATCAAAAAATGGGAAGTGTCCACCGCAGGCAAGCCTTGTTCTACTGGTTCGCAGGTCTGTGTGCCCGGAAATCCGAGCGGACGGAGGAAAGAATTGGAGCAAAGGCTTTCGCGGCAGACCCCCTTGCTTGTAAGAGGTTGATGGAAAATGGCAAAGAAGTTCAAGACGAAGATTACCGAGATGCTGGATATCGAGCACCCCATCTTATGCGGCGGCATGCAGTGGCTCAGCAGAGCGGAGTTTGTGGCCGAGGTCTGTAATGCCGGTGCACTGGGTTTTATCACTGCGGAGACGTTTCCTACGGCGGAGGACCTGCGCGAGGAATTGCGGAAGATGAAAACATTGACGGACCGGCCCTTCGGCGTGAATATCTCCATGATCCCCGAGATGGGCAATATACCCGAAAGGACCATGAAATTCGTGGACGTGGTGTGTGATGAGGGGGTCAGTGTCGTGGAGACGGCAGGGAGAAGCCCGGCTCCCCTCGTGCCCCGCTTGAAGGAGGGGGGCGTCAAGATCATCCACAAGATGACCTCGGTGCGTCATGCCCTTAGCGCGCAGAAGGCCGGAGTGGACGCCGTCGCGCTTCTGGGTTTCGGCTCCGGCGGGCATATAGGGCTGGAAAACGTGGCCTCCTTTATTTCCCTCCCCCTGGCCGTCAGACAGTTGGATATTCCCGTGGTGGCCGCGGGCGCTGTGGCGGACGGCCGGGGTTTTTTAGGAGCGCTCGCCATGGGGGCCGAAGGCGTGCTCATGGGCACCCGCTTCCTGGCCACGGATGAATGCCCTCTCGGCGATGAAATAAAAAGGGTATACGTGGAAACCCCGGAAACGAACACGACCCTGATCATGTCCTCCATTCTTAATCCCCTGCGTTGTGTCAAGAACGCGCTGACGGATGATGTCCAGGCCCTGGAAGCCCGGGGGGCGTCGCTGGAGCAGATCATCGACGCGGTCCGCGGGGGCAGGAAGAGCACAGGCTACGAGGGCGTGGAACCGAAAAAGGCCCTGCTTCCCTGTGGGCAGTCCATCGGGCTGATCGAGGGGATCAAGCCGGTGAAGCAGGTGATCGAGGACATCCTGGCGGAGGCCGAAGCCCTGCTCGGGCGGTTGAACGCCATGGCAGTGTGACTGGGCGGGAGAAACAGAGGAGGAACAGGATGACGGAACGTGTCACAATCCGGATGAGCGATGGTGTTGCCGATGTGCGAATGAATCGGCCGGAAAAACTCAATGCATTGGACCCTGAGATGTTCCGCGCCTTGGTGGAGGCGGGAAAGGCGCTTTCGGAGGATGCAGCCCTCCGTGCCGTGGTGCTCTCGGGCGAGGGAAGGGCTTTCTGCGCGGGCCTGGACTTTCAGAGCTTTCAAGCGTTGGCGGACACCCAAAAGCAAGGCTCTGCGGGAGACTTGTTTCACAGGACACCTGACAGCCCGGCCAACAATGCGCAGCTTCCGGCTTACATCTGGACCACTCTCCCGGTGCCTGTCATCGCCGCGGTGCACGGCGTGGCCTTTGGAGGAGGCCTTCAGATAGCCATGGGAGCGGATATCCGTTTCATCGCGCCCGATGCCCGGATGTCCGTCATGGAGATCAAGTGGGGCCTGGTCCCCGACATGAGCGGGACCCAGACCATGAGACATCTCCTTCCCCTGGACGTCCTCAAGGAATTGACCTTTACCGGCCGGATCGTCTCCGGTGTGGAGGCAAAAGAGCTGGGGCTCGCCACTCACGTGAGCGAAACGCCCCGGGAGTCGGCCATGGAACTGGCGCGCGAGATCGCTTCCAAGTCACCCGACGCTATTCGCGCGAGTAAGAGACTCCTGAACGAGGCGGTGCTCAAAAGTGTGGAAGAAGGACTGAGACTCGAGGAGGCGCTTCAAAAGACTCTCATCGGAAAGCCCAACCAGGTGGAAGCCGTGATGGCCAACCTGGAAAAGCGCGCCCCCGCCTTCAAAGATCCTCAGTAGACCCCCTGATAGACCGTCAGATTTCCTCCCTCCCCGGGGGTCGCGGGGCACGCCGCCATGCTCCAGCGCCTGGGGGATCTTCGTCCCTCGTCACTCGCTGATCAGTTTTTCGATTTCCGGGTGGGTCTTCAAGGTCTTGAGAAACTGGTTCGTTCTTCGTTCCAGGCGGTGTTTCAGCACCGTGGCCATGAACTCCATGAAGCGGTGTCCCAGCACGTGGTCCTGCTCCATGACCTCCAGGAGTTTTTCCCCGGGCATTGTGATCACCTCACAGGGCTCCACGCACACTGCAAAGGAGGTGTGCTTCGACCCAGGCAGCAGGGCCGACCAGCCGAAGGAATATCCGGGTTTGATGGACCCCAGGGAGATGTTGATGGCTTCGGACACCTCCACCTCCAGCAGGACTTTGCCCTTCAGGAGCATATAGAAATATTCCGCCCTCTGTCCTTCCGAGTAGATGACGGCACGGTCACCAAAGATCTGGAGCTGGGTAAAGGGCAGCAGCCTTCCCAAGTGAGTCTCATCCATGTCGGCGAATGCGCTTATCTTTCTCAGGTCATCAAAGGAGACCATCCTCTATACCTCCGGTCAGTGGTCTGGACCCCCCGCCTGCTGGCGGTTCGCGGTAGTGGTTAGGGCATCACAGGCCCATGCCGCGTATGACGATGGGGACGCATTGGGGCGCTATCGGCTCAGAAGAAACAGAAGCATGATGAACACCGCGGCCATGGCCGCGCCCAGTCCCACCGGCAGCGTTCCCTTTCGGACATTCTCGTAGACCTTTCTTTTCCTTACCTCCAGTCGAGTACCGCTTACCCCTACAAGGGCCCAGAGGCTTGCCAGGGCATAGACGGAAAGCCGGGCCACCGCGTCCTGGGAAAAACGCCCCAGGGCCCTCGCAAAACCCACGGCAAGGTAGCGGTCGCATACACTGTTGAGGCCGTTGAATGTCCTGTCCATGACGAACAGGAAGAGGCGACCGCCTTTCCGGTAAAACCAGTCCGCGTCCAGGTTCACACAACGCATCTCCGCGGGGTAGATCCCGGAAAGGAGCAGCAGGGTAAATGCCAGGGCTGAAAAGAAGAGGAGCTGGGTCTGGCTCACCACGTGTGCAGCCGTGTAAGGCACGTACTCCACGGGATAGGGCAGAAGGCCGTAAAGATAACCGGGAAAGGAGCCTATGAAGATGCACAGCGCGGCCGTCAGTCCCATGGCCGTCAGCATGTGGGTGGGTGCCTCCCTGGGCCTGAGCCCCGAATCGTGGGAAAAGAAAGCAAAGTAGGGGATCTTGATCCCTGCGTGATGGAAAACGCCGGCCGAGGCGAAAAGGAGCATGAACCAGACGATCCTCATATGCCCCTCTGCAGCGGCTTCCATGACCATGGACTTGCTCACGAAGCCGCTGAAGAGGGGAAAGGCCGAAATGGAGGCAGCCCCCACCATGCAGAAGATACAGGTCAGAGGCATGGTGCGATAGAGACCCCCGAGGTCTGTCCCGTTGATCTTTCCGGTGCGATACATCACCGCTCCCATTGCCATGAACAACAGGGCCTTGAAGAGGATATCGTTGAATGCGTGTGCCACCGCCCCGTTGATGGCAAGGTGTGTGCCGATCCCGATCCCGCAGACCATGAATCCCACCTGGTTGATCAGGCTGTACGCCAGGACCCGCCGGAGGTCGTTTTCGATAACGGCATAGAAGATCGGAAAGCAGGTCATTGCCGCGCCGATCCAGATCAGAGCGCCTGTCCCGGGAAAGGCCCGCGCCAGGGCGTAGACCGCGGCCTTTGTGGTAAAGGCGCTCAGAAAAATGGTTCCGGTTATGGTGGCCTCGGGGTATGCGTCCGTGAGCCAGGGATGAAGCACGGGCCAGGCGCAGTTGAGTCCGAAGCCCAGAAAAATGAGATAGCTCCCGGGTCCTCCGAGTCCGATGAAGTCGAAGGAGATGGACCCGGTCTGGTTCACGTGAAGCACGATCCCGGCTAGGAGACAGAGGCCGCCCGCGGAGTGAACGAGGAGATAGCGAAAGCCCGCCCCGGCGGCGGCCCGGGTACGCCTGGTCCAGATCAGGAAAATGGAGGCCACCGTGAGCATTTCCCAGAACACGAAGAAAGTGAAAAGATCCCCGGAAAAGACCACCCCCACGGCGCTGCCCGCATACACCAAGCCCGCTACGTGCTGCAGATCGTCTTCCACGTGAAGGGCGTAGATGATGGCGATGAAGGAGATGAGATGGAAGATGTACCCGAAAATGAGACTGAGCCCGTCCACTCTAGCAAGCACGAGTTCATAGTCCAGGAACGGCAGGGTCCAGTGAACGCCCTTGGAAAAGGAGACCAGGTTGATGAAACTGATCACCGGAAGCGCCAGCAGGTAGGCGCGCTTCAAGTTCCCCTTGAAAAAGGGGACCAGCAGGGCGCCTGCAACGAAAACCAATGCCGGGGGAACGGGGTCAATCATAGTAGTCCTCGCTCCTTTTCACGAGGGGCCGCAGGATGTACTTGGCCGCCACCACCAGTGCCACGCAGGCCACGAAACCGAAAACGGCGTAAAACTCCGGCCATTTCTCCCAACCGAAATTGGGGTGCTTGTGGACCAGGAGATCCACCAGGAGCAAGATGCCCAGGGACACGTAGAAGCAGATCAAAAGCCTTTTAACGTTCCTTGGGTTGTCGAACAGGTAGCGCCCGTGATCATCGGCCTTGTCCGGTGCCGCGCTCACCTCTCCGCTCTCGGGCCCATGCTTATTAGATGCATTGTCGTCCTTCATGCGGTTTTTCGCCTTTCCTCCCCGGGGGGACTAGCTGCGCGCCTCCCCGGAGTCTAAAATACGGTCATTGCGAGAATGATCCCCAGATAGACGCATCCGATGCTGATGGCCACGAAAAAGGCGGTCCTGTATCCCGGGACCGGTTCGTGGGTCAATTCCATTTTTTCCTCTTGGCCTTGGCTCATAGGACTATCCTCCCGTAATGGCCCTGACCGCCGATTCCGCCAGTCTGAAAAAGGGTTGCGGATAAAAAAGCAGGATGATGGAGATGGCGGCGGTGATCACCGGCGGTCCCACGCAAAACAGGGGTGCCTCCTGGACGCGGTTTTCGAAGAGCGCCTCTTCGGGGGTACAGAAAAAGGCCCTGTACACCACGGGCATGAAGTAGGCGGCATTGAGCAGGGAACTGGCCAGCAAGACAAAAAGGATGGGCATCTGGTTCGCCTCCAGAGTGCCGGTGACCAGATACCACTTGCTGATGAAACCGCCGCAGGGCGGAACCCCTATGATGCTCAGAGAACCCAGGAAGAAGGCGCTCATGGTAACGGGCATCCTCCTGCCGATACCTACCATTTCACTGATGTTTTTCTTGCCCGTGGCTACGAAAATGGCCCCCGCACAGAAAAAGAGTGTGATTTTCCCGAAGGCGTGCATGGCTATGTGAAGGATTCCACCTGTCATCCCCTTGGGGGACAGAAGACCCAGCCCCAGGACGATGTAGGAGAGTTGGGCGATGGTGGAAAAGGCCAGGAGACGCTTGAGATTGTCCTGGGAGAGGGCCACGAAACTCCCCACAAGGATGGTGACCGAGGCAACCGCGGTCAGCACGGGACTCAAGTGCAGCGATTGGAGGAGGTCAATTCCGAAGACGCCGGTGATGACACGAACCACGCTGAAGACCCCCACTTTGACCACCGCTACGGCGTGAAGAAGGGCACTTACCGGGGTAGGGGCCACCATGGCCGCAGGCAACCAGGAATGAAGGGGCATGACCGCGGCCTTGGCGAAGCCGAAGACAAAAAGAAAGAGAAGAGCGGTCAACAGGGCCGGACTTCCCGTCCCTGCCAGGAACCCCTTTGTGGAAAACTCCAGCGTTCCGCCCAGTGCGTACGCCGTGATCATGGCGGGCAGCACCAGGCCGATGGATGTGCCGACGATGTAGAGGAGATACTTCCGTCCCGAGGAGCGCGCCTCCTGGTCCTGGTGGTGTGTGACCAGGGGATAGGTGGCAAAGGAGAGCATCTCGTAAAATAGGTACAGGGTAAAGAGATTGGCTGCGAAGGCCACGCCGATGGTGGCCGAAAGTGCCAGGGCGAAAAAGCAGAAGTATCGGGTCTGGCCGTGCTCGTTCAGTCCCCGCATGTAGCCGATGGAATAGGCGGAGGTGACGATCCAAAGAGAAGAGGAGACAAGGGCGAAGAGCATACCCAGGGCGTCGACGCGGAACGCGATGGCCATGCCCGGCATGACCTGGGCAACCTTGCACACGATCTGGGTGCCGGAGAGCACGGCGGGCAGCATGCTCAGAACGATCCCGAACTTCACAAAGGCCGCGGCGAAGGTCCAGGTCTCCCTGGTGTTGGGATTTCTGCTCCATATCAGGAACGGCACTGCGGCCACAGATACCAAAACGGCCAGTAGCGGCTTAATCGAAAAGACGGTTTCCATCAAAGAATCGCTTTCGGTATGGCGAATTGCAGCACGTGTGTTATTATTTCACTGGTGTAGACACCCACTACCACGAGGCCCAGAGCGACGATCCATAGGGGCACGAGAATGCTCAGGGGCGCCTCGTTCATGGGTTCGGGGCCGTGTTCCCCGTGCCCGTGTCCCTCGTTAAACGGCTCGAAAAATCCGATTTCAATGATCCTGAAGAAGAGAACCACGTTCACCAGGCTGCTGAACAGAAGGGCCGCCATGAAACCGTAATGACCCGCCTGGAGGGCCCCTGTTATCAGGTACCACTTGCTGAAAAAACCGCAGGTGGGAGGCACGCCGATTATGGAAAGTCCTCCCAGGATGAATGCCCCCATGGTAAAGGGCATCTTGCGAATCAATCCCTTGAGGCTGGAAAAGGTGTAGCTTTTCATGCGGTAGGTGATGGCGGCAACGGCCAGGAAGAGGCACAGGGTCATCAAGGCGTCGTTTATGATGTGAAGGATGGCCCCGGTCATCCCCGCCCTGTTCCCCAGCCAGGCACCACCGACCATATAGCCCACCTCAGCCACGATGATATAGGAGATCATCTTTTTGAGATCGCGCTGGCCCAGCGCCAGGATGGCGCCCATCACGATAGCGATCACGGCGAACCACACCACAGCGTCGTTTATTCCCAGGGTTGAAAACACATATCCCGGCGTGAAGACCGTCAGCATGAGCCGTATCATCACATAGACCATCACCTTGGTCATGAGAGGAGCGATCAGAGCGGCCGAGGGAACCGGTGCGAAGGTGTATGCGTTTGGCAGCCAGACATGGAGGGGAAAGAACGCCATCTTCAACCAAAGACCCACGAGGCATATGATCAAGGCCGTCAGAACCGCCTTGTTCTCGTAAAGACCGGGCAGAATGCGGGCTATGTCGGCCATGTTCAGAGAGCCCGTCACGATGTAAAGGTATCCGATCCCAAGCAAATAAAAGCACGCACCGATGGTACCCATATAGACATAGTTGAGGGTGGCCAGGGGGGCCCGATCTTCACCCATTGCGATGAGCCCGTAGCCCGAAAGGGAGGCGATTTCCAGAAGCACATAGAGGTTGAAGGCGTCTCCGGTCACCGTGATGCCCAGCAGGCCCGTGACCATAAGGACGTACAAGGTGTAAAACGCCCCCGTCTTTTCCTTGAACTGCTCTTCCACCTGCCGATGCGAAGCCCACAGGTTGAGCAGGGCTACGATACAGATGAGCACAAGAACCGGTGCGTTGAGGAAATCCACGGCATAGGCGATACCCCATGGCGGGTCCCAGCCACCCAGGCGGTACAGGACAGGGCCCTGCTGCACGACTCTCCAGAACAGAGACAAGGCGGAAAGGCCGGCTACGCCCAGGGAGGCGACTGCCAGCGGGAGGCAGAATCTTCGGTTCAGCCACCCGGCCCCGCTGATGAAGAAGGCCGACAGCAGGGGCGCGATTACGAGAAGCGCTGGAAAATGATGGCTCATGATCCCCGTATTCGGCTTAAGATTTCATCCTCTTCCAGAGTCCGGTACCGATTGTAGATCCGGATCGCCAATGCAAGTGCCACGCCCAGGGTGGCCACGGCCACCACGATGGCCGTCAGCATGAGGACATGGGGCAGGGGGTTGATGTAGTGCACCGCTTCCACCGCATGGCTCTGACCCCCGTGTGCGTGCTCGATGATCGGGATGGTGCCTCCGCGTTTTGCGCCGATGGAGACATAAAACAGGATAATGGCCGTTTGAAAGATGTTCATCCCCACGATCTTCTTGATCAGGTTTCGCTTGGTGATCATGGCGTAGAGCCCGATCATCATCAGGCAGATGTAGATCCAGTAATTGTACTTGGCGATGATGGTGGCGACGATGCCGCTCATGGGTTACAATCCCTCGTCGTATCGGCCCGCGGAGGACACGTTGTTGTATATCCAGATCATGGTGGCCATGACTGCAATTCCCACACCTGTTTCGACGATCAAAATCCCGTGTGATCGCGCGGTCACCGGGTCGGTTCCGAGGACCGAAGCCAGGGCCGCGTAGTCCAGAAAGTTGCGGCCGAGGGCCAGGCACAGGGCTCCGGTGCCTGCGTAGATGAAAACTCCGATGGCACAGAGAATCCCCACGGTCTTTTCGCCGATTCTTCGGAGTGCCGTTCTGAGGTTTTGGGAGATGGCCAGGAGGATGACCGACGCACCCAGGATGACTCCCCCCTGAAATCCGCCTCCCGGGCTGTGATGGCCGTGTGCTATTACATAGAGGGCATAGATCTGGATAAAGGGGATCATGATTCGGCAAGCCGTCTTGATCACCAGGTCATAGGGCGTCCAGAGCATGTCGATTCTCTCGAACTCCCCGGACAATGACTTCCCCTTGGCCCCTTTTACGTGAATGGTGACGCCTGTGGGCAAGTGCCGATAATAGTGATCTCCTTCCTCTCCCCCCAGTACGCGCAGGAGCAGAAAGCATACCACCCCGGCGCCGAAGATCACGGTGGTTTCGAACATGGTGTCGAATCCCCGGTAGTCGGCGAGCACCGCGGTCACGATGTTGGGCACCGAGGTCTCCTCCATGGTCTTCTCTATATAGCGTGGCGACACATGCAGGCTTGCCGGAGAAGAGGGGTCTCCCCAAAGAGGGAAATCCACGGTTGCATAAAGGAGCAAAGCTCCGCTTAAAATGACAAGCAGGAGACCCAGCTTTTTCAATCCTTTGTCCTCCTCGTGGTGCGGAATACTGCGGCTACGAAAAACACCGTGCTCACTCCGGCCCCCACGCTGGCCTCCGTGAAGGCTACGTCCACGGCGCCCATGATGGCCCACAGGAGGCACATCATGAAGCTATAAGCGCCGAAGAGTATAGCCGCGCCAAGCAGGTCCTTAACGGTGATGGCGCCCACAGCACAAAACAGTACCAGCGTCAGTATGGCCATATCCAGTTCCCAGATCATTCCGCTTTCTCCTCAGGAGTCTCCTTGCGCCAGGGGACCATCCCCGCCCGGATGCCCGCGTCCACTATGGAATGGGTCGCCGTGGGGCTTGACAGGAAGATAAACAACACGATGAGCATGATCTTGAGGCTTGTCAGAAGGGCCTCCCAGGAGAAGTGCTCCAGGTTGTAGATGGCCACGGCCAGCATCATGAGCAGCGAACCCAGGGTGTCCAGTTTGCCCGCCGGGTGGAGTCTGGTGAAGAAATCGGGGAACCGGAGGATCCCTACGCCGCCGCCCGTGAAGAACACGAGCCCCACAACCAACAAGGCGATCACAAGCACGTTCACGACTCAGAGCCCCTTCCTTTTCTGAAAATAGCGCGATGCGGCCAGCACCGCGATGAAGTTGAGCATGGCGTAGGCCATGGAGATATCCACGAACATATCCACGCGTCCGTAAATCAGGCCGATCAGGATCAACAGCACGACGGTTTTGCTGCCTATTGCGTTCACCCCCACGAGACGGTCCAGGACCGTGGGTCCGAAAACGGCCCGGTAAAGGGAAAGCAGCATCAAGATACACAGGTAAAGACCGGCATACAGGAAGACGTATTGCACTATTGCTCTCCAAAGACGCGGGCGATCCGGGCTTCCATTTCTCCCGGGAGGGCCTCGCCGGACTTCTTGTCGATGGCGTGGACCTGGAAGTCTCCGTCCACGGAAACGTACACGGTGATCGTCCCCGGTGTGAGGGTGATGGAATTGGCGAAGGTCACCAGGGACAGATCGGAATGTAACTTGCTCTGAAAGCGTATGATTTCAGGTTCGATGAGGTCCATCATTCTGGGGTGGAAGACGAGGTAGAGCACATGGAGATTCGCCAGGATGATCTGGTAGAGCAGCCAGGGGACATATCCCAGGAACCGGAGCCACGTCCCCCCGATTCCCTGCAGGGACCCCTCGGGAAAGACGAGATCCACCGAGAAAAGGGTGACCATGATACAGGAGATCACTCCCAGGGTCAGGTGAAATGCGTCGAAACGACCCGACAGCAGGATCCAGAGGCAGAAGAGGATTACAAACGTCAGCAGGCAGGCGGGGACGTTGCGCAGCCCACGCCGTTGACCGGCGGTGGTGCCCCCGGATTCGTGCCCCATGGGTTGAGAGGAAGCCTCGTGCTGTTCCCGGTTGACCAAGCGTCCCCCTTTCCCCCTATCGTGGGGATGGTGAGGGTTCGTGGGCCGTCTACCTCGAACCGTCGGGGCCCCGACGCCCCGTTGATCTGGAGGTTCGGCATCAGGAGCGGGGAAGCGTCACCTGAAAGGTGGTCCCCTCTCCCGGCTTGCTTTCCAAGGTCAACTTGCCGCCCAGTTTCTGAATGATCTGTTGGCATATGGGCAATCCCAGACCCGTGCCCACCCCGGGCGGCTTGGTAGTGTAAAATAACTCGAAAATTTTTTCCTGTTCCTCGTGTGGAATGCCTTTGCCGTTGTCCGAAATCCGGATCCGTACCTCCTTTTCCGTGCTTGAGACTCCGAGGGTGATCAGACCCTTATCCGGCCTCTTCTCCTTGACGGCATAGATGGCATTCGTGATAAGGTTGACGAAGACCTGTTCGAGCAGGCGAGGATCCGAATCCACGATCTCTTCCTTTTCCGAGAAGTCAAACACGAATTCTATGGGCTCATGTTTGATTTCCGGCCGGAGGAAGGTCGTGGTCTCCCTGAGGAAGGCGTGGAGGTCGAACGACTTTTTGGTGGGGGCTGAATCCCTCGAAAAATCCAGGAGTTGATGCGTGATGTTTCTGCAGCGCTTGGTCTGCTCCAAAATGCGACTGAGGGCTGTTTCCAGTTCCTCTCGGTCATCCCCGCTCAATCCCCCGGCATCTTTCACTACCGATTTCGCCCAACCCGAGATCTCGCTGATGATGGCCAGCGGGTTGTTGATTTCGTGTGCGATACCCGCCGCCGTACGTCCGATTTCAGCCAGCCTGTCGATACGTACAAGATCGTCCTGAATCTTTTTCCACAGGGTGATGTCTCTGCAGATCCCTACAGTGCCTACCGTTTGTCCTTTGGGATTCGTCAACCTGATGAGAGACACAGCACAGAAGACGGTGTGCCCGTCCTTATGTTTGAAGGGAAATTCGGGTTCCACCGAACTGCCCTTCTCCCGGGCGGCGGCCAGGTGTTCCTCCAATTTTCCAGGATCAACTGCAAAGTCCTGGATAAACCTTCCCGCCGCCTCCTCCCAGGTGTAACCCAGTACCTTTTCACCTCCTTTACTGAACGAGAGCAAAATTCCGCCCACGTCCGTGGCGAAAATCATGTCGTTGGAATTGGACAGGATGGAATGCAGATAGGCCCGCGTTTGGTGAAGCTCCATGCGGTGCGTGGAAAGCTCCCGCGAGACCCGTTTCAGCTTTTCAGAGAGGGAATCATTCGATCCCATAAATCTTTCGCAATTCGCCTATGGCCTTCTTGATCCCCTTGGCACCCATCCCCGAACGGTATATCTCCTCTACCTGTTCTCTGAACTTGGCGTTTTGAAGGACCGTTTTTCTCTCGTAGGCCTCATTGATGGTTTCCACGAGATTTTCGTAATCAATGGGTTTGAGCAGGTATTTGAAAGCGTCCTGCTGACCGCTTTCCAGGGCCGATTCGATGGACCCGTGACCGGTCAGGACGATGAATTGCAGAAAAGGTTGGAGGCTACGAAGTCGTTTCTGGGTTTCGACCCCGTCGATTCCCGGCATCTTGAGGTCCACCACCGCCACGTCAAAGTTCTCCTCGGAGGCCACCTCAACGGCTTCTTCACCGGAAAAGGTCGCCCTGACGGTGAAACCTTCCTTCAGCAACCGTTTTGAGAGATATTCCAGGAGGGTCTCTTCATCGTCGATCAGCAGAATCTTTACGTTGGGATTCGCGCTCATGATCTACTCCTCGTAAGCATGGCAGTGGACGCCGACCAACAGCGGTTCTATAACACTCGGATCTTTGCTTATCTTTTTTTTCACGGCTTTGTCAACCCCCTTTGAGGCGCAGATGGGACGTTCCTGAAGACGGGCCGGACGATAACAGGCCGGTGGCGTCGTGATTCATCCGGGATAAGCAGGGGTTTCGGTCGAGACCCGAGACGTACTTGCCCGGCATCCATGCATATCAAAAATGTCGGGTACGAGCGGGAAACGCAGATCGGGGCTGGTCCCGCTGATTAGTTTGTGTTTGCGTCCGTAAGAGGGAAGGGGCCTTCCGAGGGGGAGTGTTCATGGAGTTACTTCGGGGCCTCAGCCCGCAGACGATGCGGTTTCGGTATCCGAAACCTCGTCTGGATACCTTTGGGCGATGGACTTGAGGACGTCCAGGGAATCGAAAAAGGCTTCCACCACCTCCGGATCGAAATGGGTGCCCGCCCCCTTTTCCATTTCTTCGAGAATCCTATCTTCGTCCCAGGCCTCCTTGTAGACCCTGCGGGAGCGGAGGGCATCGTAGACGTCGGCCACCGCCACGATCCTCCCGAAAAGGGGAATCTCCTCACCGCGTTTGGGCCTGCCCCACCCTGGAGAACCGGGATCGTCCAACGGACCCCCCGTGCGCGGGTCGATGTGCCCGGGATAGCCGGTTCCGTCCCACTTCTCGTGGTGGTTGAGGGCCACCTCCGCGGCCAGCTCGTCGAACTCCGACTGGGCCTCCCGGAACAGCCTGGCCCCCAGAAAGGTGTGGCTTTTCATCAGTTCGAATTCGTCCTCCGTGAGGCGGGCGGGTTTCTTCAAGATGAGGTCGCTGATAGCCACCTTGCCCACGTCGTGCAGCATGGCCGCCATGCGTAGCATGTCCTTCTGCCGGTCCACCTGCGCACCGGGGATCCCTTTCTTCCGCGCCCAGACCTCGTAGAGCTCGACGGAGTAGGAACCAACCCTGTTCACGTGGGCTCCCGTCTCCTTGGGATCGCGAAGCTCGGCCATGCTGATCATACGCAGAATGATGTTTCGAGTCATCTGGGCACGCTCCACGGCCAGGGCCGCCGTGGTGGCAAAATGGCGGATCACCGTCTCGTCCGACCGGGAAAATGGGATGATACGGCCTTGGTCGTCCTGAGCGTTGATGAGCTGCATGACGCCGAGGACCTCGCCCCGCTGGTTCGTCATGGGCACCGCAAGGACGGAACGGGTCCGGTAGCGGGAAATTTCGTCGAAGTCCGAATCAAAGGTGTAAGGTTCGGAGCCCTCCAACCGGTAGACGTCAGGCAGGTTCACCACTTCACGGTTGTGGGCCACGAAACCGGCGATGGATTGGTTATTGATGGGCAGGGAAAAGGTGCTGTAGATGAGTTTTCGATCCGGTCCCTGACGTGCCCTCAAGGTTTCGTTCTGCGTGTAGGTGAAACGCAGCATGTCTCCCTCTTTGAGATAGATTGAGCCTGCGTCCGCATTGAAGAAGCGGCGCACCTGGGTGAGGATCCGCTCGAGGACCACGTCCAGGTCCTTGACCTCGTTGATGTCCAGGCTGATCTGGGTGATCAGATCGATTTTTTGCGATTCGCTCAACATGAGGGAAATTTCGCTCCTCTATATCCCACCTATTCCATCGGCCGGTGTGGGCGCTGAGATGATAATTTTTCCAGTAGACCCCGGACTCGGTCCCCCTTTTGCCGCCGGTCGAGCCGGTGCGAGGGGATCGCCTCCATCCCGAGATGTGCTCCCAGGACCATGCCCGTGATCATCCCCCTTGCCGCGCTGTCCCCGCCGGGGAGGTTCATCCGTGGGGAAAAAGAGGGCGATGTTCCCCACGGGGGAAGGCTCCCCAAAGCAGCTCTGCCTGCCAAATCGGCCCCATATCTACCATACTCCGGGTGCGGGCACAAGGACCTGCCCTTTGTCGGGAGCTCCGGGGACGGGGCAACGCAAGCTCTATGGCCGGAGTTGCGCCTGTTTGAGACGGCCGAACCTGCTTGACGGCCTCCGGCCGGCTTTGATACAAGAAGCCTTATGAATTTCCTGGATATTCTCATTATTTGCACGATGGTCTTCTTCCTCGTGCGCGGCGTGCTCCGAGGATTTTTCAAGGAGGTCGGTTCCCTGGCCGGGGTTATCCTGGGTATCTGGCTGGCGGCATTGTTCCAGCCCGAGGCGACCTCCCGGCTCAGGACCCTCATGCCTTCGGTGCCTTACCTTTCCTTGATCAGTTTTGCTGCGGTCTTTGCCGTTGTCCTTATCCTGTGCAACCTGGCCGCCTGGGGGATTCGGACGTTGCTGAAGAAGGCCTTTCTGGGATGGGCCGACCGCGCCCTCGGCGCCGCCCTGGCCATCCTCAAAGGCGTTATCCTGATCTATCTCGTCATAGTGGTCCTCACCTTCTTCGTGCCCGGCAAATCTCCCCTCATCGCCGAGTCGAAACTGGCGCCCTTCATCGTGCGGAGCTATCAGGCCGCGGTGGGTCTGGTTTCCCCCGGGGCTTACCAGGAGTGGAAAAATCGTTTTCTCGGAAAGGCCGGAGCGGTGATGAAATCCACTTCGGAAGCGGTTCAGGGTCGTGCCGGGAAATGAGTCGAGGGATAGGCTGGCCGAGGCCTTTCACGGCCTCGTGGACCTGGTGAGGACTCTGCGGGGTCCCGGCGGTTGCCCCTGGGACGCCGAGCAGACCTTTACCACCATAAAGATGTATCTGCTGGAGGAGGCATACGAAGTCCTGGACGCCGTGGAAGCGGGCGACATGGAGGAAGTGTGTGCCGAACTTGGGGACCTCCTCTTCCAGGTGATCTTCCTGGCCTACCTGGCGGAAGAAAAGGGACATTTCACCTCCCTGGACGTCCTGGAGCGCATCCGGGAAAAAATGGTCCGCAGACATCCCCATGTCTTCGGCCGAGCCAGGGTTCGGACACCCGAGGAGGTGGCTGACAACTGGGCGCAGATCAAGAAGTCGGAGAAAGGGGACTCGGCGGCGCCCGCCTCGTCCTTGGGGGATATTCCGGTGAATCTTCCGGCCCTGCTTCGGGCTCACCGGCTCTGGGAACGCGCCTCGAAGGCCTTTCGGGGGAGAGGTCCGGTGGCGGACGAAACGCGTGAAAGGGTCCGGGAGAGCTTCGCATCTCTTGAGGAGGCCCTGGAGGCCGGCGATAAGGATGGCGCGGCCGAGGCCACGGGGATCTTACTGTTTCGTCTTGCAGGCCTTTCAAGAAACCTCGGCTTCAACGCCGAGCATCTCTTGCGGTCGGAAAATGCCGCGTTCATCCGTTGTTTCCAGACGGCGGAAGAAATCCTGAGAGCCCGCGGGGTCGATCCGGAAGGTGCAACCACGGAACAGATCGAGGCGGCATGGCAAGAGGCGGTGGAAAAAGGACAGGCGCGAAGCAAGGCAGGGGCCGGAGCGCCCGGAGATGGATCCTGAAATGGGCCTTGCGTGTGGGTCTGGCCCTCTTTCTGCTGACGGTCCTGCAGACCCTGGCGGTGGGATTTATCAACCCGCCTTGCACCGTGCGTGCGGCGGCTTCCTGGTTTCTGAGCGGAGGGCGCGGGAGAGTCCATGACCTGCGCGGCCGATGGCGGCCCCTGGAACGGATCTCTCCCCATCTCCGTCGTGCGGTACTGGCGGGCGAGGACCAGCGGTTCCTGCAACACCATGGTTTTGACCTGCGCGAACTGCTGGACGCGCTGGGGGATCTGGTCTCGGGCCGGGGCAGACGAGGGGCCAGCACCATCAGCATGCAGGTGGCCCGGACAGTATTCCTGTGGCCGGAACGGACCTGGCCGAGGAAATTGGCCGAGGCCTATTATACGGTGCTCATCGAGTCCTTGTGGAACAAAGCACGGATCCTCGAAGTCTATCTCAACACCGTGGACTGGGGCACGAGGATAGTAGGCGCCGAATCCGCAGCGAGGACCTACTTTCGTGTCTCCTGCGGGCGGGTTTCCCGCCTCGAGGCCGCCCTTCTGGCAGCCGTCCTGCCCAATCCCCACCGGTGGTCCCCCCGGAGGCCCAATGGAAGGGTCCTGATGCGGCTGCGTAAGATCTTGCGAGACATGGACAAAATGCCCCTGGTTTCGTGAAATTTGCCTGCGTTCTTCCCACGGAATTGGTGGTTGATGCGGCCGGTAGTATGGTGGATAATGAACCGACCGCCGGCCGGCGGACCTCGAACTCCGAGATCGGTCGGCAACAAGGCCAGGCAGGAATGAGACCGCGGGGGAAATTCAGTCCCATGCCCATGTCCGAACTCCTTTTTAAGGTCAGAGGGATCAGCCTGAAATGGAAGATACTCATCCCCTTCCTGACCCTGGCGTTCCTCGGGACCGCCTCGCTGACCTTTGTGGGGCTGAATTCCCAGAACGGTCTGCTCAGAAAGGAGGAACTCAAAGAGATTCGGACGCTGTACCGGATCTTCCTGGCCGCGCTGGACCAAAAGCTCGAACAGACTCTGGTGCTGGCCGGTGGGTTGGCGGCGGACCCGGTGGTGGGCAAGTGTTTAGCGGAGAGGGACGCCGAAGGGCTGTACCGTCATCTGTTTCCGGTCTACAAGCGGTGGAAAAGGGATTTCGACATCAGACAACTGCATTTTCAGGTACCTCCGGGCAAGTCCTTTCTCCGGGTGCACAACCAGGCCCTTCGGAGGGAACTGATTTCTTACAGAAACATGGTCCTCGAGGCCATGAAGGGGCCCAGGGCCGTGGGCGGCCTGGAATGGGGGCTGACGGGACTAAGCATTCGCGGCGTGGTGCCGGTCTTCTGGAAGGGCGCCCTGGCCGGTACCGTGGAGGTGGGCCATCCCTTTGACCTGCGTTTCATGCAGGGCCTGAAGAGGAAGTGGAATGCCGATTTCTCGGTGCACGAAGTGAAGGGTCCGCGCGACTACCGCCTGCTTGTCACCACCAGGGGAGACGGCCGGACCATGTTGCAGCAGTCGCCCGATCCCTCATACCGGCCTGACAAGACACGGATCCTCATTTCTCCGCCGGGATGGTCCCTCTTCTCCGTCATCCTGGGCCCGTTAAGGGATTATCGAGGAGACGTGGTCGCCGTGGTGGAGATATGCCTGGACCGATCCGGCGTTCTCAAAAGGCTTTCAAGGGCAAGAGTGCTCATGGCAGTGGTGGGTGGGGGGAGCCTCCTGCTGAGTTTCTTGTTCACGTGGGTTGTTGCTGCGCTTTTCGTTAGGCCCATCAAGGAGATCGTGGGAGAGGCGGAAGAGATCGCTCAGGGGAAAAGGGAAAGCCTTATAGAGCAACGTCCTCCCGACGAGATCGGGGCACTGACCCAGGCACTCAATACCCTGCTCGAGTCCCTGAACCAGAAGCAGCGGGAAGTGGAGCATTATGCAAGGACTCTGGAGGCACGGGTTAAACAGCGGACGGCGGATCTCGTGGCGTCCGAGGAAAAATACCGCGCCCTCGTGGAAAACCTCCCGCTCATAGTCTACCGTGTCCTCAGGGATGGTACCACTGAGTTCATCAACCCCTATTTCACGGAAAAATTGGGCTATACGACCGAGGAGGTGGTGGGAGACAGAAAATTCTGGAAGGAGAAAATTTGCGGAAAGTCGCAATCGGAGAAAAGCTCCGCCCTGGAGCCCTGCTGGGAGGAAGGCCGTGAAATGCAGACGGAAAGAGAGGTCCGCAGTAAAGACGGCCGTTTGTTGACATTCATCGATTATGCCATTCCCCACAGGGAGCCGGACGGCCGGGTCTCGTGGGTCGAGGGTATCATGATGGATATCACGGAACTCAAGCGGCTCCAGGAACGGGCCCTCAGGACGGAGGAAATGCGCATCCTCGGGGAGGTGTCGGCGCGCTTCGCCCACGAAATCCGGAATCCCCTGGTTGCGGCCGGAGGCTTTGCGCGCAGGCTTCGTGATGCCCTGCCCGAGGATCATCCCCAACGGAAGTTCGCCGATATCATAGTTGAGGAAGTGGCCAGGCTGGAGGAGATTCTGAGGATCTGCCTGGCCTCCATCAAGCCGCTGACCCTGAATCTCACACCCGTGGATATGGGCCGTCTGCTGCGCGCGGTGCACGAGGAACTCAACGAGCAGATCGGGCATCGCCGTATCGACCTGATGGAGTCTTTTCCCAAGGCGGCCGTGGTGGTCATGGCGGACGAGGTCCTGATGGCCAGGGCTTTTGAAAACCTCCTTAAACAGGCGGTGTTGGCCATGCCGGAAGGGGACCGTCTCGTTCTCCAAATGGCGGTGGAAGAGGGACGGGCCGTCATCGACATCCGGTACCGGGCCGGAAACCTCTCGGAGGAGGATCTGGAGCAGTTCTTTTTCCCCCGCTTTACCAGTGAGGCGGGCGCGGAAGTATTGGATCTGCCCCTTTCAAAAATGATTATCCATCGGCATGGGGGAAAGATCGAGGTTTCCCGTGAGGAGGAAAGTGGAATCCTCGTGCGGGTGGAATTGCCGGCGAAAAGTTGAAAGTCTTGTGCAGGAGGTCGCTCTGCGCGCCGGCAAGATTGTCAAGGCGCCGAAGCCGCCGCTGCGGATTCGTGGTCCGCTATCATGACCGGTTCGGTTTCGGACGGGGCTGATTGTGACTCCTCGCGATAGACCTGGCAGTCGTCCTTGAAATCGCATTTTCGGCGGCAGACAAGTATATTGACGCGAGGTGCGCTTCTTTTCCTGGGACAAACGATATAGACGCTCATGAATGTCTCCAATGTTAGCATAAATTGTAATATAATTATGCATTATTGATATCATAAATAAGTGTATGTGTCAATAAATTTATCTGCTTGTGGGCCTTGTGTGGGGACGCGGAGGCCTTTTCGGGCTATCGGGTGGGAATGTCCCGCTGATTTCGAAAGAAGAGGAAAAAGCGGTTGCCATGGGCTGAGAGACTCCATCCCGCTCCTCGGGGAAAGGCATAGCTGATTTGCGTAAACGTGAGGAATTATGATCCGTTTCATTTTGTTGAATGCATTTATCGGCCTTCACACCATCGTATTTTGTCTCTTGTCCTTCCCTCTGGCCCTTTTCGATCGGGACGGGAGCCTGATCCATTTTTGGATCGCCGTCCCCTGGGCCAAGGCCATTTTATGGGTGAGCGGTATTCGGGTACGCGTGTCGGGACTGGAGAATTTGGCCGAGGATCGACCCCGGATCCTCATGACCAATCATCAGAGCACCTATGACATTTTTGCGCTGCTGGCCCACATCCCCCTGCATTTCAAGTTTATTCTCAAGCAGGAACTCATGAGGCTTCCATTCCTGGGCTCGGCCATGCGCAGGGCGGGCTACATCGGCATCGAGCGGGAGGACCCACGGAAGGCGGTCAAGAGCATGCGCGACGCGGCGGAAAAGATCCGGCATGGTGCCTCCGTCGTGATTTTTCCGGAAGGCACGCGGAGTCCCGACGGCACGTTGCAGTCTTTCAAGCGGGGCGGCTTCAATCTGGCCCTCAAAGCAGGGTGTGATATCGTCCCCATCGGGATCCGGGACAGCTACAAGATCGTGCCCAAGGGAAGTTTCAGGATACGGAAGGGGGCGTTCGACCTGAGTATCGGGAAGCCCATCCCCACGAAGGATTACAATAAGAAGAACATCCAGGACCTTATGGAACGGGTCCGGTCCGCGATAGCGGAGCTGATGGCCCGGCCGCGCGGGGATGGGGAACAGTGATGAGGCTCAACGGGTGGTGGACGAAATGTGGGACGGGGGATGCCGGAATGCCGTTGGCCGTTCGGGTTGCGTTTCTGACGGTCTTTATGGGGGCGTGGATTACGGGTACGGCGGGCGCCTATTTGTTGCCCGCCCGGCAAATTCTTGGCTTTTGTGCCAGGAATTTCGAAGCTTGTGTGACCGCCCTGGTGGAGGCCGACACCATTGAGTTCATCCCTCAGAGAGGCGAGTTGGCATACGGGGAGAAGATCTTCCTCGCCGCCCCTGATTCGGCGAGGCGAGAGCGGGTTTCCCGGGCCGACGGATGGGACTGGGATTACGCCGCTCTTTCCCAACGTGACCGGGGGCTCCAGGAGAGGTTCTGGTTCCTGATTCTCTGCAATCCGGAGGACCGATTGGAAAAACGTCTGAGGGATCTGGGGCTCGCCCTGGAAGACGTGAACCTGACACGGGTGGAAGGTCTGATCGGCTACGCCATCGGCGGCAGAGGGCCCCGGGAACCGGTCCTAGTCATCGAGAAGGACCGCTTCCTGCCGCTTCTGCTCCGTTACCGGGCGGGCCCTCTCACCCCTCCCGTCACGATCCGTTTCGACGATTACCGCACGGTGGGCAAGGTGTGGTTCCCTCACAAGGTCGTCCGGACCGTGGAAGGAGGACCCCGGAAGACCTCGTTTTTCCGTCAAGTACGGATCAATGTGCCCCTGGATTCCCCGTCTTCCGGTCGGCTGACGCCGTCCGAGGCCGGTACTTGCGGTCCCTCCCGGACCGGACAACGGGACCCGGGGGGCCGCCGCCTGGACACCATTCACGCCCTGACAGACCGCTACCGCTGATCGCGGAAGACAAACACCTAAGGAAGCGCCGTGCGCTCAGAAAATTCCAATCGCATTCGCGTGGCAGTACCCGTGCCGTTACGGGAGCCTCTGACCTATCGGGTGCCTAGGTCGATCCGGGGCGAGGTCCAAGCGGGTGTCCGTGTGCTGGTCCCCCTGCAGGTGCGAAAGGCCGTGGGCTATGTCCTGGGTGAGGCAGGAGATGAAGGGCCTCGGGACTTGAAGGATGTGCTGGACGTACTGGACCCCGAGCCCGTCTTCCCGGAGTCCATGGTCCCATTTTTCGAGTGGCTGGCCGACTATTACCTCTACCCCGTGGGTCGGCTCATCGAGGGGGCCCTGCCCGGCGGATTGACAGCGGGTCCGCCCCGCAGGGCCAGGCTTACCGAGAAGGGCATGCGATACCTGGATCGGCTTCCTTACCGTTGCGAGGAACGCGATCTACTGCAATGGCTCCGGGACCATCCTGAAGGGCGCCCGCCGGTCCCCCATTCGAAGGTGCTTGAACTGGAAAAGGAGGGCCTGTTGCGACTGGAGCGACCCGCTCCACGGCGCCTTCCAGGTCCCACTACCGAGCGCTTTGTACGGATCCGTGAGGGTCTCGACCTTCACTCCTTTCTAAACTCCGGGGAAAAACCCCTCCGAGCCAGGGACGAAAGGGCGTTTCTGGAGGCCGTGGCACGGCAGGGATCAGTTGCGGTGCGGGAACTGCGGGCACGCTTTCCCACTATGGCATATCTTGTGAGGAAATGGCGGAAAAAGGGGATTCTGGAGGTCCTGGAGCGGGCCTCATACCGAAACCCGGCGGGCGAAATTCTCCGGCCCGTCCCGGTGCCCGAAAAACTCTACGGGCAACAGGAAAGGGCCCTCGGGGAAATTTCATCCCGCCTGAAAAGGGGGGGGTTTTGCGCGTTCCTCCTGCATGGAGTGACGGGAAGCGGCAAAACTGAGGTTTACTACCGTGCCGCGCTCCGGGCACTGGAGGCCGGCCGTCAGGTAATAGTAATGGTGCCGGAGATCGCCCTGGCCGTTTATATGGAGGGCATTTTTCGGTCGAGACTGGGTGATCGCGTGACCCTGTATCACAGCGCCCTGGGGGGGGCGGAACGGCGGGATCAGTGGATTAGGATGGCCAGGGGGGATGTGGACCTGGTGGTGGGTGCGCGCTCGGCGGTGTTTGCTCCGTTCGACCGGCTCGGGCTCATCATCGTGGACGAAGAGCACGACGAGTCCTACAAACAGGAAGACGGCATAAGGTATCATGCGCGGGATGCCGCCGTCATGAGGGCGAAGATGGCCCATGCGGTGGTGGTCCTGGGATCCGGGACCCCGTCGGTACAGTCCGTTCACAACGGCCTCACGGGTCGGTATCGCCTGATCAGCATGCCACATCGTATTGAAAAACGGCCGCCTCCGCAGGTGGAAGTGGTGAACATGAAAGATCTTCCACCGGACGCCGAGGGCCGTGGCATGATCAGTCCCGTTCTACGGGAGGCCCTGGCACGGAATCTGGAACAGGGCTTCCAGTCCATGCTGTTCCTCAACAGACGGGGATACCACCGACTCTTCGTGTGCCCATCCTGCGGAAAGAGCGTCCAGTGCCCCAACTGTGACGTAGCCCTGACCCACCATTTTCATGGAGAGGCCCTGGTGTGCCACTACTGCGGATTCTCCGCCCCGGCGCGCATGTTGTGCCCCCACTGCTCCTGCGGGAGACTGCGGTCATACGGCTTCGGTACGGAGAAGCTGGAGTCTGGCCTTGCCGGGCTTTTCCCCGAGGCCAGGGTGGCGCGCATGGATGCCGACAGCACGCGGCGAAAAGGGAGCGCAATGGAGATCCTCAAGCGGTTCGGTACCGGTCAGATCGATATCCTGGTTGGAACCCAGATGATTACCAAGGGCTTCGACTTTCCCCGCGTGACCCTGGTGGGGATTGTCTCGGCCGATCTTTCGCTGGCCTTCCCCGATTTCAGGGCGGCGGAGCGTACCTTTCAAATACTCTCCCAGGTGGCGGGAAGGGCGGGCCGGGGAGAAAACAAGGGCAGGGTGATCATCCAGACGTTCAACCCGGACCATTATGCCGTCCAGGCCGCCGTGGCTCACGATTATAAGACGTTCCTGGAGAAGGAGTTGGGACTGAGGGAGGAGCTGGGCTACCCGCCCTTCAGGCATTTGGCCTGCCTGACATTCCTGGGCAACAGCGAGGGGCGGACCGAAACGTTTGCCGAACTCGTGGGGCGGGGCATCAGGGAGATCCTGGCGGGCTGGAGGAAGCGGGGAAGCCAGATTCAGATCCTGGGGCCCGTAGAATCTCCCGTGGGCCGCCTCAAGGGCAAGTACAGGCGTCAGATTCTGCTCAAGGCACGCAACTCAGGGCTCATGAGACACCTTATTCTTTCAGTGGAAGAGCGGTATGGTAGAAGGCCCGAGGCACGTGGAGTGCGGCTCATCGTGGACGTTGATCCCTATCAGATGACTTGAAGAGCGCAGCGGCCAGGTAGCCTACGACGCGACTTCGGTCGCCGGTCATGTCAGCGGAGTTTGCATATCGGAGAATCGCGCATCGATCGGCACCGGCTCCTGCGGCCGTGGAAAGGATCACGGCCACGGGACCCCCGCCGCAGGCCTCGCATCGTCCCGAGGCAAGATCCTCCAGGAGTCCTTGCGGATCAATTTCCCGCACGCGCCGTATGAACCGTTCATCCAGGATCCTGGCCTGGGCATCGGTGTGGAAATGGGAAAGATCACTGCTGGCCACGAGGAGGGTCCGGGGGTGATCGGCCAGGTATCTCCCCAGGGCGCGGGACAGTTCCGCGCAGATACGGGGGTCCTGTCTCCCCATGAGGACGGGCACTATCCGGAAGTCCTTCATGACGGTTTGAAGGAAAGGCACCTGGATTTCAAGGGAATGCTCCTGCGCGTGGGCCCTGGGGACATAGCGAAATAGGGGCCCGGAGTCAAGGAGGGTTCCGGCCGCCTCCAGGTCCACCGGGACCATGCCCAGGGGGGTTTCATAGCCTGAGTGCAGGTTGACGGACACGCCCTGAAAGGACGCCCGGTGGCATGGGCCCACCAAAATGATGCGGTCGTAGCGGCGGCCCTGAAGGAGGGCATAGGCGTGGGCGGCAACCGCTCCTGAATAGACATAACCGGCGTGGGGGACCACCAGGGCCTTGAGAGTCCCTTCCATCCGTGGGTTCTTGGCCCTGGAAAGGAAACCGCGGATCTGCCGGGACAGGGACACGGGATTTGCGGGGTACCATGAGCCTGCAAGCACGGCGCGCCTGACGCCCGGAGACGGAATCTCCCCCGCCCACAGCGGAACCGCCAAGAGCGTCAGGAGCGCACCGCAGAGGGCCGGCAGGCGCCACCTGTCATATGCTGCTCTTCCTTTCATGATAGGCCCTTTCCCCGTAGGCAGCCCCTGTCCCAGCTACACGGGCCGCCCTACGATTCTCCTTGCCTCAGTATAATGGCCTGAGATAAAAATAGGAACCCCCTTGCGGACCCCTGCAAGGACCGGCTCTGGGTACAAGACGTGTAACCTTTTCCTACGGAAAGCCTCTTGAATAGGGGAGGGCCTGCCGCGCCTGCTTGTTCCCGCAACATTGGAGGGAAAGAAAGGAACCGTTCATGCTTTTCGTCTCGTTGAAGAAGACTCTCATCTGCCTGGTTGCGGCCCTGGGAATCCTGGGTGCGTCGTGTGGGCAGGAACACCGCACCGACCCTACGGCGCCCGATTTTGCCTTACCCGACCTATCCGGGGAGACCAGGCGGCTTTCCGATTACACCGGAAATGTGGTCCTCCTAGATTTCTGGGCAACCTGGTGTCCGCCTTGCAGGATGTCCATCCCCGAACTTATCAAACTCCAGAACGACTACCGGGACAGGGGCCTGGTGATCATCGGCGTTTCCCTGGACGACCACCGGCAAGTCCCCAATGCCTATCTCAAGGCCTTTAGGGAGAAGTTCAATATCAACTATCAAATTCTGCGTTACGACAACCGGATCCTGGGAGACTACTTCGGGGCCCAGGCACCCGCCATCCCGACCATGTTCGTGATCGATCGGGAGATGAAGATCCGCGAAAAGGTGGTGGGATTTGATCCTCATGCCGTTCGCAAGGCCGTTCAGGGGCTCCTGGGATGAAAGTGGATATCCATACGCATATCTTCCCGGCGGCCATCAGGGATCGTCGGGAGGCCTTTTTTCGTGGAGATTCCGCTTTCCAGACCCTGTATGGGGCGGCGGAAGCGAAGATGGTGGGCGCCCGGCAATTGGTACAAATGCTGGACGAAGAAGGCGTGGACCGGGCCGTCGCGTTCGGTTTCCCGTGGATGGAGGCGGATCACTACCGCAGGAACAACGACTATGTGCTCGAAGCGGTGGCCCGTTATCCGGACCGCCTCACGGGTTTTTGCTGTTTTTCGCCTCTGGCTTCCGGTGCCGCACGGGAGGCGGAACGGTGCCTGGATGCGGGACTTTCGGGTGTGGGAGAACTGGCGGTCTACGGGAGCGACCTGGACCCGGAGGTGATCCAAGCCCTCTCAGAGGTCATGGGGCTTTGCCGTGAACGAAATGTGCCCGTTCTCCTTCACACCAATGAGCCGGTGGGGCACGCTTATCCCGGCAAAGCGCCCATTTCCCTGAGGGGTATTTACGCCTTTGTCAAGGCGTATCCCGAAAACAGAGTCATCCTGGCGCATTGGGGGGGCGGGATCTTTTTCTACGGACTTATGAAAAAAGAGGTCCGGGACGTACTGCGAAACGTGTGGCTGGACACGGCGGCCTCGCCCTTTCTCTATACCCCGGAAGTATATCACCTCGCGGTCCAAATCCTTGGAAGCGACAAGATCCTTTTCGGGAGCGACTATCCGCTGCTCAGGCCCGGGCGTTATTTTCGGGAGATGGCGGGCGCGGGACTCGATGAAAAGACCCTCTCGGACATCCGGGGCGGAAACGCGGCCGCTTTTCTAGGCCTCGACGGATGAAAGGCCCACCGGGGAGGCCCTCGCCCGGGACAAGGGGCCTGTGCCTCCCCCACCCCTCCCCCGGGCACATCAGCTCCCGGAGGAGCCCAGCACGAGATCGAACGTGGCGGTCCCGGGGGGCAACGGGAGAGAACCCCAGCGGCTTTCCCCGGCCATCAGGGGCCGGAGGGGAAAGGTCCCGGAGACCGTGCGAATGCGGGCGCCGTTTTCGTCGTAGCACACCAGCGAAATGTCCACCGATTCCATCTCCAGAAAACGTTTGGCCTGATAGAGGACGGAGACGAAGGCGCCCTTTTTTTTGTAATTGAGGATCCTGACCGCGTCGTTGCTCATGAGGCCCTCGAAACCCGGCCCTCTTGCCCGCTCCCATTCCGAGGTTTTGCGCCGTACGATTTGGCTGAGGCGCTTCGCATCCAGGACCGCAGTGATTTCGGTACAGATCCTTTTCCCGGCGATCTCCGCACGGGTCACGCGTACGTCCGTGACAGCACAGCCTGCCGCCGCCTCTAGAATCGATTTTCGCAAGGGACAGGCCTTGATCTCACGGGTCAGCGATCTATAGGCCTCGCTGTTTACCAGCGCCTCCCGCACGGCCAAGGCGTAGGAAATCTCCTTTCCTGTCTCGAGTGAATCGTTTTGGGTCCCCGTAAGGCATGATTCTCCGCGAATTTCCTCCGCAGAGACCGGGCCGGCAGGACCAAGGAACATGGTCGTGAAGATGGATAGGATCAACGCCGTTTTTAAAAGCCTTCTCATATGCATTCTCCCTACGCTGGAAAAGCAGATAGCCGCCAATCGGTCCACCGGCTGAAACGCCTCCCGGAGGGCCTGGTGAGTGTTCCAAGGATAGGACCAAACCCTTTCACAAATCAAGTCATTTCAGTTGGAGGAGCAACAAATCTCGAAGTTGCCGAAGTCTGAGGAATTCAGGGAAAGCGTGGCGTCTCAGGGTTATGTCAAAAATGATATAACATCTTAATTTTCTTGTTTTTTCTTGACTTACCAATCCCCCCGGGAGTATCCATGACTGGTGAAGGGGTTTACAGGACGTCCCTCGCCGGATCGACCTTGTCAGGACCACGGGGCGATGCGCGGGGGAGCGGCGGGATGCCGCTTTTCATCTGCCCGTCTTTAGGAAAGGAGGAGGAACATGGACAAGATTCTGCGAATCGATATGGGAGCCGAAGGCGGACCCAAGGCCGTTGAGGAACCCCTGGGTGCCTACGAAGGGCTTGGCGGTAGGGCCATGACCTCGGCCATCGTATCAAACGAGGTTCCGCCCCTCTGCCATCCCCTGGGGGCGGACAACAAGCTGGTGATCGCGCCGGGCATCCTGAGCGGCACCACGGCGGCCATGTCGGGCAGGATTTCCGTAGGGTGCAAGAGTCCCCTGACCGGCGGCATCAAGGAGGCCAACGCAGGAGGCCAGGCCGCCCAGGTACTGGCCAGGCTGGGTTACGCGGCCGTTGTGTTGGAGGGCAAGCCAAGGGATGACACGCTTTACAAGATCTTCATAGATGCGGGGGGTGTCAAGATCTCCGAGGCCAACGATCTGAAGATGCTGGGCAATTACGACACTGTGGAAAAAATCAAGGAGCAGCACGGTGAAAAGGTGGCGTGCCTATCCATTGGTCCTGCCGGCGAGATGAAGATGTCGGCCGCTTCCGTGGCCTGCACGGACATGGAAATGAGGCCCACCCGTCATGCGGGCCGCGGGGGCGTGGGGGCCGTGATGGGGTCCAAGGGAGTCAAAGTGATCGTCCTGGACGATTCGGGCATGAAGATGCGCCAGCCCAAGGATCCGGAGAAATTCAAGGCCGCCACCAAGGAGTTCGTGGAGGGCCTGAGGAAGAACCCCACGACCGGCGAGGGGCTTCCCGCATACGGTACCAACGTGCTCACAAACGTGATCAACGAGGCGGGCGGTTACCCCACGTTCAATTTTCGGACGGGCCGATTCGACGGCGCCTCCAAGATCAGCGGGGAGACCCAGGCGGAGACGGAAACGGCCAGAGGGGGACTGGCCACCCACGGCTGCCACAGGGGTTGCGTGATCCGGTGTTCAGGTATTTTCAATGACAAGGATGGAAATTACCTCACCAAGCAGCCGGAATATGAGACCGTGTGGTCGCACGGCGGAAACTGCGGTATCGACGACTTGGACAGCATCGCCCTCATGGATCGTCTGGATGACGATTTCGGGCTGGACACCATTGAAATGGGCGCCACCATCGGAGTGGCCATGGAGGCGGGTCTGGCCAAGTTCGGGGATGCGGAGGCCGCCATAAACCTGGTCAAAGAAGTGGGTAAAGGAACGCCTCTCGGACGGATTCTCGGCAACGGGGCCGCCGTGACGGGCAAGGTGTTCGGTGTCGAGCGTGTCCCCGTGGTCAAGGGCCAGTCAATGCCGGCCTATGATCCCAGAGCGGTTCAGGGCATCGGGGTCACCTATGCCACCACCACAATGGGCGCGGACCACACCGCGGGGTATGCCGTGGCGTCGAATATCATGGGCGTGGGCGGATCGGTGGATCCCCTCAAGCCCCAGGGACAGGTGGAGCTTTCGCGGAACCTGCAGATCGCCACCGCGGCCATAGACGCCTCGGGTATGTGCCTGTTCATCGCCTTCGCCATCCTTGACCAGCCGGAGACTTTCCAGGCCCTGATGGATATTTTCGGGGGATTCCTGGGAAAGGATTTCACGGCTGATGATTTTACGGCCCTGGGCAAGTCGGTCCTGGAAAAGGAGCGGGCCTTCAACAAGGCCGCAGGACTGACCGCGGCCGATGACCGTCTGCCCGACTATTTCAAGAAGGAGGCCTTGCCGCCTCATAACGTCACGTTCCAGGTGCCGGACGAAGAGCTGGATCAGGTCTTCAACTGGTAAACCCTGCGGAATCATCGGATCGAATCGCCAGGAATTAGGGGGAGGGACCCGCAATCGCGTTTCGGGCCTTCCCCCGAACCTTTCGGGGCGTGGGGTGCTGGGTCGAAAATAGGGGAATCGGGAACCGTGGGCGAAAACGGTGAATCCATGGCGAAAGTCAGGGCTGAGAGCAGGTCGGGTCCCGGCGGGGTTCTTGCCCTGGAGGTGGAAGGGCGTCTCGTGCCCATGTTTTTCCAGTTCCTGGGCAAGGGATTCGTCGTTCGGACGGATCGAGAGCTCACGCTGAGGTCCTTTCTCAAGGAATCCCTCGGGATGCAGGATGACTACATAGAGGGCAGGATACAGACCCTCCTTCTTGACGGAAGGCCCGTGGACGACGTTGACAGGGCCCGGGTGCGCCGCGGAGCAACTCTGGCGCTGTCGGCCGCCATGCCGGGTCTCTTGGGGGCGGTGCTCCGCAAGGCGGGCTATTACCGCAAGATGCGCGATTCCATCTCCCACCGGGAAACCGAGGAAAAGGATGCCTCGGCCGGCGGAGACGTCCTCGTGAAGCTCTTCAATCTGGTGGCCAGGGAGAAAGGCCCCGCACTGCTGGAAAGGGGAGTGTGGATTCCTCGGTCCGATGCGGCGGAATTCTTTAGTGCCCAACCGCAAATGTTCTGGGAGGCATGCAGGCGTATCCTGTGGAACGGCGCTCCAGCGGACCGGGAAGATCTGATCAGGCTTCCGGGAAAAGGCGGAGGATTAATCCTGAAAGTCACCGGCGCCTGATCAGGGCCCCGGGTCTTGGGATGCCTTCAGCCTCCTCCCACGGGTGGGAAGACCCCCAATCGATCGCCTTCTTTCAGGGATGCCTCGCGTCCTGCGTGAAGCCCGTTCAAGAAAATCATCTTGACTTCGTCCGCCGGTACGCCGAGACCGTTCAGGAGTTCCCCCACGGTGGCCCCGTCGGCCACGTCCACCGCCCAGGGGCGGTCCCGCGCATCGGAGCGCCTGTATTTTCCGAGAGAGGCGTACAGGTTGACCTCGATTTTCATGGTGCCGAAACCCCCGACTTGATCCGTGAGGTATGTTGCCGCAAAAGGCGTGATAGCTGTATGATATCCTCTTGTGGGGCGTATCACAAGCGCCGGGTGTTTCCCGGGGGGGGTCCCTGGGTTGCATGCTCTGGACGCCCGGCCCCCCCCGCAGGAGGGTCGGGCTGAAGGCTCAGGGGTGAGTGTGCTCAACGCTTGAGATTTAGGGAGGAGCCATGGACCTCGAAAAGGAGATTCAACAGGCCGCGCGACTGGTGAAGGATCCTGCGGGCAGGCAGGTGCGGGTCCTGGAAGACCAAGAGGCCGTAAGACTGGCCGCCGCCTCCGGCCTATCCCCGGCCGCGGTATATGAGACTGCCCTGGCCCGTGAGATCGTACCCTATCGTTATCTCCGAAACCACGAGTGCATCTCCGTCAATGACCAGTTGCGCCTGGCCCGCTCCAGGGTCGCCGTGGTGGGCGCGGGAGGACTGGGCGGCAATGTGATTCTCCTCCTGGCCAGGATCGGAGTGGGCCGCATCGTGGTGGTGGATTCCGACCGCTTCGACGAGACTAATCTCAACCGCCAGGCCCTCTCAAGCATGGAAACGCTGGGTCTGCCCAAAGCGGAGGTCGCAGCAAGGATGGTTGAGGGCATAAATCCAGGCGTGGAGGTCATTGCACACACCGCGCGGCTGGATCCCTCCAACGGCATCTCTCTGCTCCGGGGAACGCAGGTGGTGGTGGACGCACTGGACAACGTCGCTTCCAGGTTCGCCCTTCAGGACGCGGCCCGGGATCTGAATATCCCCCTGGTGCACGGCGCCATTGCGGGGTTCGAGGGCCAGGCGATGACCATCTTTCCCGAAGACCGCGGCATGAACCTCCTCTACGGCAAGAACCCGAAGGGGGAAAAGAGCGGCCGGCCCACGCCGGAGGCCATGCTGGGTGTCCCAGCCATCACCCCCGCCCTGATCGCCGCCCTCCAGGCCATGGAGGTGTTGAAGATCCTCCTGGATCGCGGGCGGGTGCTCCGGAAGACCATGCTCCACGCGGACCTGGAGACGGGACGGATCGAGGAGTTTTCCTTTGGATAAGGCCTTGAAAAAAGGCGGGAGGTCCGACTTTCCCCCCCGGGGAAGGGGCCGGCGTGCCAGGGATGAAACGCTCCTGTCACCTGTCTGGCCCCATCTCACTCAGGGTATTGCCCTTCCTCAAGTCCTGCGTCCTCTTGCCTTCCTTCTGATCAGAATCTTCTGAGTTGCTCTTTGGTGCAGGTCCGCCAAACATGGCCCTGGGTCATGGGG
>Ga0180301_10000411_pt1 | contig 33171 bp, 4 predicted proteins | sample GuaBasSediGuay16_FD_121797 | JGI IMG/M metagenome (GOLD analysis project Ga0180301, IMG submission 121797) | Subseafloor sediment microbial communities from Guaymas Basin, Gulf of California, Mexico - Guay16, Core 4569-2, 12-15 cm | ecosystem: Environmental > Aquatic > Marine > Hydrothermal... | reverse complement strand
GTTAAAAATTGATGTAGAGATATTTAAAACGAACAAAGGCGTGTATGCTATTAATCTGCCTGGTTTTTCAGCTGAAAAAATAAGGGCAGAAGAGGTAATAAGACTTCTAAATAATGAAGGTTTCAGCGATGTTGATATTCAATATATTATGAATTCTATTGATAAATATGTTTCCCAAGCAAGATTTGTTGAGGAGTTCAGGATAAAGGATGATAAATGGGGCCATATAGTAGAATACGACCCTCAATTAGAAGAATTTGCCTTTTCAAGTCTTGAGGAGCAATTGTTATTTTATACCAGGCTTTTATACATATTTAACGGAGCTATAACTCTTTTCAATTGTAGATTAAATCCTCACACTCTCCCAACCCCTTTAACTACTTATCCTGGAAGATTAAAAAAAGTAGATGATTGGTTTGAAAGATATTATGGAAAAGGTGTTAAAGGCAATTTTGTAGATATTGGGGTAGGTTGTTGTGTAGATGAAAATAATTTATTAACGCCTATTACTACTTTAGAATTAGCAAAAAGATTTCCACAATTCCAAATTTATGGGATAGATTTGCTTATACCTCAGATAGCTGTAAGGTATGAAAAAAAATGGAGAGTATTTTTGCTCATTTTTAATCAAAAAAAAGAACCTTTCTTATTAGAAGAGGTTAGAGAACAGCAAATTTTTGAAGGGATTTTATTAAAAGAGCCTTATGGGTTAGATTACCAAAAAGCAATTAATTTAATAAATGAAATTAATGAGAAACTGAATTCAGAAGGACTCAGTCTTTTTAAAATAATAGGTAAGACAGAGCCTGAAAAGATTTTATTAAATAAGGAGATAGAAATTCTTATTAATCCTTATGAAATTGCAAAAAGATTTTATGGTGTTAAAAATTTAGAATTTATTGAATGTAGTTTTGAAGAATTGAGATATAAAAAAGATATAAGATTTGATTTTGGAAGGATATTTAATGTAACTTTGCATTTTTCACCTCTTGATATTTACAAGAAGCTAAAAAGTCTATCTTTGATATTTAAAGAAAAAGGAATATTAATAGAAGGGAACACCTTATCTACCGAAGAAGACTTAATTTTTGGTATCTATGAAATTTATAGAAAGAATTTTCAACTTAAAGAAATATATTTACCTTTAAATTTATGGACGATTTATAGATGGAAACAAGGCAAAATAGACTTAGAATTTTTTCCAGCAGTTATGCAGGTGGAGGAAAAGTATAAAGAAACAATCAGGATTTTAGAAGAATTATGTGAAAAATATAGATACAAACTTCAATCTCTTTTAAGAGCTTTAAAAAACAAAGGTTATAGAGTGGAGGAAGTAGGCGGGATGTTTCGTATAAAGTTTGGAGCTTCTTCTTCTGTTTCTTTAAAGATTCAGATGATAAAAGGCCTTTTAGATTCAATCACTAAAAATTTAAAGGGAGAAAGGAATTGCAGGTTAGTTTCCTATCTATTGGCTTATTTTATAAAAGGAAATATTCTACACAGGTGGGTTGAAATTATTTTAAATGGTCAAGAAATTCTACATAGACTAAAACCGGGTTCAGACATTGATATAGCCGTAACTCCTACAGCAAAGTTAGGTAATAGTATAGCCGGCAGAGTTATCCCGGAGCGCCTTCGTACCTCTCCGTGGCTGGCGGGCGAAGGCGGCCGGCCTGCCGGCACCTCTATTAGCCCAACGCTTATTAATAGTTCTTCATCTGTGAATATGAATGCTATAAAGCCTATGGCTGAAGAGTTATTGCAATACCAAAAAGTATTGGAAGATGTTCGGCCGGCAATAAGTATTTTTGGGTCAGCGCGTATCCAGCCAGAAGATAAGTATTATATTGATGCAATGCAAATAGCAAAGGTAGTTTCTCAAAGAGGGTATTCAATTATTACGGGAGGCGGGCCGGGGATAATGGAAGCAGCAAATAAAGGCACAGGTAGTGGAAGGTTTTCTTTAGGGTTACGCATAGAACTTCCTTTTGAAAAAGGGGCTAATGCTTATGTTAATGAACTTTTAAGTTTTAAATATTTCTTTTCCAGGAAATTTGCTTTTATTTTGCTGAGTGATGGTTTTGTGGTTATGCCAGGAGGGTTTGGGACATTAGATGAATTATTTGAAATATTAAGTTTGTTAGAACGTTTTCCTCTGGAAGGCGTAGAGATTTATCTTTATGACCATAAGTTTTACCAAGGTTTTTATGAGCTTATGAGGACAATTTCTGATAAGGGATATTCTTCTTATCGTCCTGATGAAATTCTTAAATTGGTAAATACTCCAGAGGATATAAAGAGCAGTCTTTTGTTAAGAGAAAAATTACCCTCTCGTAATTTTTATGAAATAATAGGCAGAAAGTTAAATTATGAAGGTATTGTTGCTGATTATATTGGAAATATGTCTAAAATCGTTGAATTGCCCAGTGGCGTTTCAATCATTGGCCATCAGATATTACACCCTCATTTTTCCATAAATGAGCAGGTGGCGAAATTAAGCAGGTATCTTTTAGAAAAAAATATTCCTATTTATACCCGTGGCACAGATGGAGTTTCATATTTTATGCAAGATATAAAATTACAGGGAGGGGAAAAGTTAAAGACAGCAAAAATTGTAAATATTATTTTCCGGGAAGATAATATTTGTCAAAATAAGCCTCAAGGAGAAGTTTGCTGCGAATTTGACTTTGTTTTTGAGCAAAAAATAGCTTTAGTTAAAAAATCAAAATTGGGAATGGTATTTCTTCCCGGAGGCAGTGATGTGTTAGATTTATTATTCGAGATATTATGTTTAGTACAGACAGGCAAATCAGCTTATCGGCCGATTATCCTTTTAGGAGAAGATTTTTGGAGGCCATGGGATGAGTGGATAAAAGAGACTCTTTTAGAAAAAGGGACAATTTCTCCTCGGGATATAGAATTGTATAGTATCGTAGATAATGCCGAACAAGCTATAAATATTATTAATAACTGGGTCAGCAATAACGCCAGTTCTGGTTTGTCAGCGGGCTATATACCATCGGAAGAGTTTAAACTATTGAATGAGGATTACGAAATTCATAACTATCCTTTGAGCGAGGATGGCTCCTTAAATCTTGGCGGCCGAGAAAACCATATTGATTCCGGAGCTGAATTCGGTTATAAGCGGGTAAGAATTTTTGATATCCACAATCCCCAGGGCGCATTGGTATTTAATGGAATACGCAAGAAGGAACCTTTTAATTCTGGGGTTGCTTCTTCCGTAGTTTCTCTCAGTAATTTACTTTCCAGTTTGCGTCTTATGGGTATAAACCTTGATTTAGAAAATAACAAAATTAATGGGATAAGTATGAATAGGTTTTTTGGAAAACACGGACTTTTTTATGATATGCCTCCCGCAAGCAATCCTTACGAAGAAAAAGACGCTCAAAATTTTGCCAACTATCTTTACAGGCAAAGAATTCCTCAGATAAGAAGAACAATCCGTGGTTATGCTTTGAGTATTGGGATAAGTGAACAAGAGATAAGAGAGAAACTAAAAAATAGAAACACTAAACGCAAACTTTATCCTTTAATCAAATGGATGGCAGAAGATAGTTGTATCCTTCAAAAACGCCAGAAAAGGGAAAAGAAGTTGTTTGCTAAAATTGATATAACAACTATGGGGTTAGCTGATGTTCCTATATGGCCGGTAGATAGCCAAGGATATTTGAGAAAGGAGTTGATTGTGTGGGTGACAACCGAAAGCCGCGCTCCACCATTTGAATACTATACTTCTCCTAAAGTATCCCTCTATAATCTTCGTATCAAAAATGTTGTACCTTACCAGTTGTCTTTATTTGATGACTCATCAAGCAGTCCCCTCTTTATCTTCTCGAAAAGTATCTTATTAGTTTTTAATGTTGAAAATAAGGCTGCCTTAAGACCCACAGCCTCTCTTAGCTTTCCCTTTAAGGTCTTGAAGGTAGCTTTTTATAGCGAGGCGATGCCCTTAAAGCGCCAAAACAGTTCTTCAATCTCTAGTGTTTTGGAAAGAGTAAAAAATAGACCCCTTATTGAGCCTAGAAGAGATTTAAGAATAGTTGTTGATGATAAAGAAGTTTACTGGGAAAGATGTGTATACAATGCAGCCGCTATAAGGATAAAGGGAGTAACTTATGTTTTTTACCGTGCGCTAGGATATGATGGGATTTCAAGAATAGGCCTTTGGTGGAGCAAAGATAGCATTAATGTAAATGGCCAATTAGATTATCCTGTCGTTGCTCCTCAAGCAGATTATGAATTACCAAAAGATATTAAGAGACGACAGATAGCCCAGATTAAAGACTATGGCATGATTAGGGAAGCAGGAGGGATAGAGGATCCAAGAGTTGTTATAATCGGTAAGCATCTTTGGATGACTTATACCGCATATGGCGATAATATTCAGGTGGGATTAGCTGTAATTAAGATAAGTGATTTCTTAAGAGGGGTTAATGAGTGTAAATCTTACAAAGAATGGCAGAGATTATGGAAGAGGCAGGGTATTATCTTACCCGGTACGGAAGATAAAGATGTGATTATATTTCCTGAAGTGTTTCAAAAAAATTCTAAAGAAGTATATGGTATTATTCACCGTATTCCCCCCTCTATGCAGATATTTTATACCGATAACCCCACAAAAGAAAATTACGATTTTAATGCGGTTAACAATACTTTTATGACTCCGCGAAGAGGTATGTGGGATAATGAAAAGATTGGTGCTGGTACCCCTCCTCTTAAAACAAAATACGGCTGGCTACAGATTTATCATGGAGTAGGAGTATACAGAGGTATTAGAGCCTACCGCTTGGGTGTAATTCTTAGTGAGTTAAATGATCCAGAAAGAATAATTTACCGTTCCCCTGAGCCTGTTCTTGAGCCAGAAAAAGATTATGAAGTAAAGGGGTGGGTTAACAATGTAGTATTTACCTGTGGAGCAGCTCCCACACAAAAAGATTCTACTGAAGTATTAGAAGGTAACGATGAAATTGTTGTTTATTATGGCGGTGCTGATGAAGTTATAGGTGTTGCTAAGGCAAACATAGCAGATTTAATTCCTTCTATTGTAACAAGCAGTCCTCTTAATAGAAAGCAAAAACAATTTATTGAGCAATATATTAGGAACTTGAAGGATGAAGAGAAGGTTTTACTCAAAGAAAGCTACTTTTATTTTTGTCAACATATAAATTTTCGCATGCTTTCTCTTTTACTTTTCGGCAATTCCTTGGATGAGAACAAAGATGCCTGGATTATGTTCTGGACAGGGATGATATGTCCTGATTTCAAAGATAGAACTCTTAATGGGCAGGTTTCACAGCTTATTGAAACGCTTCTCAGCTGTTATGGAAAATACAAAGGTAAAGATAAAGCAACCAGGATAAAACATATCCTTGATGCTATTCAGGAATACTCACGGAATTATGTAAGCAGCTCGTCTTTAAGCTATAGGCATTCTTTTAAAGAAGAGAACATTAGTCTGTGGAAAGAAAAGATACAAACTCTTTTTGATGAAGCACACTATGCTTACAACAATGGTAATTACAAAGAGAGCATCAGGATAATTAACGATGCTTTCAATCAAATACAACTTAAAGTACCAGCGTGGCAGAAAACGCTGGAAGAGATGTTGATGTCACCATCTCAAAGAAAGATTGTCCAATTATACTCACGTAAAGGCGTAGATTATATTCCTGAGGTTGCCAGATTGCTTAAAGGAGCGAGTTCCTCTATTTTCTCTAATAGTGATTATTTAAGACGGTTAAAATCTGATGGAGAAGATGCAGGTGAGTATAAAACAATTTATTACTACAATAACGGTAGGCCTCAAGATGAAGCATCCAGAGAAAATAAAAATAGTTTATACAATAGTTATACTCCAGAAAGAATAGAAATTGTATCTGTTTGTGGAGATGTTGCCAAACTGCAACTTATAAAGCCAACGTTTGCAGAAATTAATAGGTTAATCCCACAATATATACCATTTGTAAAAGATGTGTCATTGCTTAGGTATAACCTTTTACTAAAACGAAAAGAATATTCTGTTCATGATTTGTTTAAGGTGGCGGCTAAGTTAAAGAAAGATTCATCCAGGAAAAAGGCAGTTGTTTTAATCACAGATATGGATATTAAAGATGATAGTGGTAACTATCTTTTTGGTAGCAGTTATCCATTAGCACATATCGCTGTTTCTTCTTTAAATCGTCTATATTCACCCAACCAGGAGTTATTTAAAAATAGAATCATTAAAAATACTCTCCATGAGATAGGCCATCTTTTTGACCTTGAACACTGTGATAATTCCGGTTGTATTATGCAGGTATCTTCTAATACGCAAGAACTTGATGGGAAAACTATGGAGTTTTGTGCCAGGTGTGTAGATAAATTAGATGTTGTGCAGAAAGAGACATCTTTTAACAATTGGTTTAATGGCTTAATAGGGATTTTGACCGGAGGTATTAAAAGAGAAGATGTTCTTGTGTTGTTTACTGATAGGAGAAGGTGGAAATATTTTGCTGATAGGCATTTTAGAGAGTTTGGATTTAGTCGAGAGGAGTTCACTACTTACCTCAAAAACGCTAATGAAGAAAAGTTAAAGGAGTTATACGCTGATGTTGTAAAAAATGAGCTTGTAGCCTCTTTAGATATTCCTTACATAAGTATTGGATTAAGGAATATTTGGCATCTTTCTTGCGATGTGGTTCTTAAAGACAGCAAGTTTGTAGTGTGTCGGATGTTTATCAATACTCTTTTACGGGAAGATAAAGATATGTCGTTAGCATTTAGACGCGCTTTTAAGGAAGCGTTAAGGATTTTTAATTTTACTCTTGCAAGTGGAAGAGAGCAGTTCGTTATTGATGTGAGCAGTATATTTGTAGAAGCATCATCTTCCTTAAGAGATGAGAATAAACCGTATATATGTGGCGAGCATAAATATGTTCAGGGTTTATTGTCTGCCTACAAATCACTTACTGATGTTTTATCTCGTATAGAGAAAAGTAATATTACTGAAGTAGCAGGATTTTATCTTACTGAGACTACAAACAGCATTGAGGGTAAAAATGATAAAAATACCGGAGGTAACGAAAAGAAGGAGGTGAAACCATGTTGCAAGTTAGAGAATTACATATTGAGGACATCAGGCGGGGTTACGATGGCTATATTATCCGGGGAAGAATTGGCGGTATCATATACAGCTTTATTATCAAAGGAGAGGAAGTTTTTGTTAACAAGCAAGGAGAGTGGAAGAAGCTTGCTCCCAGGATTGCCAATATTATATACTACCGCTTTCTTCAGGAAAACATTGGAAGAATATTTAGAGGCATATAAAAATACCACTTCAAGCAGTTCTGCCCGGAGAAGTCAGCCTCATGGATTCAGAGAGTACAAAAGAATAGAAAGAGGAGCTTCCTCTCCTGCTAAAAGAGGCTCGAAAGGAAAATCTCAGAGAGACCATAAGAGTATATACGCCAGAGAATTTTTAAGAGAAATAGTAAAAGGCAGGCTTAAGGAATCAGGGGCGTCTAGAGATGATAAAATTGCACAATTGATAATAAAGAGAGTGTTAAGATTCCCTAATTCAAAGAAGGGCATATCAACAAAATTTCTGACCTTTTATAAAAGCGGCCTTTTGACAGAAGAAGAAGCCAGATGTTTAATTGAAGTTTCTGACAGGGAAGCTGCCAGGCTCGCAGCTGATAAGCTGGATGTAGAGAAGTTGTATCATAAAATACGCCATGAGATAAACATGATGATAAAAGAAGGGGTAAAAGAAGATGATGCCTTTTTTCTTCTAAGCTGGGGGTTTACCGTAAGCTATATTAAAGATATTATTTCAAGCTCTAAAGGAGCAAGAAAACGCACAATAGAAGAAATAATACCTATGTTGAAAGATAGAAGCGGGAGATTGCGTTTTGCAAGAAGAAAAGGGCAAAGCATTGTTAAGAAAGGGAAAATAGAATACAAAGGCGGGAAGATAAAATTTCAATTTAAGAGAATAACTTTTTATTTTTCCAAATACACACCTTATGTTGATGATGTCAGGAGAGGATTATTGAAATATGTGTGTATGCCTCACAGGATTATTATTTACCACACAGAGGATAAGAAACTTATGTGGGATTTTCATATTAAAGATGGATATCTTATGCATAATAAAGAGAGAATATTAAAAATAGAAGGCCGCTCTAGAAAAGAATACGTTACTTTCCCTCTTAGCAGATATATGGAGGGGTGGCGTGATAATGAAGAAGTTTTAAAGATGAGGATTATAAGATTTTACAATAATGCGTCAAAAAGAAGCCTCCGCGCTCTAAAAACATCCCTGCTCCGTCTAGTGCGCGATTTACAGAAAGAAAAACCTCATCTTACAACACGCCGCGATGCATACATTTATATGTGCAATGCAATTGGGATGAGATTCTTCTCTTCTTATATCAAAAAGGCCGATGAAGGTAGCGTGAACAAAATTATGTCAATATTATTCTCAGAGGAAAGAGAAAAGCATCTATCTTCTTTTGATTTAGATATTTTGTCAGGCCTTAAGGCAGATATAGATTGGCACAGAGTTTTTAAATCCATTGTTTTTGGTAAAGAAGAGCTCGATATACTTGAAGGCAGTTTTGATAATATTATCCCAAAAAGAAGAGATGCCCTCAAGAGAAGCATAAATATAAAATTCGGCGTCAGTAGTTTCAGTGTGTCGAAATCTCTTTTTAGGGTATTTGCTATTCTATATGGCAGCCGTATTGAGAAAATGAGAAATAAGAGCAATAATCCTTCGGGGATACTGCATCCTAAAGGAAAAAGATATTATTATGATACCAGTTCCCTTCCTGACTTAAGAACAACTAATTCTTATGGAAACTTTAACAACGGCCTTGACAGTTACTATACATTCCGTAACCCTACCATTGATGAGGAAAACATTATTGCCAGCCAGATACAGAAGGGCAACAGGGCAGCTATTGATTTGATTATTTTAGCTAATATGCGTTGGGTTATCCATATGGCAAGGAAATTTAAGAAATTATACGGGGTAAATATAAGCTTGTATGACTTGGTACACAGTAAAGAGGTTATGAGCGCGTTGGAGATGTGTGCAGAAAAGTTTGAGCTCGACAAGGGGCGTTTTGTAGTATTTATGAAAAATTGGGTTGAACCTGCGTTTAGAAAGGCCTTAAGAATGGAAGACGGCAAGGCTGTATCTTTGCCTTATAACTATGGTTTGCTTGTAAAGAAAGTTAAAGAGGGGATAAATGATTTTGTGAAAGATACAGGGAGATACCCTTCACTACAGGAAGCAGCAGTTTATCTGAGTATGAGCATAGAAACCGTAGCAGCTGTGCTTTATGGTAACGGAGTTGTCTTTTTTGATGAGCCTTTTGATAAAGAAGACAAGGATGCAAGAACACCCCTCAATTTTATTGAAGACACAAACAGCTTTAATCCCGAAAATATATTAGACATCAAGGTAAAGTTTGACAAAATTAAGAATCTTTTAAAGAGCAATGGTATATCGTCTAAGAGTCAGTCTATATTTATTTTGTATAAAATCTTGGGATATACTGGCGAAGATGTGGCAAGAATATGCGAAGCAGGGACAAGGCAAAATGTTGAGCAGATAGCAGAGAGAGTAGCAAAAAAGATAGGGTGGGATAAGATAAAAGAAGAATTGCTTGATGAGAATGTAACAAGTAGTTCTTTGAAAGCGGAGCAGATAACTCCTATAAGAACATTTATTCATCCGGATAAAAGTAATTTTGTAGATTTAGATGGGGAGAGATTTTTTGTGTTTTCTCCTTTGAAAATTTTAAGAACAAGTATTTATAGCGAAATATACAATCCACATAAATTACCTGAGTGCTCTGAGGAACTCTATAAAAGCAGCTCTTCCGTTAAAAACCTGCAGGATATTGAGGTTATAGAAGTGAAAGGACTTGGACAGAATCCATCTCGTGATTCTCAGGTGTTAATCGGAGAAAGAGTGTTGGCGTATATCAATATCAAATTTAACTCTCAACTTTCCCTGGAAGAGATGAACAGTTTTGTGAAATCAAAATATTTCAATGCCCGTTTAACAGTGGTTACAGGAAGGCGATACCGTATTGCGGATGAGAATATCGGCATAGCAATCATTTTTCAGGAAGATAAGGGTAAATTAAAAGAGGTCTGGAATGAAACAATAACATATGAAGGACAAAAAGGCAATGTTGCGAGAGTAAAAATACCAATTCTTTTTCATCCAAAAGAAGGAACAGCAGAAGCTGTACCTTATTTTATAATAGGTAAGGAAAATAAAGTATGGCGGATTCAAGAAGAGTCAGTAAGAGTAATATTTACTGCTCCTGTCAGGCCAGAGGCTCAAAAGGTACTTTATAATGCATATGCTGATATATATATATCTTCACCCAGTCCTTCGGAGAGAGAACGTGCAATTAGTATGCTTCTTTTTTATGCCTTAACAGATAAAGTGGCAAAAAACATTATCATGGAGAAGATAGTTTTCTCTAAATATCCTAAAATAAGAAGTAGGTTTGCTAAAGATTTGAAGTGGTCCTCAAAAGAAGCTGCATCGATATTTTTACAATACCTTATCAATGACTCTTACAGGATAGTTAAAAATAGCGCCGAGGCAACTTTAAGAAAACACAGTATTCAGATAGTTATTGATAATCTTCACCACCAGGTAAGAAATTCTTTAATGTACTTTGGCTTTAGCAGAAGAATCCGGAAGGGGTTAAGTAAAAAAGAGATAAGGTTGTTGGATGAAATCGATAAAGTAGCAAATGATATTAATGAAGTTATAAATGTAAGCAGTGAAGATGTTTTAAGTATGGATGCGGAGTCTTTCTTGCTTAATGTGGCGCAACGTATGGAACTTCTTTTTGGGGTTCTTAAGAAAAATATAAAGCTTCTCAAAAATGTCATAAAGGATGAGAAACGGCTTAAGTATCTTGAATATATTGAAAAGGGAGCTAGAGATATAGAGACAATATTTAAAAATATTCTTACTTTAAGGAGAGGGTATTACAGGACGGATGTTGTTACAGTGGATGAGATACTTGTTGCCGTACATAAGATTATCCAGATGAAAAAGTTTTCTGGAGTTTCTATTACAATGAAATCTGAAGTGTGTAAGAGGAATATAAATGTAAAGCTTACTAGAAGAATGTTCCGTCTATTGAAACAGATATTTGAAAATTCCTGCGAATGGGGTGCAAAGAATATAGAGTTTAAACTTAGTTACGATGCAGAGGATAAAATAGTTAAGATAATTATAATTGATGATGGTAAAGGAATTGCACCAGAAGATATCTGTTATGTATTTTTGCCTTATTTTTCAAAAAAGGCTCAGACAGAAAATAAAAGACTTTCTCTTACCATGTATTCATTGAAAACAATTGTAGAAGATTTGGGGGGAAGTATTTCCTTAGAGAGCGAGTTTGGAAGAGGGATAAAGGTAGAGATAGGGTTACCTGCTCTTGATATTGGTGCTGAGCGGGATATTTATGATTACGAAAGCATGCGTCATATCCTTCACGACATAAAAGGGAAAATTGTTGCGGCAGCGTTCTTAAATCCAAAGAGGTTGGGTGAGTCTGTAGATGAGAATTTTAAATCCATATGTTCTCGCCTTTACGATAAGGCACGCCAGATGGAAGAAGCGATTACTGCGTACCATACTTATTTACGCGAGGATGAGAAAGATAAAATAGGAATACTTGTTGAGCGGATAAAAAGTTTGACCTTAAATATTAAAGAGAATAGGGAAAAAATAGTTCCATTACTGGAGGGGCTCAAGAATAAAAAGTCGCACCGTAACATTTCTATCGCCGTTAGTTCCTTAAGAGAAGCAGAACGGCTTGCGTACATGGCTTTTAGTTATAGTGTGTATAGGTCTATGGATGTTACCTCTATCCCTGAAGTTATAGAAGGAGCTACAAAACGGTTGAAAGAATTCCTAAAAACCGAGAATGTGGATATGGAGATAAGTTGTGATATCTCAGAAAAATTACCCAAAGAAAAGGTGTTTACATATGCTGATATTTTAGATATTTCTCTGTGGGAGCTTCTTACTAATGCGTATAAATACCGGGGTAAAAAACATCTTAAAAGAGGAGGGAGAATCAAGATAAAAGCTTCTTTTAATTCTTACACTTCTAATCTTGTAGTTAAAGTGAGTGATAATGGGGTAGGTATTGCTAAAACCAAGCTCAAACATATATTTAACAGTGGGTTTAGGGTAGAAGATGAAGAATGCTCATATAGCCGTGGAACAGGATTTGGCCTTTCATCCTTAAAGGATAATATTGAAAGTGTAGGAGGAAAGATATTTGTTGCTTCAATATATAGAAAAGGGACCACCTTTGTATTTACTTTACCTGTTAATGCTTCATTGGATGTTGTAAAGAAAGAGCGTCTGCCACAGCCATTGATGATTGTTGTAAGTGGTCTTATGGGGTCAGGGCGACGAACATTGTCCCGTTTATTAGCTGCACAGTATGGTTTACGTTACATAAATGGTGGTTTTTTAATGAGGGTGTTGGTCTATAAACTTATAGAAGATGGAATTGACCCTTACAATGAAACTGCGGTGAGTAAGTTTATATGTAAGTTTCTAGAAGACCGAAGAATAGATTATAAAGAAGAACCGATAAAAGTTGATGGAGTCGATACTGCGCTTGTAGATAGCAACGGTATATCTTTAAGAGATGAGATAAAGGGAAGGTTTGAAAGAGATTACCAATACCAGCGGTATCTTTACAAAATTGCTAATTACAGAAGTGTTAAAGGTATTGTCAGAAAGTTTGTTAGAGAAGTTGTGCAAGAGGTTATTAAGGAAGGAAAATATAACGGAGTTGTGTTTAGGGATACATTTCCGTGGAAGGAGAACAATGTAATCGAGATTCGTCTTGAAGCTTCTCTATTCAAACGGGCAGAGCGGGTAGGGATTGATTCCCAGAAAATACGGCAGCTTGATATAGCTACAGGTGTAGATACATTTTATGTCGATACATCCTCTATAGAGGCCATTTATACAGACCATATAAAACCGCAGAAAGTTTTTGTAGAAGCAAAAAGATATGTAAAGAGCAAACTATCCAGTTCTACGATTGGTGGCAGAGAAAAGAATGGGATGATGAGAGAAATAAATAACAGTTTTATAAAAAAGGAGGTAGAAAGATGTTCGGGATTAGTTTTAAAGACCTTAAGATACTGGATATTGTCACTTCAAAAGGCGGTTCTTATATTTATGCCCATATACCTTCAACGTGTGTTGTGTATAAATTATTTTTCGGAAGAGATAACAAAGTTTTTGGAAAAATTAAAAGCGGCTGGGGAGAGTTATCCAGTGAGGCAGCAGAGTGTATTAAGAAGAAATTGGAAGAAGAGAGGGAAAGGGTTCCCGTATATATTATCTAATGAAGATTATACATCCAGTAGAGTTTCTTACGATGTTTCTCAGCAGGGAAAAGTCAACAATCATTACAACTGGTTGTATATTGTCAAAGAAAGCAGAGCTCCTCCAGTATCAGGGAGCGATTATTATATTTCCTCTTCCGGGATTTCCCTAGATAACAAAAATATCCTCTTTGTTTCTTTCCGCCTTGATTCTTCCTGCCTTGACGGAGTATCCTTAGAGGCTGAAAAATGGGCTAATGTTTTATCATCCTTAGGAGCAAATGTTTATTATTATTCCGGACAGAGCCAGGCTCCCACATTTGTGAAGGAAGCCTATAGTTTTAGTTATTGCCATTTCCAGCATTGCACAGTTTCTTCCTTTACCAAACGCATATTTACTAAAGGGGACATTGATTTTAAAGATGAAATTGCTCTTTGCAAGACAAAAGTTCTTATAAAAGAAGATTTAATTTCTTATATACGCAAACACCGAATCGATTATATAGTTGCGGAAAATATTTTAGCTTTTCCAGGAAATCTTGCTTTGTCTCTAGCGCTTATCGAGGTGGCTAATGAACTGAATATCAAAGTTATTGCCCATAGTCACGATTTTTGGTGGGAGAGAGAAAGATTTAAAGTCCTAAAAGGAAGTGTGTTAGAGAAGATACTACATTCTTTTATTAAAGAAATAAAGCAATTAAAGGTTGTTGTAATTAATTCATTTCAGAAAGAGAAACTTAAATGTAGCTTTGGCCTTGAACAGGTATGGGTGGCTCCTAACGTTATGGACTTTGATAAACCTATGCTTATTGATAATAAAGTAGTGGATGATTTCCGAAGCTACTTTGGTATTGGAGGGGAAAGTTATTTATTCCTTTTTCCTGTACGTCCCATACCTCGTAAGAATCTTGAGTTAGGGGTAGACATTGTTGAGAGAGTAAAACAGTATTTATGGAGAGAAGGCAGTCAAAAGAAAGTTGTTGTAATGATAACTCATCCTGCCGGTGATGAAGGGTATGAGTATTGGTACCATCTGCAAGAGGATATGAGAAGCAGAGGCATTGATGTGATTGACCTTTCTCGGCGTCCTTATCATTATGATACACAATTTAATCTTTCTTGTGCCTATGCGGCTTCTGATATGGTAATCTATCCGAGCATCTGGGAAGGATGGGGGAATGCCTTGGTTGAGGCATTCTACTATAAGAAACCCGTAGTTATTTATCCTTATCCTGTGTATCTTGCAGATATTAAACCCAAAGGTGTTTGGTGTATTGAAGTAAATAAGAACATACCGGGGTTAGCCCGTCATCTTATAAATGTTCTCAACGATAAAACAACTCTTAATGCTATGGTTGGACACAATTATCAGTGTGCCAGCAAACATTTTTCTTATAAAGTATTGGAAAATATTTTGCTGGAGGTGATAAATAACTTTAGTGAAGAAGGAGCCTCTTCTTCCATGGTTTTAGAAAGCTCAATTAATATAACCACTTATTATTTTTTAACTTTTGTGAAAGCGCTTTCTTTGCGGCAGGCGGTAATTTCCTTCCGGGAAGGCGCCTCCCCGTGGCTGTCGGTATCTTCCCGTCGCCTGCCGCTTCTTTCCTCAAGTCCTTTAAACAAGGAAGCAAGAAAACTGGCAAGAACAGAGGAACTTATTAACAGAGGGGAGTTTACGGAAGCAATCATTGTCCTTGAGAGATTTTTAAATAACTTTAAGGGAGAGTCTTCATTGAGGCTTGCTGCACTTAACCTTATTGGTATTGCCCATTACAGGAGAGGAAAGGTGCAAGAAGAAGATTATGCCAAGGCAGAGAATTATTTTGGCATGATATTACAGGATATAGGAGATTTAAAAGGGATAAGTGATAGAGAAAGAAGGGACATGATTGCAGAGGTAGAGCTTAACCGGGTGTACGCCAGGGCATGTTGTTATCATTATGAAAAGAACCGCCCAGAAGAAGCTATTAAGTTTTTAAGGGAAATATTGGAAAAATACGATAACGATTTTGAGGCAGGATATCTTCTGGCTACAATTTATCTTGAGGCAAAGAAATTTTCTTCCGCAGAAAACACTATCAATGGGTTATTATCCAGGACTATCCGTAAAGAATCGCCAGAAAGGGCTTTATTGTTTAATCTTTTAGGAGTTTTGTATCTTAAGAAAGGAGATTTCTCTTCTTCCCGCAAACATTTTCTTAACGCTTTATCTTCTTATCCGGAATACCCGCCGTCTCTTTATAATCTTGGCCTTTTATTATGGGAGCAGGCGAAGACAAATGATTTCAAAGAGGAGAAGTTTATCAGAGAATCTGTGGGTTACTGGGAGAAGCTAGCTAATGGAAAATACAGAAGGGGCGAAGTTTTAAAGAGATTGGTTGTCGGATATATAAAGCTTGGCAATATAGAAGATTCAATATCTCTGTGGAAACAGAACATATCCGATATTGATTTTGAAGAAGCTTTAAGAGAAGTGGTCGAATCTCTGTCTTCAGGCGAGCAGATAGAGGAATTATTAGTTTTCTTAAAAGATTCAGCAAAAGGAAGGCCAAAGCTGGAAGGACTGATATACAAAGTATTTACAGAAGCTGAGTTTAACCAGGAGCTTTTTATGGAAGCGGTTTTAAGTACGAAGGTGAAGGCTGAGGCTCGATTTAGAAAGAATTCTAAGAAGAAAAAAATAGCAAAGAGAATAAAAAGAGATATCGAGTTTTATGAAAACCTAATTAGGAAGATTCTGGATGCAAAAAGGAAATCGGTTACGGCTGAGTTGGGCAATATCCTTGAGATATTAAAGATTATTGGCGAGGGAGATTATGAGGATTTTAAAGAGTATTCCCGGCTCTTTTTCTCTCTAAAAGCCAGAGTTGATAAAGATGAAAAGTTAAGAAAAGACAACGAGATTATGCTTATTATAGCTAATGCAGAGAAAGAAATTGTCGAAAAGGAAGAATTATTCAGAAGGGAAAAGGAAGCAGAGAGCAAAATAAAAAGTGTCATAAATAAATATCCCAATCTTGGAGATACGCTTCTTACAAAAGAAGTTTTACACGCTGTTCTTAAATTGATTAAATTTGATTATTCGCACCTTGAAAATATTATAGATACTTCGCGCAATTCCCTGAGGCTGGTAATAGATTATTATCTTAAGAACAGGTTTCCTTCCCTGCGTATGCGGTTGCGTTATGAAATGATAAACAGAGCCGTTAACGCAGGTTTAGATTTAACACAGATATTAGCTGTAGCAGAGAAATTGTCAAAATTTGACTTTGATGAGGCAAGGGAAATACTTGGTTTATCAGGCAGCAAAGAAGAAATGTTATCTTTGCTTGATATAAGAAATTCAAGCTCAGGTATAAAAGTTATAGATATTAATCCTGAGGAGGATTATCGTGTTTTTATTGACAGGGCAGCGCGCAATATTCTTCCGGAAAGAAAAACTTTAGCTTTGATAAACATTATTCTTAAGCATCCTCATATCTATTCTTGCCGTAAGATAATTATAAGGGGTGGTGGAGATAAAGTTATGTCGTCTTTTGACAGAGAAGCCGCCTGCCTTAATATAGATTTGCCTCCCGAAGGAGAGGTTGACATAAAAGATGCTCTGGTATCGGTAAGTGAGCAGCTGGGCTGGGATTTTTGCGATGTTTTAATGGAAATCGAAGGCAGGTATCCTTATATTCTTTCCTGTTTTGACAAGGTTAAAGCGATAAACATTATAATTCATGAGCGCCTTGCCGGAATGGGAGATTTGGTTTTTATGGTAAATGCCGCCCAGGTTCTTAGAGGGATATTTCCTGATAAGCCGGTAAGAGCTATTTTTCATAGTTCAAGCGACTTTGAGCTTCTTTGGCGCACAAAACTTATAAAAGGACTCAAAAAAGATAAAGTTTTTCAGCAGCTTGAAAACATAGAGCTTATTAATGCCGGAGAACACTGGCAGGATATACAGGATTTGCTTATTTCAGAGGACGATATTTCTATAATATATGCTCTGGGAGGAGATATTAAGGAAGTAGAAAGCAATACGTGGCGCATACGCTCATATGGCGGCAAAGCAGATATTAAATTATTTGTTTATGAACTTGGATTCAGCTCTATCGGCAAAAACCCTTTAGAGCATGGAGAAATTCATCTTGGTTTTGGCGCAGAGGAAGTTGGTTTGCCTCCTGTATCTCCTAAAAGCAAGGAAATATATTCAAGGAAATACCCTCGTATTGATAAGAAAATTGTTGCCGAACGCAAAAGAATTATTAAGAAGTTTCCTGGTTGTGACATACTGAATGAGGTTTTACAGCAGAAAGAATTGGAGCGTACTGTAAATTCAGAATGGGGGTTTTTGTATGCTCACAGAGACCACAGCGTTAAAATGTATTTCAGGATTTTTGAAGAGGCCCGTAAGGAGAACGAAGATTACCGTCTGGTGGATACCACTTTCTTTGTAATGTGTGGCCGCAGCGATAAAGAGCTGCAGAAGGCAATATATGAAATATCAAAAGATAATGGTTATAACCTTCTTGTATATTCAAATGAAGCTAACAACTTAGAATGTCACAATATCTCTTCTGCAAACAATGTCACCGTCATTATGGACTATTCTGTCCCGCGCAAGCTTTTCAGCGAATTATTTCTTTATAGTGATGATTTGCCCACATTGGTCAGCGGTCAGGATAACCTGGCAAATATTGTTTATTTAAACCTTCTTTCCAGCGGGCGTCCTTTCTTCTGGGAGGTTTTAATTTTTCAGGTTACTGCGCTATTAGATATGTATATATTTTTAGAGAAGAAAATAGGGAAAGATAAGGTTGAGTTACTTAGAAGACTGTGGGATACGGCTAAGGTCTGTTTAGAGCAGAGAGAAATGTTTTATGCGCCCCGGCGTTGGAGAGTGTTTTTTAAAGAGGTAGCGTACAATTTAAGTGATTATCCTTCGTTTCTTGGGCAAATATACTACGTGATGCTACGCAGAGTAGAAGAGAAAACAGGAAGAGGAAAAAAGTTGGCGCGCGAGTTAAAAGATGAGCTTGCCAAATCAAGTTCTGGTATACAGGATATCACCCAACAGTTTAAAAACATAATGGAAGCAATAGAGGAGGCAATAAGAAAGTACTCATCTTCCTCAATAAATGTTAAAGATTGTATAGAACGGCTTATAAGGCGAGGCGATGTGTCAGAAATTGAGATTTTCTCCCAGGATAAATACGGTGATAACCAGATTATTTTTAAACCCCAAGATAAAGAAGAGCTCTTTTTGATTTGCAGAATAGGAACAGGCAACAATACGGTTAAGTTTGTACGTTTTAATGTGCGCATGTATGGTGTGGCAGGCGGCATGAAGGAGAAAGCGTTGGCTTTCTTTCAGTTCAGACTTTACTGTGAGGATAAGATTGCTGTTTCTGGATTAGGGGGAATGGATTTGTTTGTTAAAGAAAATTATCGTAAAAGAGGTTTGGGCTCCTGTTTAGTTGCTCTTGCGGTGGAGGAGGCAAGAAAAGAGGGGATGGATAAGTTTTCTATCGTTGCTCCCGAAGATAAAGCAGTGTCTCTTTATAAAAAGTTAGGTTTTAAGAGGCCAGACAAAAATATTATGGTTATTGATAACATTAGCGATGGAAACATTGTTTCTAAGCCGTTTTATATTGCTGCGGTGGCTGGAATGAGGGGGTTTGATTTCTGGGATTTAAGAAGCAGCTCTTCTGAAGGAGAAAATGACAATTACGATGAAGAGATAGCTTCTTGTTTTCCTAAAATGACAGAGACAATCAAAATTATTAAAGTGGAAAAGAAGGTCAAAAAAATATCACTTGAAGAAATAAAGAATGCTTTTTTAAGCTCGTCTTCTTTACAAGATAACACTGCTGATACAGATATGTTAGATTCGGTGGGGTGGACATTTAATGGGAAGAAAGAAGACATTGTTCCCCTTATTTATCGGTATCCAAAGGATGAGCATCTTCCATTAATCCGGCAATGGATTGTTGGTATTCAAAATAAGGTTATTATATGGCTTAATAGCAAGAGATCTTTATTTGTTACCGATTACCATAATCATGTGTACTCATTCTGGTGGTTTATGTATAAAAAGGAGTTAATCGGTGATAGAAATGTTTTGTTGCATATAGATGGGCATCCTGATGCAGCTCTCACAAGAAGATATCTGAAGAAAGGCAATGTCTTTTATAAAGACGGATTTACTCTAGCTGATATAGATAAGTTCTCTGTTGATGTTTTGGGATTGGAAGGGTTTATTTCTCCCCTTGTTTTAGATGGGTTTATCAAAGAGTGGTATTTCTGGTGTAATTTAAGAGCTCAACCGTTAAGAATGAGGTATAATCCTAACTCTTTATATCAGCCATATGAGGAGGGAGAGAGAGCAGAGTTAGGCAGGATAAATTTTAACCTTTTGGATATTGACCTGGATGTTTTAAATGGATTGGGTGAAGATGAGGCTGTAGTTTATCTTAAGAGATTTTCTTCTCTTGCTGAGAAAGCACAGTTTGTAACCATTGCTACCAGCCCTGAATTTATTGAGCAGGAGCTTTCTATAAAGTATGCCCAGAAATTAGTAGAGTTTATATCGTCATCTGCTTTTATCAATACAGAGTTTAACTGGATAGAAAAGTGGATGGGAAGTAGGCAATATCAGCAGAAAGCGAAGTATAAGCTTGACTCACTCATAAAAACTATTTTAAAAGAACCATCCTCTTATAGTACAGCGGTGATCCATAAAATTATAAATCTTTATGTCGAATGGATAGAGAACAATTTGGGCGTAGAGGATTGCGACCTGAACTTTATAGAAAGATGGTATTTAATATTCCTCATCAGGCGCATAATTTTATTGTCAAGGATTTTAGAGCTCGATAGTAGTTATGTATGGCAGCGTCTTATAGAGAAAGGTGATGAGCACATACGGATGAAAGATTTTGAGTTAGCCTTGATATTTTATGATATTGCACGCAAGATAAATCCTGCGCAATCTTGTGTGTATCGGAGGAAGTCTTACCTTTTTATGGGTAAGGGTAACTTAAAGAAAGCGCAGAAAGAATTTAAAAAAGCCTATCGCAGAGATAGATATAATCCTGCTACTTACTTGCTTGCAGGCATGTTATTTATGGAAAGAGGAGAGATGGATGAGGCTTATCTTACTTTTGTGGATGCTCAGAACAAGTTTGATGGCTGTCTTTTATTTCCTATGTACAACATATTTTTAAATCCCTCTTGTGAGTCTAAGAATTTTTCTCTAATTGAAGTTATAGAATCAGAGCGTGTTTATGAAGAGTTGGCTGCAGGAATTAGTTTTTACCTCAGGAAGAACTACAACCGTGCTCTCCTCCATTTTGATACTGTTGTTTACGATTTTTATGCTCCTGGTGTATTGCGTTCTCTTGTGCAGGAACTTTATCTTTTTGTAGTAGTGAAGAGTTTTTATGAAGAAGAGTTCGGGGATAAAGCATCATCATCTGTTGCTAAAGATGGTTACTTCTGGTGGGAGGAAGATGTAGCGGTACGCCTTAAACAGAGAGCAGGATTAGTGTTGTCTTCTATTGATGAATTTTCTCTTTGGGTAGATGCGGTTAGGGAAAGGAATAGTCCTTTTGTTGGAGAGTTTGATGATAGAAAGTTGCAAAGAGAAAATTACAATATAAGTAAAATGAAGCATATAAGGATAAAGGGAGTATTTTCTCCTTCAGGAGAGTTATTTGTTAATAGGAGGTTTATAGGGAAATTTAGAGAGTTTCCAAAATTAAGGTATGAGCTTGAGTTGTCTTATGGTATTCCTCTTATGTTTTATGTATCTGCTTTGGATAAAAAAGTTTTCCTTTATCCTGTTTTTGATGTAGAGACAGGAAGGATAATTGAGTTTGTCACTCACAGAGTTAAGCAGAGCCGGCTTGTTCAATACAGAAAGGTTGCTCTTATACGGAAACTGAGTGGCGAAGGCAAATTATTTTTAGGTAGTGGTCGGCCACACCTTGATGGAAGTAAACCTAAGCGTATAAGACCCTGTTTTAAGTTAGGTAATGCTTATGATGGCGAACCTGTAATAGTTATAGTTGAAGAAGGAATCCTTACCAGGTGTGTGTGCCTTGATAAAGGAGATGATATTAAGTTTTCTCTTGTATGGGATAATGTTGTCAAGAAGTACGTATCTTATTTCTACAATATAGTAAAAACAGCGGAATTCAATCGTCTTACGGACAAACATCAGATTCATGGTCTTCCTTTATCTAAAGATGGCTCTTTAGTTATAGGGGATTCAGAGTATGCTAACTTTGGCAGAAGATTTTCCTATGCGCGGACCCTTATTTCAAGAATATGCAATCCTACAGGAAAGAAGGCTTATGTCCTTGAGGTTACTGCACAAAAAAATGGAATATCTGTTACTAAAAAGATGTCTTGTGTATTCAGAGTTTTCCCCAACGGGAAGGACGATTCATTTGTAAAAGGAGAGCTCTTGGGGGTATTTGAGAAATGGAGTTGTAAAAAGCTGTCTCTACCAACAGGAAAAATTGATACGTATATTATTACTAACGTTCAGATTAATAAAAGGGGTGTGATTGAAGTGGGGGGGTACTGGGGGCAGTTTAGAGATTTTGCTGGTGCCTGGGTAGAGTTGAAGGTAATCAATGGCAAGAAGCGGTTTATAAAATTTGTAAAAGATAGAGATAATAGACCAATTTTTGATATATACCACGATCCTTTAATAATAGATGTTGCTAGAGATATAAGAAAAGAGATAGCAGAAAAATCACTGCTCTACCACAGGTTGCAACTTAAAGAGGTGCCACGAAGAGTTAATGAGGCAGTAAAACAATTGCGTTATGGAGAAATTGATAAGGCAGAAGATAGTCTTAATCAGGCAAGGAGAAAACTTAGCAACAAGAGAGCTTCTCTAAGAGGATATACCCCTTATGTTTTTAAGGTTAAGTTCTATTTATCTTATGCTATAGCATTTAGAGGCATCAAAAGAGCACTTCAAAACCATGAAAAAAGTTATTGTGTTGTGGGTATGCTTGAAGACATTCTTGTTGCATTTATAAAGAAAGACTACTGTGGCGCAAAACATCTTCTTAATAAGCTAAAACAAAAACTTTCTAAAAAATCACTTAAGTTTTTAGCAATAAATATGAAATATATAGATGACTGCATTGAGGCATCCAGGGGTATAGAATGTTACAGGAAGATGTTAAGCCGTCTTTATAAGGCAAAACGTTGTATTAAAGAAGGCGATAGAATAAAAGCAAAACATATTCTTGATACGGTTGATGGCTCTATATCTTTGTATATAAAAAGTTTTAAGAACGTTCTTCGGAAAAGATGTGTGGATAATGTTGCTTACAACAACTCTGTCCATACAAACTATAATCGCACAACGTCTGTACAGTATAGAAGTAGAGAGAACTTACTTAAAAAAATACGCGGGGGGGATAAATGGTCTCTTAATGTATTTATAGAAAGCTACATGTGGTTACTTAAAGAAATAGCTTCTATTTATGCTCGTACCAATAGCGCAGAAAGCGATTACTACAATGAGCTTCTTCAAGAAGGAGTAATCATACTTGCGCAGATAGTCAGAAAATATGCGCGCAGCAAAGAAGCTTCTTTGGATTTTGTAGAATACGCAAAGCCTAAGCTTATAGATGCCTTTAATCAGTGGCGTAAAAAGAACAATGCCGATTTCTACAAAACAGTGTCTCTTTCTACGCCAGTTTGTGGTTATCGGTCTGAAAAGTCAGATGAATGCCTGACATTAGGAGATATTTTAGAAGCGGAGGGTACGGAGGATGACTTGATTGACAAAATAGACGGTAGCTCATCATCTATTGAAGAAAACTTATCTGATAACTTCGAGTTGTGTGAGTTGGTAAAGAAATTCTCTCAAGAGAAGGATTTCGGTTCACTCAAGAGAATAAACCCACGTCAGAAAAAAGACGTTTTGCCGAAAAAGAGGCAGGCCAAAGACAACGTTATTATTGTGGTTTTAGACAGATTTTCCTCTGATAGGCACAATTCCGGATGGGAAATCCCTCATGGGCATCTGGTTGTTAAGGAGTTACGTCATTGTCTTGGAGAAGCTAATCGTGTTAAGGTAATTGCTCTGGATATAATGACTGATATCTTTGGGGTTCTTACCAGGCGTATTTACTCCGATATAAGAAGTATTGTAGAAAATAATACTTCCAGCTATGTAGTTGTTAATATGTCACAGTACCGTAGTTTTGAAAACTATTATGATTACGATAAAGATAAAGTTGACGGAATACTCGATTTTGATTTTGTTAAAAATATGGGTAAACTCGGGGTCTTATTTGTTGTTTGCGCAGGAAACAGAGAAGACACAACAGCAGGGTTGTACCGCTATTATACCCATCCTATTCTGGATAATATAGAGGTGGTAGCTGCTACAGAAGATAACAGAGGAGTCCTTACGAAAGCACCTTATAGTTCTTTTGGTCCTGATGTTGTATTTTGTGCTGATGGCAGAAGTATTGATGGATATACAGGGACCTCTTTTGCTGCTCCTAAAGTAACAGCAGATATTTCCTTTGCTTTTCTTGAGTATGGCTTATCGGAAAGAGATACCGTTGAGTATCTTAAATGCTGTGCCCAGCCTCTTAAAGGAGACGATTGTTTTAAAGCGGGCCTTCTGGGGGAAGGATTCCTTTCTTTTGCTAAAGAAGGTGATGGTAAAAATATCTTCTTTTCTTCAAGCTCACTGGGCTTCTTAGAGAAAGTTTTAGATTCGCTTAAGATAACCAGAAAAGTTCCTTCTCTGGAAGCATATATAAAGGTTATTAATCGTCTGAGAGGAATGAATTATAAAGAAGCTGCAAAGTTTTTAAAAGATATGGCTATAGAAAAGGTGTTATCTTGTAAGAATAGAGTATTTATACGGATAACCGGAAGAAGTGGCGAAGGATACAGCGATTATATTATTGTTGAGAATTCCTCTTCCGCCATAGAAGATTTGCCCTCTGACAAAGATAGTATTTCTCGTTCTGTGATTGAGAAAACTCTAAAGTTTTTTGCCCAATACCCTCTTCTTTTAGACTACTACTATAAAATTGAGATTGAGCCGGTAGAGAAATTAGTTGCCTATCGGAAAAAGTTGTATGCTCAAATTAGAAAAGGGAATGTAAGGGAAAATATAGAATTTGTTTCTTATATTGGCCAGGAAATAAAAAGCCAGCTAGAGCCAGACTCATATTCTTATCTTTCTCTGGAATATGAACTTTCTCTCATGGGGGTTTCTCCTGTTGATGGCGACATAGTTGTTCCTCATTATATGATGAGCAATAGAGATATTTTCCATAGAAAAATAGAAGTGACAGTCAGCGAATATCCCGGTGTATGGAGCTACTTTGTAGATGTTGAAGAGGAGGTGGCTCGCTACATGTGGATGCAGACAACTTTTCAACAAATAGTGTATTCCTGGTTTGATGAGGAGAAGTTTGAGAGTAGTCTTAGAGAAATAGGCATTGATTTAGGTTTTTTTGAAGGCAAAGACATTTTAGAAGTTGGAGCAAACCGTGGAGATTTATTTAACTATCTCAAAAAACACATAAAGTTTAGGAGTTATGTCGGGATTGACTGGAATTTGAATATCTTGACTACACGAGGAGATAAGCCTTTATATGCTGCAAACAACAAGTTTTTGCCCTTTAAGGATAATTCTTTTGATGTGGTTATCTTTGATAGTTTCTTGGGGCCAACTTATCCTTGCGAGGTAGAGAGGTTGTTGCGTTGTGGCGGTGCTGAGGTTGTGACAGGTGATGATAGGAAAGAAGGCGGTAGGCCCAATGGCGTTTATTTTTATTCTTCCTCCTCTATGAATAAAAAGAAAAAGTATCTCGGTATAAGCTCTCTTGAAAAAGTTAAGTTACCCTTTAATAATCAATATGGAACATTGATGTGCTTGGTAATCCCTAGGGGCACTCCCTATATTTTTATAATACGAAGATGGGCAATATATGATGGCAGTTTTGAGAGAGTCAGCCTTAATTTAAGTGAAGCCAACCCCTTATGCCTGTTTAATCCTGATGAAATAGTAGCTGAGGAAATTATGGAAAGTAAAGGGAAGGACAATCCTGTTGTTTACAGAATATTCAAGAAGGCAGTAAAAAGTTCATCAAGCTCCATTGATTCAGAAAGGACAGCAGGCAAGATAGAATTGGTAAAAAGAACAGTTATAAGAATGGGAGGAGTTGCTTATGATGATGAGGTTGCTAAAGAGATGAAAATAAAACCTTCAAGTTTGCGGCGCTGGATAAAAGAGGCAAATCTTTCTTATGCGGCATTAGGTATTCTTAAGAAAGGAGAGGTTTCTACTAAGAAATCTTATATAGCAGGCAAGTTTTATGAAGACGAACCACTCTGTGCGTATCTTTTGGTTAAAATAATGGCGATGCATTTAGGTATTCTTAGGCTGGCTACTCTTAAGAAGAGCGCCAAAAAATCAAAAGATACATCTTTAGGAGAGGTTTTAGAAGAAGATATAAAAGAAGGGATAGCTTATATTATAAAAAGAGTTCAAAACTTAAAAATACCTTCTTGCCGTTATCCTCTAAAAATAACTGGTGGCGTAAATTACCGTAACAGGTTAAAGGCACATCTTAAGGCGGCTATTCGGATGTTGGAAGTAGAGAACACTTCTGCTTGTGCGGCTGCTTTTGTTGCTGCTATTTTGTGTTTAAACAAAGAGCTCACAATGTTAAGGCGTAGAAGAAGATACACAGTAAGACAACGCATTTCTCAAGACAGTAAAGGAAGATATAGATTAAGAATGGGCGTTTTCTTTAATTATGAGTTTCATTCTGGCTTGGTTGTTCCCTTTAGAGCTTACAAAGATAAAGTTTTTGATAATTACTGGCAAATGATAAGAGCAGTTAATCATATTATTGATAGTGAGATAGAGGAGGTGTGTAATTTAAATACAAACATTATTTGTATAGAATCGGTACGTAAAAGCATAAAAAAAGCGTTAGAGAGAAAAGAAAATTACAAGGAACAGGAGAAAATAAAGGAGATTGCTGATAGATTTGGAAGCCGGTGGGTTTATGGCAAGGTTTTTGGGAAGTTGGCCTTATTGATAGTTGAAGAGCTTTTAAAGAGCAACCAGCTAAGTGGAGCAGATACTTTTATGGGATTAGTTATTATGTTTTTAAAAGCTCGCCGAGATGAGTGTCTTGATATTATTGAGCATATTGAGCAAGGTGTGGCTAAAGCTGTCAGAGAAGTCATTTATAAGCGTCATAAAGAGATTGCCTTCTCTGTTGAAGATGCTTACCGAAAGGGTAATTATAAGCATCTTTGGGGACTAAGCAGAAGGAGGGATGTAAAGAATGAGCCAGAGTTTATTAATCTTTCTTCTGTTCTGGCAATGATGGCAAATGAACTTAGAAAGGGTGAAAGAGCCAATAAAGCTCTTTTAGATGCTGCTATTAAAGATGCCCGGTTGAAGTTGCGGGAAGCAGCACTTACTTTTATGTTTATGGACCGTTTCCGAAATGTTTATAGAAAAGAAGCTTTGTTTAAGAAGTGCGAAATTAGACAAGATGTAGTTTTCAATAAGGTTTATATGGAGTTTGTAAAGCGCAACAACTTTGTGCGCGGCTCTCCACATCTTCGTATTCTTTTTTATGCTTTAACTATGCCTATTTCTTCAAAGGTTTCTCATCCAAAAGATAAAAAAAGAAAAATAAATAACCCCGCCTTTAAACTTATCCTTTCCTGTTATACTATTCAACGTTTACGGTTCCTCGCTAAAAAACGCATTCTTGGATTAAGTAGAAAACAGTTTCCTTATACCCGCCGTTTTATAGATAAGTTATCTATAAGATATCCTTATTTTTATCTCCTTCAAGAAATAAATAGAAAAAAAATAATTAATAATTTAAAAAAGGATTTATACCGTAATGACCCTGTAGCAAAAGAACTTATAATTGGCCAGAATAAAATTATTGAAGAGGCCTTAAGAGGATTTATTAGGCCGCACCGTTTATTATTTTATGGTGAGATGCCTGACGAGATTCTTGAAGAAATAAAAAACTCTAAAGGCGCCTGGGATGTAAAAGCATTGATATCCGCAAGGAAAAGGATGCAGAAACCAATTAATGTGGCTTCCCAGGATAAAAAATCCAGTTCTTCTGTAAAAGGGTATGTTGAGCTTCTTAAGGTAGCATTAAAGGGAAAAAATTATGCTTTTGCCTTTGATACATATAACCACATACTTTATCTTCTCAATAAATACTTTAAAGAAGGTCAGTATGGGAAAGTAACAGAGATACTTAAAGAACTAAAGGAAGAAAAGCAAGGCTTTAAAGTTTATCGCATTCCTTTTAAGGATAAGAGCTTTTCTTCGGTGATTTTTATTGAAAGCATAGACCATCTTTCCCTTAGGGATACCTTTAAAGAAGCGTGCCGTGCCTTAAAAGAAAATGGCGTTATTCACATTGTAACCTGTATATCAGAGATAAGGTTGTGGAGGGGCTTCTGTTGCCAGCTTTACCACCCTTATCAGCTCATCCTAAAGCTTGTAAAAAGGGTGTATAAAAAAGAACTTAGGTTTGTTCTTGCGCAGCGCCATTGTATTTATTTAGGGGCAGGAAAATCTGATATAGCTTCGGCCTCAAGCCCCCTGGAATTTATTGACTTTAAAAAAGCCAAAGAGTTGGCAGGTTCTTTAAATACAGAAGAAGCATTAAGAGGCAAATTTGCTCTTTTTAATTATCTTTCTTTAGAAGAGGCTTTTAAAAGAAAACAGAAAATAAAGGCTTTCGGGTATAAACTTTATCAGGCTTTCAGTGATGCAAAGAAAGAGAAAAATAAAATTGTTGTCTCTCAGATTGACGAAACAGTTCTTTTTGGGACGCAAGGGTGCTGGAATTGTACAGGTGTTATAGCTGCTGCGATAAATGGTGAGGTAGCTGAAGAAGGGTACGTTTTACATCAGTGGCAGAGGCCTTTTTGGCAGAAAGGAATGGGTAAGTCTTTTTATGATGAAGACTATTTTGAACATTGTATGTTGGAATTTACCTATTTCGTTGATTACTCCAGGAATACCTCTTGTAGGTATCCTTTTGTGTTTGTTATTGCATACCGTAGTGACGTAGAATACCAGATGTTGTATTTTAGAGATATGTTTGTGCGGCTCTTTGAAGGCAGTCAAATTAAATTTTTGTTTGTTCGTCGGGGTGATAACGCTGCGGTCGTGGGCACAAAAGAAGGTTATATTCTTTCTGTGACAGATAAAGAAGTAGCCCCTCCGCTTCTTTTGAGCTGGCAAAAGATAAGTGCAACGATAGGCAAAGATACTGTAGCCACATTTGAATACAAAAACGGTAAATTCAGAAGGGATGATGAGTTTAGCTTTAGTTCATCTGCAGTAAGTATAGGTGAAATTAAGGATTACTTAAAAACAGTAGATTCTTGCATCGATAAATATGTGTGGGAAGTTACTGCTTCGTATCTACTCAAGAGGTTTCCAGCAAGTAATGAGAAGTATAATAGTTCTTCTTCTATTTCTATTGATAAAATTGAGCTCCTTAGAGCAATTGAGACGGAAGGTTCTGTTTTAGGTGCGATAAGATACCTTAAGAGCAAAGGAATTGTTATCTCTTCCAAGAGGTTCTATAAGACTTTATCTGTTGAAGAAATAAGAAAGGTGCGCCAAAAAGCAAAATTAAAACGCAATGAAGCTATTATAAGGAGAGCAGAAAAGATTATGCCTTTCTTTCCCAAAGCAGGATGGATAAAAGAGGCTTCCGAAGAGTTGGGTATTAACCATCGAGTGTTAGAAAAAATTCTTAAAGAAGTAATTGAGGAGAAGAGGAAAAAGGCAGTATTTGAGGCGGTGAAAGAATTTGGCACACAGAAACAGGCAGCAACTTATTTAGGTATAAGTGAAGATACGCTTAGAAAGTATGCTTCGGAGGCACGACGCGCAAAAATAAAAAATGTTGAAGAAGAAGAGAAAGATAAAAGAAGAATAGAGATATTGCTAAGAAGGTATTGCCTTAATAGAGGGGTTTATAGAGAAGTCAGTTCGGAGCTTAAGATTAGCCCTGCTACGCTAAAAACAAGAATGCGCAGGTATCGCCTTGATATTGATGATTTTAGAAGAAGAGCTGTTTTTGAGGCGGTAAAAAAATATGGTAGCGTACATAGGGCAAGTTATATTCTAAGGGTTTCTCCGAAAGTAATTCGTCGCTACACCAAGGAGAAAGAAAAGGCTTTTTTAGAGAATCGACAGCAAAAACTGTGGAGGGTAGTTTCTGTTTTGGCTGAGGAAAATACAAGAAAGGAGCAGGCAGAGAAACTGGGTTTAAGCTTGCAGGGACTTTATTATTACCTTAAGAAGCATAATTATGAGTGGGGATTGCGTAAAGAGATAGCGTGGGATTTAGCTGCCGAAGCAGAAGGGATTTACTGGTTCTCTTTTAGAAGGAAAGCTCATAGTAAGGATGTGAAAGAACGTTTCCGAGTTTTTTCAAGGAAAGCTGGTGTTGCCCGTAAGTTTGTTGAGGGCGCACAGCGGTCTCTTTATCCTCAAGACTATATGTTTCTGCGCAAAATATGCCAGGAGCAGTTTGGAAGCGGTATTTCGGATGGGGCTTTTTATGCTAAAGAAAACCTACGCCGTATCAATGAGATATTAGCCAGAAGCAGGAAAGAGGCTGTTGTAATTTCTTACAAACAAGGGATATGGGTCACTACCCCTTATAATCTTATAAAAGTTCTGAAGAAAGAGGCAAGCAACTACGCACCAGAGATGAATTTATTAAGTATTTATTAAAGATTATGCCGACATAAGAAATTATCGCTATGCTTTGAAGGCGTATTTTCCTCTCATTGAAGAGTTTTATAACTATATGTATATGTAAGGTAGGGTTTTCGTAGAAGTGGAAGATTTGGAAGGTAAAAGTTTTATCAATAAGAGGCTCCGTTTTGTAGGGATTAGCTGGGATAAGGATGGGTTCTTAGAAAATGTATTACTTTTTTGTATTTTGTTTTGCGCGTAGGAGTTAAGAAGGGTATAATAAAATAGAAAGGAGGGCCCATGGCTAATGAGAGGAGGATTTTTGAACGTTTGCCGTGTAGCTTTGCTATTGAAGTAAGGAACCCTTTTACTTATTCCTTCGAGAGGGTAAAAGGCTGTGATTTTTCTGCAGGAGGATTGGGAATTATCAGCAGGCGTTCTCTTCCTCTTGGCGAAGATGTAGAGTTAAAAATACAGGTTTCTAAAAGACATTCTCCTATTCCTCATCGTGCAAGAGTGATATGGTCTCGCCAGGAGGCTTCTGGGTGGTGGCGCATAGGTCTTCGTTTTCCACCATTCAAACTGTTTAAACTTATGCCAGCAGGAGAGGGGTTTTACCCTTTGTGAATATATACCCCGGCAGGTTCAAGAAAGAGGTGGCCTCGTCCGTGGCTGAAGGTGCCTCGCGCCTGCCGGGGATAAATTCTATACGTGGGTATTTTTAATAACCTCTCCAATTAATATATTTCTAAAAATATAAAAATTAATTTATTTATATTTATAAGCAAAACCCTTGACAAAAGTTAAAGTTTATAATAAGGTGTAAGTATACACTATATGCTGTAGTTAAAGTAATTACTGCAGGTAGTTTAATATGTTTAGAAAGGGGTAGGCGGTATGACAAATGTAAACAGCAAACTTATATCTGCAAAAGAGATTGCTCTAAAATTCAATATCCCTTATCCTACCGTAAATCACTACACAAACCTTGGCTTTTTCTCTGTTGTTAAGAGGAGAGGCAATACGCGTCTTTACAGGGAGAGTGAAGTAAAGAAAAAACTTACTCGAATATTGCGTTTTAAGGATGAGGGATATCCCCTAAGGCTAATTCTTAAGAAGCTTAAAGAAGATTTTTAATTATTGAAGGTTTTTTGTAGTGAGAGATGGTAGGTGAATGAATGAGCTATTATAAGATTTTAGGATTTAACAAGGAGCCTTTTTCTACAAGTCCTGACCCTGCATTCTTTTATCTAGCAAAGGACCATCAGGTTGCTTTATTTAATACCATTATTGAACTGCGTCTTAAGAGAGGTTTAAGTGTTATACTTGGCGATGTAGGGACAGGTAAGACTACCCTTTCACGTAAGTTAATTCAGGAGCTAAGTGATAGAGAGGATTTTATATTTCATATTGTTCTTGACCCTTCTTTTGAAGATGAACGCAGTTTTCTGGAGTATCTAGCAAGAAATTATAACATTCCTTATCCTCAAGATGCAAGTTTAATGATGTTAAAGGAGACTTTAGAGAAATTTCTGTTTCAAAAAGGAGCCCTGGAGAGAAAGACGGTAGTGTTAATTGTTGATGAGGCCCAGAAGCTAAATGATGTATCGTTGGAGGTGATGAGGGTACTTCTTAATTATGAGACAAATGAGTTTAAATTATTTCAGTTAGTGCTTCTTGGACAACTAGAATTGCATGCTAAGATTCTAAGTATTCCTAATTTTCTTGACCGCATAAGTTTTAAATATACCCTTAACCCTCTAAGTAAGGAAGAAACACAGGAGATGATTGAGTTTAGAATAAGAAAAGCTGGTTACACACATAGTATACGCCTTTTTTTGGATGAGGCGGTTGAGGAGATTTATAATTATACTAAAGGATATCCTAGAAGAATTACTATGCTTTGCCATGTTGCTCTTAAAGAGCTTATTATGAAGAAAAAGTTAGTGGTAGACGCAAAGTTAATCAGAGAAATTATAAGAAGAGAGGTTAAATCAGGATGGAACAGTCTAATTCCTCAACTCCAGAACGAGAATTATTAAAGCTTATTGAGGAGGAGAAGGAAAGTTCTGGCTTTTCTTCCGGTGGTAACTTAAGGGGGGCATTCTCTTTCTCGGTTTTGAAGGGGCGTTTTTCTTTCTTTAGACGGAATTTTTTAAGGAGCCTTTCTTTTGGAGATTTTAGTATCGCTTCATTTAATAGGTTATTGTTGACTGTCCTTCTATGTATGATTTTTTATGTAAGTTTTGACATAGCAACATCAGCAAGTAAGCTCAACAGGGAATTAGAAGATTCGTTTAAACTACAGAGGAAAGCCGCTTTTAACCCTCAGGAGAAAGTTTCTTTATTGAAGAATATTACCTATTATGTTAATAAAGCAAAGAAAAGAGATATTTTTAATATTGTTGTAGCAAAAAAGGAAGAAAAACTCATTTCCCAGAAGATAGACACCAAAAAGATTATAGATAAAACAAAACATCTTAAGTTGGTGGGTATTGCTTGGTCGGATAATCCCGATGCAATGATTGAGGATACACACGCTAAAAAGACTCTATTTGTAAAAGAGGGTGATAGTATTAACGAGATTAGAGTTAAAAAAATATTAAAAGATAAAGTAATTTTAAGTTTTGAGGGAGAAGATATAGAGCTGAAATGAAGAAAATAAATTCTTTGGTCTTAATATTTTTCATTATTTTTCTTTACAATTCCGTATGTTTTAGTGCAGAGGGTAAGGGTTTGGAAGGGAAAGTATCTTTAGATTTGCGTAATATTGATGTAGTGGATGCGCTTAAATTTTTAGCTATGAAAGCAGGTATTAATATTGTTGTTTCTAAAAAAGTAAGCGGTAGGGTAAATCTTGTGGTTAAAGATGCACCCCTAAAAGATGTTTTTGACATAATGCTGCGTTCCAACGGCCTTGCCTATGATAAAAAAGGAGATATTTATAATGTGATGACAGAAGAAGAGTATAAAACCCTCTATGGGAAGAATTTTTCTGATATACG
>Ga0180301_10000410_pt1 | contig 33225 bp, 44 predicted proteins | sample GuaBasSediGuay16_FD_121797 | JGI IMG/M metagenome (GOLD analysis project Ga0180301, IMG submission 121797) | Subseafloor sediment microbial communities from Guaymas Basin, Gulf of California, Mexico - Guay16, Core 4569-2, 12-15 cm | ecosystem: Environmental > Aquatic > Marine > Hydrothermal... | reverse complement strand
GTGTTCTAATGTTACACTTTATCTTTTATATTTTTCTTTTATATATTTTTCGGCATTCTTATACATTTTTATGTGCATGGATTTTTATAGGCTTGTACATTTTCTTGTATAACTTCATTCTATTAGTTCGATCGTTGCACCTTCCGGTTCACTTGAAAATGTCACGATATAGACACCAATTTCCTTGAGGAACATCATAGCAAGCTCTTTTAAAATAGTGCATTCACGCCACGACCAACAATCGAACACGCAATAGTTGTTATCAGAATAGCCATACGGGCATGTATTCTCCCACAGTGGTCTATGCGCTTCAGCATAGTCAGCACCCGCTATCGCCTTAGCCTTGTTGTTTGTGTATTCATCGACAGAATGCGAAACGATATAGTCTGCACTTTTCTCTGCACAGCTTTCGAGTGTATGATGCAGTTCGTGTTGCAAAGCTTTCGATAGTTTTAGCACACCGCAGTTGTTATGTACAGCAAACGAGTCTTGAAAACAACCGACAAATACTGAAGGCTCATACCAGTTATTTCCAATACCGAAACATCCTCCTGCAAGCCCCCACGGTGTACGATAGCCAGTTGAAAAACAATCTAATATAAGTAAGCGAAGCGCGCCTGTACGCGGCAACTCATCCAACTCTTTGAAATAATCCCATTCTTCTGTGTTCTTCTCGTCGTTATACCATGTGAAAAAATTCGATTTCTTAACGATATATTCAGGCTGGTATTTCAGCTTATCTATTGGTATGAAGATTGTGTGCAGCCACTCCCACGCTTTTTTACAATTTGCGATAGTGTTATCATCAGGCGAACATATCTTCACTTTTACAGGGACAACTATCTCATTCATGAATATGTTTTTATTATCAAAGCAGATAAATAATATTATGTGCGCAAAGTATACCAAAAAAGGGATAATAAGTGAAGAGTGGCTTGCTGAGGAAATAACCAAAGCAGAAGGCAAGAAAGAGAGTGTCAACATCGCACAAGTAAAAGAAGTGCTGCGGATAACACTTGATATACTCGCATCGCTTGAAGAAGACGACATCTCACTGCTCTTGAAGAAACACAGAAGAGAGTAGAACTGCCTTTCATAGTACACGGGCGAAGGAGACACACCTACTTGTAGGTGTGAGGAATTCGCCCTCTCTCACCTCTTTTGTTTTTAATATTAAGGTTTTATATATAAAAAACCTATATGAACATGATGGAAGCGATAAAGACGGTAGTATGTAAGCTGCGCGAGATGGAAGAGGAAGCGGAGAAGATAAGGGAGACTGCAATAGCTTTCAGAGATGCCTGTAACTATATCAGCGAGGTTGCTTTTACCAAGAGGTGTTTCAACTCCGTCGCATTGCACCATTTCACTTACAGAACGGTAAGAGAGCGCTACAAACTCCCTGCGAATCTCGCAGTCCGGGCGCGTGACCGCGTAGCGAAATCGTATAAACAGAACCGGCACAGGCAACACAAGTTTAGACAGCTTAGTATGGATCTGGATAAGAAACTCTTTACTCTGCTCAGGAACAATGGCGATTTCAGAATCTCTATTGCTACCCTTCATGGACGCGTGAAACTCGCACTTGACATAGGCGATTATCAGCGACAGCTCCTGAATAATCCCGTAAGAGATGCCAAGATTACTTTCAGAGATGATGACATCTATGTCCATATCACCGTCAGATACGAGCTTCCTGATCCTGAAGGGAGCAATTATGTGGGTGTGGACATCGGCGAACGAAATATTCTTGTCGCTTCCAACGGATTTAAACGAAAAGGGGGTGATATAAAAGCGAAGAGGGAACATTATAGGAAACAGAGGCAAACACTCCAGAAAATAGGCACTTCCTCTGCGAAGAGGAAGCTTAAACGGCTTAGTGGTAAGGAGAATCGATGGGCAAATACCGTCTTGCACCAGATAAGCAGAGAATTCGTTGACAGCCTCAAGGAAGGCGATGTAGTGGTGCTGGAGGATCTCACGGGCATAAGAGACCGCGTCAAGAGACGGAAGAATGACAGAGCGAACTTCCATAGCTGGGCGTTCAGAAAGCTCAGCACAATGATAGAATACAAATGCTCTGAAAGAGGTATACCCGTTATCCGAGTGGATCCCGCGTATACATCGCAGCATTGTCCAAGATGTGGTGTGATAGACAAGAGGAACAGGAGGACGCAGGCGCTGTTCCGGTGTATCAACTGCGGTTTCCAAGATAATGCGGACCTTGTTGCCTCTATGAACCTGAGTGAGTTGGGAGCGGGCTCCAACTCACAGGGTTGTTGTCAACCAGCCTGAGGCGGGGATGAGTGCGGTGCATGATGATTCACCCGCAAGCCTACCGTTTTAACGGTGGGTAGTTGACTATGTTCGCGCTCTAACTATCGACTCGCGCCCCTGCCTGCCCTTAGATATAACTTTCCTGTCCACTAACCCCTCTGCTACCATACGCTTGATTATTTCACTAAATCTTCTGTATGATAACTCATTTGCGAAGGTCCTGTTATATAGCTCTCTGGTTGCTATTTCGCCCTTCGCTTTGATTTCTTTCAATAGTACTTCTTTATACTTGTCATATCGAAGTACTGCTTTTCTCTTCAGTTCGGGTATCAAGGTACGAGTCAATGTAGCCACTTTATGGTTACCTGTACTGATAGGTAGCTTGCAGCCATATTCTTCCTCAAGTTGTGTTTTGCTGACCACTAACCTTTCTCTCATCTTTCTCAGTATTTGCGACAGATAGTTTTTTATATATGCTGTTTATTTAAAAAATATAGTGTAGCGTGCAATGTCAGAATATACGATCAACCTCAGAACCCTCGAGAATTATATATCAATACCGGTGATACCTTCGCCATCCGACCCCGCCAGCGTTTTCGGTCCAGATGTAGAGGTATGGGAGTATAAGGAAGGTAAGTGGGTTCACGCGACGAACCTAGAATGTTCAAAAGGCTATTATGTATATGTTCCGTGGGGAACTAGAGAGATAACAATAAGCGGAACGGATTGTACAGTAACATTTGATGACTTGCTAACAATTTATAGATCATTAAAGCATGGCGAGTGGGCGCTGGTTGGACCCGGTACAGAACCTATAAACGTGGAAGGTACAGGGTTGGAATGGCATGTACAGGGGTATAACTATGATGAAGGCAGGTTTATTTACACAAATACTTTAGAAGTAGGGAAAGCCTACTGGTTAGAGAGACCTTTAGGGTGTTATGCACCAACACCACACTTTGAGTCAGGCTATGCGATGCTTGAATACTTCGATACAGACAATGATGGATATCTAACGTCTTCAGATCTTGCTAAAGCAGATGAAATGTTTCACCAAGGTAAACTAACAGAGGAAGAGTTCCACTTTATAAGTTCTTTATTTGCGTATCCTAGCTCTGATCCGCGATATGGTAGTATAAATGCAAAATGTCCTGGTGAGATTCTGTGTGATAACAACCCTTATGGGAGCTTATTGCTTGAAACAGGCTGTGAGCTAATCCTTTACTATGACAAGAATAATGATGGGGTAATAGATGTTAACGAGCTAGATGCTTGCCATAAGGATTGGGTCAATGGCAAAATAGCCGAACCTGAATTTGATTATGTTGGTGAGGCATACTATCGCAAATCAATTAACAAACTCTGTCCGGGATGTTATAAAGGCAAGAAAAAGGTGACTTTTATCGCAAAAGACAATAATGGTACAGAAATATCAGGCGTTGAAATTCGTGTGGATGGTGCACTAAAAGGAACAACATGATGCTTCTATGCTCAATGATGAAACAGTTTTGGAACGCGATGAGAACGGCAACCCAACGAAAATACACGGGTATGCATGTGGCGAATCCTGTGTTAGCTATAGCCCACCAGATGGCTGGAAAGTTGTATCGTGCGGCTATGCCCCTGTGGGTTCGCATGGATGTTGTCAGTTTTGCGTTGTTATCGAGCTTGTCCTCGCTAAAGAAGGGGGAGGTGGTGGCACACCGCAAAATGTACCAATTACTTTCATCGTCCATGACGAATCAGGTGTAGAACTAGCAGATGTTAGCGTTTATATTAACGGTGAACTAATAGGAGAAACAGGATGAAAAGCATGAAGATAATCCTCGCCGGAGAAAGCTTATTAGACTTACACACAATCGAACCGGATGACTATGTAAAAGCTTCATTTTATGTTGAGAACAATGGTGACACGAGCTCGCGATATTGGGTAAAACTGTATTTAGATGGTAACCTCTATCGTCAATATCAATCAACCGCACTTGCTCCCGGCGAGCGTTCAAGCGCATATAATATCCATGTAAGTTCAGATATCCACGGTAGTCATACAGTGTTAGTTGAAGTAAATCCTTTTGATACTCCTGTGACGGATTCGGTAACAGATACTTTTACTGTTGCTGAAATACCGAAGATAACGAAACAGGAATTTTATGACAACTTAATGGCTAAGTTAGGTGAGGGAGGTACAATAAATGAGGCAGTTATACCAGAAGAATATGGCGATAGTAGTGGCAATCAAGATAAATGGTGCAAGCCGCCTACAGCTTCTTATATCGGATGGTGGTCTTCGAAGCTATACAAACACAAGAAAGTTCTAATAGCAATATTATTAGCAGATGGGTGTAGCAATCCGCCTGACAATGTAGATTGCATATATTTTACAGACTGGGCTACTTATTACACATGGAACGAGCTTCCAGAAGAAATAGTAACCGAAGCGCTGAATGCGCTTCCGGTGACTGGTAGTAGCAAAGCAGTTTTTGATACCGGCGAATCGAGCAGCCCATATCCAAGTATCTCAGGCGTGTTCAAAGGCAAGCTAACGATAAGAGGGACAGGGTATCTGAAGATAACGGCCATAAAAACACGTGCGTGTTCTGATGCGACTGCGCAGGTAACTTCGTGGTCAATTTCGCCGGGCAAAGGCAATGAGATAAAACGAGGTGCCGAGGAGTACAACATAGAAGTCCACTTGTCGGGTTATCCACAGATGTTCCATGATGTAGAAACAATAGAAAATAGCGATGGTAAGCTAACGTTTGTATCGTTTACGGATGCTAATAACAATACGCATAGCGATTTGATTCCTTCATTGATTATTGAAGGTGAGACATTGCCTGAACTGACCTGTAGCGCGCCAACTCCTTCGTTTGCAAACGGTTGTGAGTTATTACTGTCCTATGATAAGGACAGTAATGGTAAAATTGATATAACTGATATGGGTATTGCATGGAACGACTATCACGAAAAAAAGATAACTATACGCGAAGTAGATTTCCTTTGGGCTGCATGGGAAAAGAACTCGATAAATGCAAAATGCCCTGAATGTTTCAGTCCCAGTAAAGTATCAATCACTTTTGTTACGAAAGCTGAAGATGGTAGTGAGTTACGCGAGGTAAAGCTTTATATAGATGGAGACCTAAAAGGAGAAACAATGCCATCACTTACTATTGAGCTTGAGCCCGGTAAGACAGTGCATGTGAAGTTAGTTAAGGAAGGCTATCGCACTGTGGAATTCGATTATACAGTGCCTAATACTGCCACTACCGTAACGAAGACGCTAGTAGCTAAAAAGCCCGACTTTAGGTTTACAAACGCGGCTGTAATAACGGGTGGTGATATACACCCTGGGGATACTATACAGTTGAGCGTAACAATTAAGAATGTTGGTGATAAGGCAGATACAGGAAATCTTTTTGTGAAAATAAATACAGACCCGCAGTCACGTTACAAGACGTACAGCATATCTGAAATAAAGCCAAATGAAACGAAGACATTTTCTCCGCTATCATTTGCTGTTCCTTCAAATGCTATACCTAATACTTATTCATTAGTGTTCTATATAGCGCCAACATCCACGGGAAAGAGCACAGACGAGAGAACGCTATCAGTAACCATAAAAGCTAAAAACCCAGAATTGAAGATAACTAACGCGTATTACAGCCTAGATGGTGGCAGTAGATGGACAGAAATCACTCGCGGTGGCACAGCTTATATCCCAGTAGGATTAGAGCTTAAATTTAAAGTGCGTATAAGAAATGATGGTGGTATTTCTAAAAAACGTTTTGTATGGGTGAAGAAAGAATATGGATGTGCAGCGGTAGGGACTATTGCCGGAGTAAAAAGCGATAGGGTATTGGATTACCAAGATATAGAGGATATAACATTCGATATTACAAGTATAGAGTCAAACCAGAATTATAGTATCCATGTCAGAGATGGGCGGCTAATGCCCACTTGTCCTTCTGATGATGAGTTCGACTTCTATAATGTTTCACCAACAGTGGAAGTGACTTTCGTCACGAAGGACGAGCAAGGCAATGAACTTAGAGGCGTAGATGTCTATATAGATGGCGTAAAGAAGGGCACGACCTGAACTACCAAAACCTTTTTATATAGTTTAATTTCATAACTATTATTAGGTGTCGCGAAATGGAAGCGATAATATTTTCTGTGGTTGCGGCAATAGTGTTTGCAATGTCCGGGTATTTAAAATCAGCGAAAGATGAAGAATTCGATGTTACGAAGTTTGCGACTACAGTCTTGGTTGGGGCACTCGTTGGTGTGGTCTTATATGTCAAAGGAGCTGTGATAACAGAAGAAGCAGTAGCAACGCAGTTCGCTGCATACGCTGGTATAGTTGTTATTGTGGAGAATGCGCTAAAGGCGGTGATGAGGTGGTTCCAGAATGCATAAGAAGCTATATGCGATAGCCATAGCGCTTTTTTTAGTAGTAGCTTTCGTAGGCAGTGCATCAGCGCAGTTAGTTTATAGTGTCACGATGATGGGCGAGGGCGAATCAGATGCAACATCTTCAGATTCCCTTCAATTGTGTAATGCTTCGATATCGGTGTTATACGATTCATCGTTATCAATAACGAAAGCATCTCAGTTTAGCTATGCCAAATCAGCTATTGTAGATTCGGCAGGGCTAACACTCGCTACTAACTTATCATCGCGCGCAGGCGAGGGCATCATCGCGGGAAGTGCATATATCGAGAACATCGGCGTTGGTAATAGGCTTACTAACGATACATGCCACGCAGTTGTCTCCGGTATAGCAGCGAATAGCGAAGGCGAGATGGATGTTGCAGTATCCATGCAAGTAGTACCATTTTCGTTACAGCACGCGTACTTGATAGAGGGTACGCGCGGTGGAGCAAAGTCTGGCGTCGGTATTGATAATGCTATCTCAAAGTCTACAGTGAGAGCGAATAAATACGCGCTATCAGCTTCAGTTGAGTGGTCTATTCCTGTACCAACGCCCGAAGCGCCCGTACCCGAAACTGGCTTGTCTCACCTATGTGTATGGCAGGATGTTGAACCTCTCCCTCCCATCTTCTCGGAAGAGCAACCGTAATCTATGAAATCAGCTCGTGTGTATCCGTGTGCCGCGCTGTTATCGCGGGGAGACCTCAGAGATGTGCAGTACGCGGCACCTACTACCACACCCATCCCGCGAAAGTTCAGTCTCAGAGATAGTCAATCGCATGTGATTGATCAGGATGGGATGCCTATTTGTGTAGCGTGCGCTATCTGCGCGATTGCAGAATCACGACCTTTCTTTGATGGTGTGGATCTCTCCGAATGTTGGGTCTATGAGCGGCGTGCAAATGCAGGTAGAGGGATGGAACTAAGGGATGCGCTGAAGATTATGAAAAAGCAAGGCACGTGTGTTAATGCTTGCTTCCCTATCTCTAACAAGTGTCTACAAAAAGTATGTTCACCAACGCGTATGAACAAAGAAGCGGAGCAGTATCGTATTGGCAGTTATCATCGCGTTTATTATGATTTGCCAGGCACTATATTTGCAAATAAATTGCCTGTTTTTGCAGCAGTTCCTGTATATGATGCTTCATGGCGCTCTAACGGCAAGATAAAAATGCCGTCGGGTAAGTTCTTGGGTTATCACGCGATTGTTATTACCGGATACGACCTCGATAATAAAGTCTTTGAATTCAAGAATTCGTGGGGAGATGACTGGGGTGATGATGGTTATGGAACACTACCACTGAGCTATCCAATACCAGAGGCATGGATAGTCAAGCCAAAAGAGCATGAACCACAGCCAGAGCCAGAAAAAGCAGTGACTATCACAAGCTATAAGGTAGTAAAGTCGTTCTTTGGCGCTAGGCTAATATTGAATATAGAGTCTTCACAGGAGTTCAAGATGAGTGTCCAGCCGAGTGTATTTCCGTTTCCAAGATATATACACAAAGGTTCGAATACGGTAGCTGTTTATGTGCCGTACAAACTCAATCATGTGACGCATCTCATGCTTATGTTTAAGAGCAGAAGTGGCGCAGAGATAATTTTTGTACGATTGTTTGAAGTCACAGCGAAGCTTAGTTGATGTTGTGTAATAGTTGTTATTTTTCGCTTCTATCGAAATTTTCACGTGTGGGTAATATAATTTATCGTGACAAGGTAGAACATTTTTGCTATGGTAGAAATTTGTGGGTGTGGCGCATGATAGTTATGTAGTTCTTGCGAGATATGCATCTGGTAGGATTTCACTATCTAACTGCCTTATCTCTTCGCTCTCCCAAGGATACCACACGATATTATATTGCTCTCTAAGCGCTTGTGTTATTAACTCATCAGCTTTCCAGTTAGCCGCGCGCTGTAATTCTTTCTGTTGTCGTTTGGACAGCGGTGGTAAATCAATCTTTTCTCGTTTGTGTAGCTTTTCATGTCTTGCCACGCGCGGTTTTTTAGCCTTAGTCTTGAATACTGAGCATATTTGATACCATGTGATATTCCTATCATAATCGAGCCAGTTGTTACGATTGTCTATGATTGCCATAATCTCATCTGCGGTGAATCCCAGCCACTTAAGATACCCCACCATCCATAACCGCTCGTAATGCGTTGGTTCTTCTTTTTGTAATATGTTCATCACTTCGTTATATCGCTTTTCGGGCATTAGTTTTAAGCCTTCAGGCTTAAAAAATAAACGAAGAGCAGGATTAGCCTTTTTCGCAAGCTCTTCTATTTTTTTCATTTTTATTCGTAGAATTTGTTTTTTATTTGTCTCTATGTAAAAAATGGAAGAAGGGAGGACTATAAGTCTATATCATAACCCATCCCCTTTCCGATTATTCATTTTTGCATATAACAGTCCAGCATGAATCGTATCACACCCAGTAGCATAGTTTTTTCTGCATCTCCTTGCGCTATCCTGCCTGCTTCTATTCCCCTCTTCGCAGCTACGAGCTCACCGATTTCTTTACCATAGTCCTCGCATATTTCCAGTAATGTCTTTGCATGTGCTTCTAACTCACCTAAATACTTTTCGTGGACAAATTCTTTATTTTTTTCCATTTTTTCGTTATTTAGTTTTTAAGCAAAAAGAAAAAATAATGGGAAGGGGTAGCTCCCCCTTCTCTTTTTCATAACTATTCGATTGTTATTTCTATCCCTTTACTATCATCACCCTCCTTTTCTTTTATAAGGCTGTTAAACGCTTGCTTTTTCATTGCCACAATGTTGTATCCTAATCGCTCTAACTCTACCTGCTCCTCTGCTCTTTCCTCGTCCTGTGCCAATCTCGTAATAGCATTTGCTACACCGAGCTGTGTAGGTGATTCTTTAGCGAAGTAGTAGAGCAGCTTTTTCTTTCTCTCTTCGCTTATGCTGTAGTGCGAGGCAATGCTGTCAACTACAATTGTTGGCGATTTAACTTTGTTCTCTGCCGCTTCCGAGAATCGCTCCACTGCTCTAACAAACCGCTCGGTATCGAACGCTGCTCTAATCGTATCGCGTACCTCACGCCACAGCACTTCATCTTGCAATCGTAGTGTATCATCAGCCCATATATCACCTTCGCCCCTTCGCCTGCCGATATGCACAGCTTTGAACTGCGCAGACGCTATAAACACATTTTTGCAGCCTATATTCAGTAGTGCGGGCTCTACTTTCATGCTCCCGGCACCCACTTCGCTATTTGACAATATCAATCCCGGTATAACACTGACAGTTCCGTATTCTGTATCTATCTGTCTGATCTCTGCTGGCTGAAAAGCTTTGATATACATATATGTCTCGGTAAGATCACACCTGTGTATCTCCACATCGTGATGCCTGAATTCGTCAAGTGCGCAGAACAGCAAGTCGTAGTTGTCCATAGGTCGGTATCTATCAGATAGGAAAGCTCTAACGCGGTTGTAAAGTATCCGTATCAGTCGCCTTTCGCGTACAGGCATCCATGCATTCACATTTTCTGCGAGCAGTTCTGTTTTGCCTGATTCTCGCATTTTATTGTAGTATTTCACTGGGATGCCGAGCTTTTCAGCGATTTGCGTGTGCGCCCAATCGGTAAGTGGATATGTTTCACCGTTTATGTTCAGTACTGTGTCGTTGTTGCAAGACTCCATCTGGATGTTCTGTGTGTCGACGATTATATCCTTCGAGTTCGCTTTTGCTCGTTCCAACTCTTCAGCTAAACTTTCCAATTCCAATTTCATTTTCTTTTTCCTCTTTTATTTTTCGTTATTTTTCGTTTTTTATTTTTAAACAATCAAAACTACGACATATACATAACTTGGATATATTCATTTCACCCCAATTTTTGATAACAAACAGATAGCTTTATATACCAATTACCATAATATTAGTGGTGATGGGAGATGAGAAAAAGGAGAGTGTTATGGCTGTCGAGGCACGAGCCGCAGGAGAAGCAGATTAAAGAGCTTGAGAAAGTGTTCGGTGGGATAGAGATCGTGCAAGTTTCAAAAACAGTGTCTGGAGCGATGGAGGTTTTGAAGTTGATGCAGGAGAACGAGACAGATGAGTTGGTAGCGGTTCTTCCGATCGGTTTGATAGCAGAATTGACAGAGAAAGGGGTGCATCCGCTTAGGGCAGTAATGAAGCGAGAGCTAAATGAACAAGGCGAAGCGATATTCACGCATGAATACTTTGAGAGAGTCATGCGGGTCGATATCATATCTCATCCGTTAGAGGAAGAGGCAAAAATTTGGAGGGATAAGCGAATATGAGCGAGAAGAAAGAGCCAGTTCGGGTTGGTTCACAGCGGCGTGTAATCCTTCCGCCTTCTCTCCTTGAGGAGATAGGAGCGAAGGAGGGGGATATAGTTCTGGTAAGTGTCACGAAGGCGAAGGTGACAGAAGAGAAGGAAGAAAGATAGAAGAAAAAATAGAGGAGGTGATGTGGAAGATGGAGTTGTTTAAGGTAGAGAAGATGAAAATAAAGAAGATAACGGACACAACAACGAAGCGTGAAGAGAAAGAAGAAGCGCAGAGACGGACTATAAGTTTTGAGTCGGAAGATGTGTCGGTAACACTCAAGGGTAAACCGTGGGTACTTACGGATTTCAGTGTTGGAGATATTGTTGATGTACACATCAGCAAAAGCAAAGAATAAAAAAACAAATAAACTGAAAAAATGAAAGAAGAAAAGAAACTGGATAAGGAAAAAGAAAAGCCAGAGCAACAGCCAATAATAATAGGCAAACCACAAGAAACCAAGGATAAAAGAGTTACAGAAAAGAAAGAAGAACCACAGAAAAGCGTAACACCAAAGAATATAGAGGAGATGGGTGATAACGAATTTGAAAAAACAATGGAAAGAGAGATAGAGATGAACAAGCGAGAGGATGAGCAAGAGTTCCTTAGGCGCATAGGGTTCAAGGAACAGGAGAAGAACGGTAAGACACAGTTTAGCAAGTGGATAGACGAGGGTGTTATTATAGGTATAACATACAATAATGCCAATCCAAACGGGCGTATCTGGGGCTTCCGCGATAATAAACCTATCAATACAGACGAGCTAAAGGAGATGGAAGAATTTAAGCAGTTCAGTAAATTTAGGCTAGGAGAGGTGAAAATGCCAGAACTTCCTGCAGTACCAGCGCCGAGAAGGGAGATACAGACAAAAGCGTTTGAAAAGAGAGGTGGTGTGTATAAGGTAGGTGGTCATGAAGAGCCTGATGCGTGGCTGGTGCAGCAGTGGGCTAACCAAGCAGGAGTTAGCACGGAGATAATAGAAGCGACACAAACAAGAGAATATGCAAAGGCTATTGTACGAGCACGTATGGGCGAACAGTTTGTTGATGAATCCGTGATACATGTTTTTGATACACACAAGGAATCAATAGCACTGGAAATAATAGAGAAGATGGAACGAGAAGGTAAGAAACCGATAGAAGGCTGGGATGATGAAGGAAGGCCTATCCTTTCGCCTGAGGCGAAACGCAAAATCTACGAGCGTTTTCTGCGTTTCAGGATGTTTGCTGTTCGAGATGCGATTACGAAAGCTGCACGGAGAGCGCAATTGAAAATTATGAACAAAGAGTGGCGTGAAGCACCGGAGATAGAAGCGGAAGAAAGAGAAATAAAAATAGTACATAGAGAAGAGTGAGGTGTGATAGAAATGTGGGAAGAATTGGATAAGATAGAAAAGGAGTTGAAGGAGCTAAGAGAGAAGAAGGCAGATCTCTATACCAAAAGGAAGATGCTATTCACAAAGCTAAAGTCAGAGATAATCCTTTTGAGGAAGTATATAGAGCTTGCAGAGAAACAGGTAGGGTCAATCCAAGATACAAATATCATGCTTGAGATAAAACAGATATCAAATGAGATAAATAGGATTTTAGGTTTCTCAAGCCTACCCAGCAGCAATCAGGAAGAGATAGCGCCGATACCGGAGATTGAAGAGGAGATAAAGCAGATTGAAGAAGCTATCGAGAGTAAAACAGCCGAACAATCCTCTATAATCAGGAATAGTTAGGAAGAATGTACACCCCTATGTGATTATAACGATGGATAGAAAAGCATTAGACGCTGTAATAGATAAGCTGATAGAAGATAGAATAATATCGGAAGAACAAGCAGATGCAGCACGCGTATGTCTTGCATGTATAGTAGTACAATCAAGTGATGAAGCAGAGATAAAGAAATTAGCAGATTGTATGCTTTTCGATAGTTATATTGAACGTCTGAAACGGGCACAATATTTCAGTAAAGCAGGTAAGTTAGAACAACCGGTGGATGTCTTAGAATTTTTTCTCATGGTTCTAATCGCAGAAGGCTCGCTAGAACGCAGGATACATCGTGGTACTCCTCTATATCGGCTAACCACGCACGGTAACGCCTTAGCGAAGTTGCGAGTGGGACAAGCGTGGGTAAAAGCGCAGTCACTATTAAACTAAAGAGGCTGATAGTAAGATGATGGATAGAGAAGGGGAACTAAAAAGGAAGAAGGGTAGAAAGGCAAGCGATGTTAAAATAGAAAGGCTTACAGTATCACTGCCTCTACGGTTACTGCAACTTTTTGATTCGGTGATAAAAGAGCAGGGCTATGCAACCAAGTCAGAAGCTATTCGTGATTTGCTCAGGGTTCATATCGAAAAGCACATCTCAGGGCTACGGCACGAAAGAGATACGAAGAAGATGGGTGTGGTAGTGTATATACTACCTGCTGAACACAGTGAACATAAGCAAACACTAATTGCAGAGCTTATGGAGTGTGAAGCGAAATTCAGGGATGTTGCCTGTTCGGTTTCAACAATGATAGATGGTAACAAGATGATGCGGGTTGCAACAGTAAAAGGTAGCGCGAAGCGTATTGCTGAGTTTAAGAACGCGGTAGAGGCGCTAAAGGATGTGACAGTGATAGGTACGTCAGGATGGAGAGTTGGAGAGGCGAAAGTAAATGAAAATCCCTGAACTTTTTGCGGTATTGGCAGAACATTTCATGGAATATGCACCACTCACAGGAAAAGGACTTGTCAGCAAGCAGATTGGCGATTATATCGTTAAGATCACGGCAGACGGAAAGACAAAGGATAAAGATGGATGGGAGATAGAACCATTCACCTTCCATATCTTCAAGAACGGATGGCTTGTAGCAGTTGTTTCACCGAAGGGTGGAGAAGTTATGGTTAACTTCACAACGGAAGAATATTTGATTGAGACATTCAAAGCAGAACTAGTGAAGAACGGAGAGGTAAGATAAGAGGAGGTAGATAGGTTGAACATAAAAGACCAAGTTGTCTCTATCGGGCTTGCAAAAGAGCTGAAAGAGGCTGGTGTGAACTCACCCAGTCTCTTCTACTGGCGAGTATGGAGCGATGAATCAGTCGATCTTGCGATGAAAGATGATGACGATTTTGATTACAGTGGTGCCGGTAGAGAAGTAAAAGAGAAAATACCAGCCTATATGCCTCCTGAGCTAATGGAGATGTTGCCACATTCTACGAGATTGCGCGAGGGTCAACAATACATCCTATCTGTACACAAGTCACATTTTAGTGATGGTTATGTAGTAAGATACCAGCGTTACCATAACGGTGAAATCGAAGTTTTGCGGGAATTTGTGGATAGGAAACTTAGTGATGCGCTCGCTCAAGCGTTGATGTGGTGTATGGAGAGAGAAGGAAAATGAGTGAAGATGAAAAAGAAGAGATACCGATAGAAGTAGCATACGATGCGCTCAGAGCTGCCGCAATAGTTTCATTCTTTGAAGAAGAGTTTGGGGAGATGCCACATCCACTGAGGATTTTCAATTTCCGTAGATGGGTTAATAACTTTGAAATATTCTTAAAAGGAGTTGCATTTGGTGAAATGCTGACCAAAAAGCTGAAGTTAGAGACACTTCAAAGACATGAAAAGAGAAAAATGATTGAGGTAATGGAAGAAGATGAAGGGGGAGATTGAGAGAACCTGTTCTCTATGTGGTGCGAGGTTCAAATGCAAATACAGTGATGAGATGAGCAAAGCGTTCGCAGAAGCGTGGGAGATATGCCCGAAATGTTGGAAAAAGTGTTGTTTTGAGGATAGTAGAGGGAAGGAAAAATGTTAAACAGAGAGTGGATTCTTGCACACTTAAAAGAAGCAAAAGAAGAACTGGACAAGACGATTGATAGAATCGAGACTGATGAAGAATATGACGAAGAGGTGTTCAAAATAGCGATAGGTCATATCTATACTCATCTAAATACAGCATGGAACGAGCGAAAAGCCGAGATTGTAGGAAATGATAATGCATGGCTGTTCCCTAGCGATATAGCCAAAGAAATTCGTACAACGGTAAGACATATGAAGCGAACGAAAAGGGCGTGTAGGAAAAAAGGTAAATAAAATGAGCAAAGAAAAACAGCAAACTTCAGGCGAGTTCATACAAATTGAACTTGAGAAGCTGAAGCTAATCGCAGAATACTACGACTTTCCACTTGCAGCCTTTTTCATGAGCACAAGTGAATTGAAAGAATTGAAAGCCAGAGAGAGGGAAGCTATTAGGGAAAGGACAATAAGGAAGTTAAAAATATTGAGGGATATGTTAACATGATGTTTGCTTTCAATGAGCAAAATCCAAGGATGGAAGAACAAGTAGTTTTAGCTTATAATGAAAGTAGCAGCCTGTATACCGAAGCCCCCGCTAACTTTGTTTGGTATCGTATCACTTGGCGTTATGACACATCTTCTGCATCTTCAGAAGCTTTAACCGAAGAAGGATATTATATCCCTAGTCACGCAGACCGAATATTAACTGCGGAAGAGTATGCTGCACTCCGTGAGTTGCTCGCTAACCATCCCGAAATAAAATCATGGTGGATCAAAAATAATATATTGTATTTGGAAGTGGAAGATGATAAAGGAGTTATGTTTGGAGGCGATAGGAGAGAATGAGTGAAAAGATAAAGAAAGACATAGAAGAAATGGTAAGTAAAACAGTCGTTACGAGAGATAAATCAACACTAAAAGCTTTAGGAGTGAAAGGGGTTATCAGTCATTCTTACAGGTCTTTAGTGATTCGATTGCGTGATAAAGAAGAGATTCCTGTGTGCTCAAGGACAGCAGAAAAAATAAAAACTTGCTTGATAAAGCGCGAGAAAAGCGAATTCGCTGAAGAGGATATTAGAGAGGATTATACCAATTTTCGTCGTTTTATCTTTGATTTCAATGATGATGGAGCACTGATTACAATAGTAGAAGGAACGAGATACCCTGTGAAATTAGAAAGTCTCCAACCGACGCCAAACGAAAGGAGAATCAAAGTCAATAATCCTGAAATTGTCGGGATAATCTGCGTAATTAATAAATTTTTGGAGTTGCAGGAGTATTTCTATGCGATCAAAGAGGTAGCTGGAAAAGAGATAAGGAATTTTCTTGAACTACAACTAAAGAGAAAGCTTAAGTTTATTCGGGGATTAGCAGAGAAATATAAGATAGAATTCGATGATGCTCTTGAGCTAATAAAAGATGAGATAGGTATTGCGGACGATGCTTTTGAGATAATGAAAGCTGAGATCGATATACGAATGCTTTTGGATGAGATGAAAGAAAATGAGCGAAGAAAAGACACATGAATTCCTGTTCTTATGCAGGCGCCGTAGATGTAACGGTAATTTTACATTTTTGGGTAGTCATCGTGAATGTGATAGTAGCCCGTTCAGTTTCATGCGCAAGAGGAGAAGGATATGATAGAACGCGAGCACTTGCAGATGCTGGAAGAAGCAGTGGAGGAAATAGAAGAAAAAGTAGCAAACCTAAAAGCGCTTATAAGCTTAATAAAGGAATGGGAAGCAAAGAAAAAGTAAAATGCCAAATAGCACCTCGGTATCCGCTCAAGCCGATTCTTTCATCTTCAGGAAGAGAGGCGGTAACCCTCAATTGTTTATCTTCAAAAGATACAAAAATACGCTTTTTATTGCGATTTTGGATACCAAATACCCAATAGATTCCTTTATCAGTGAAATAACAGCGGCGATTTTGAATTTAGTTGTTAGGAAATACGATGACCACAAAAGGTAGTTTACATGAACGAGAAGCCGTGCAAGAATATGAGAAACGGGGCTGGAAAGTGTTTAAGCCACAAAAGACCTCGAAATATGGCACACAAGATATTTTTAACATGTTTGATTTCGTTGCGATTTCGCCGGACGGTAGCGAGATAGATTTCGTGCAAGTCAAGACAGGTAGTACGCGTGGATTCTTGAAAAAACTCAAAGAATGGCGCGAAACGCATAAAGTGAAAAAAGTAGAGTGGCTTCTGATGGTTCGGATGGACGCTCGCAAATATAAAACCAAATGGAAGCGATATTAATAGAAAAGTTTTTATTTTATTTTTACATAATGCTTATTAGGGAGTGAAAAATGGTAGAAGAGAAGAAGGCGGTAATAGAAGGCATAGCGATAGATTCAGAGACAGGTGAACCGATTTTTGCGGCGCCGATAAAGATAATGGATGAAGCGGGCAATAATGTGGTAGCGGAAACGAGCACGGACATGAACGGTGAATTTCGGGTTGTAGTACCTGCAGGCAGACGCTACCAGTTGCTTATGTTCGGGCAGATTTACCAGCCTGTACAGGCAAAGATACTTGATGATGAAGGGCGATTCACACCTGTGACAGAGGATGGGCGGAGGATAAGAGTGGAGAGTATAAAGATTAGACTTGCTGAGTTGATGACGGAGAAAGGGGAAGAATAGAGCTAAGAAAAAATATGTACGCGCTGGTAATCGCACCGTACGAAGGAACAAAAGTATTGGAAGCGGCATCAATACTCGCACATGTCTGTATCGAGGCGTTAGAAGCGGAAGCGTTCGAGGTGGATTCTCTTGAGGGCGAAAAAGCGACACGTGGTAACCTCCCAAAGGATAAGAAATACGATTTGATACTTTTTTCGGGTCATGGTGAAGAGCGGAGGCTAGTGGGCAGCGATGGCAGAGCGATATTTAATGATAACAATATCGACTATGTGAGCGGTTCAATATTTATAGCAATAGCGTGCGAGAGTGGTAACTGGCTCGCGCTTAGCGCAGCATCAAAAGGTGCAAAAGCATACTTCGGGTTCCGTAACCTCGCACTTCTGCCCCAGTCGTCAGAAAAACATGCATATCTGTCTGATTTCGTCAGGACGTTATCAGTGCCATTGCTTTCGCTATTAGAAGGTTATACTATTCACCAAGCTTGGGAAGCGTTCCAGGGACTGTGCCGTGAATACGCGATCGAATATGAAACTAATAAGTACGATAACTTCGCCGAGGTTATGGCAGCATGGATGCGTTACAACGCGAACTCTGCTGTCTATCAGGGCGCACCGAATGCCACACTCGGTGAGGAGGTATTTGTAATCAGGCGCGAATCGTAGCTTTAAGATGGGGGATAACTTAATTTCACGCATTTTACGCGAAAAACGGGAGAAAGCAGGAGAGCAAGAGCATAAAGCAGAAGATACACAAAGTGGTACGGCACGCACTATTACTGTAACTGCCGAGGGTACGACACTTAGATATTATGATAGTGCGACACACAGCGAAGAGATTGTCACAGACCATATCACAAAAACCGATAGCAACTACACAGCGGAGTTTGAATGGCTATTACAAGATAAACTACACGCACCTTTTGATCTATTCGCATTCATGAAATACCCGACAAAGCTTGTTTATTCAGGCAATTTGAATGGCGTACCGACAACAATCACATTGCAATTTCCTGCAGGCATTACTCACTGCCACTATCATGTGATGTGGTCAGGTGAGTGCCAAGATAGCGAGTGTGTAGTGTATGTGCCAACACCTGAAGAGGAGATAAGAATAGCACTGCAAAAAGCGAACCTAAAACCGGGCGAGATTTTTGTGGAGCTGGGGTGTGGCGATGGCAGGAACTTGAAGATAGCAGCAAGCGAGTTCGGTGCGAAGTGCATAGGCTATGAACTCAATCATGAGCGTGCAGAACAGGCGAGAGAGAACACGAAAGGTTTGCCTGTAACAATTAAAGAGGAAAGCTTCATGAATGCGGCTCAGGATATAGCGAAGGCAGATTGTGTTTATGTCTATCTTCTTCAGAGTGTAAACCAAGTAATAAAACCCTTATTAGAGGAAAATCTTAAGCGTAACGCACGAGTTATTAGTAGGCACTTTACCTTTGAGAGCTGGACACCTGATTTTGAATGGAACAATATTTATTTTTATCACTTTTAATAGTTAAAGATAATGGCGAGGAAACCGAAAGGGCGAACACTAGGACCAGCATACGAATTTTATAGTGCATATATATGGTACAATAACAAGATATACCATCCTGGCGATACGCTCATAGCGCCAGCAGGGGCAACACTTACCGCAAGAGCATTTGTTAATAACACAAATAACACCGCAGGCACGGCTTGCTACTATATTAAGTGGGGCGGACAAATTCGTTGCTGGAAAAAGAAGTATATAAGTGCAGGCGCATGGGAAGAGAAAATGCCTGATTGTACCTTCAGCATGCCCTCATCAGACAAAGATGCGGTGATAGAGTGCGGTTCGTATGAAGGTGGAACATGCTATTATCATGATTCGGCTGGCACTATACACTTGAAAGTAAAAACAACTAAGCCCTGCTCCGTTTCGACAGACGAGGATGAATATTACCAAGGCGATACGGTAGCGATAAGCTACAAAAATGCACCACCAAATAGCACTTTATATATCGGTGCGTATCCCAGTGGGATACCTGGCAAGTCGTGGACTGTGTCCGGCACTGGCGGTAAGGTTTATACAATCCCTGATGATGCTACTACAGGCACATGGCAGGTTAGTCTGTATGATACTGACTGTTCTAGAACTGAGTATATAACAGTATCGGCTAAGTCTACATGCAACCAATCCTTTAGGGTTATTGAGGAAGATACGGGTGCCCGTGTCTCCCAATCTGTTGTTATAGTAAGAGAGAAAGGCACTGCAAAAGAGCTTGGTAGATGCACAACTGATTCTAATGGCGAATGTACAGTAAAGGATATTGAAGAAGGAGTTTGGTGTGTAGCAGAAGCGTCAGCACCTTCAGGTTATGAAGTGATTTCAGACTCCAGCACAGAATTTGTTGCTTGTACATCCCTTAAAACACTGAAACTTAGAAGTACCACATGCAAACAGCGCGTTAAGGTGATTGAACCTTCGGGTAAGCCCATAAAAGGTGCCACAGTAGCAATTGATATGGGCACCTACTCTATTCAATGCGAGAAGCCTGACGGTAGCGGCTACGGGACGGATGCAAATGGTGAGTGTGATTTATGCAATCTTGATAAAGGGACAGTATACACAGCATGTGCATCAAAGGAAGGCTACGAATCCTATGGCAGCGAGAGTTGTAAACTTTTTACCGCTTGTTATGGATGGGCTCTAATCTTGAAATTAAAAAAGATACCCCCAGCTAAGTTAGAGATTGTAGAGGCTTTTTACAGTATTGATAACGGTATAACTTTCTGGGGCTTAAAAGAGAACAGCACAATAGATTTAGGGGATTGTAAACGTCCACTATTCAAGCTAATAGTAAAGAACACGGGTGGATTACCATCGTACCGTCGCTGTCTGTGGCTGCGTAAAGGTACAGGCTGTAGCTCTGGAAATACAGTCGGTATCGAAACCAGTACTACAACATTAAACAAGGACGAGCTCGAAACAATCTTCTTAAGCTGCGATGTTGATATGGAATATGGCAAGGATTATAGTTTCCATATCAAAGACGGGCAGATAATACAGGGTTGTCCATCAGATGACGAGCTCGATTTCAAGACAGAAACACGAAGACCGTACGAAATACGGATAACCGTAAAGGACGAGAAAGGTCATGGTATAAAACACGCGTATGTAAGTGTCACGAAAGAGATTTTTGAAGGTACATGGCAGGAAGTTCCGTGCTCTGATATAACGGTGCACCAAGGTATATGCACCACCGAGAGCTGGAACGGCTATGGTAATCTCCTGAAGACAGACGATAACGGTGTTCTTAGTATAGGCTTACCATCACTACCCGGGGCTGCTTGTAGATATGGATTCATAGCGGGTAAGCCGGGCTATTTGAATGAAGAGATGCATGAGGACTGGACAAAGCCTGTGACAACACGTCGCCAAGGTGAGAACGGCGAAGGTACTTATGAATTTGAGTTCACGCTCAGGTTTATTACAGAGGAGGATAAGTTTATTGTACACACTAGAGGATTTAAAACAGGAGATCAAATTCTTTGTAAAAAGGCGTATGGCTGGGCACGATGCTTTTTATCTACACCGGATGCCGTGCCTATCTTTAAATCACCAGATAGCTATCCTGATGGTAAGGCTGTATTTACTAAAGCCGATGGACTGGTAGAAGGCGAGACATATGGCATAGGACCTAGCGTATCGAAAGGATATTTACCTACCGGTCCTGTTTGGTGTGGTAAGTTCGAGGGCACGAAGGAAATATATCTCTACTCTCGCTATGGTGTCTTTGGTGAGGCTTGCGAGCTCGTAGGCATACCAAAAGATTCAGATGAATGCCGCCGGTTCTGGGGAGATATGCTGGACCCGGTATATTGTGCAAATGTGATTTCAGGTGTTTTTAGGGGCAAGGACATATATGGTGCGGAGTATCATCCCGATGCGTTTGACCTCGCTATGTTTCCGATAGTTGTGGTATGCTCGCTACTGCCAATGGTGCCGGGTGGCAATATAACAAAGTATCTGGGTAAAGTCATAAGGAAAGGCAGTAAATATGGCGATGATGTTGCTGCTGTTAGGAATTTCATAGAAGAGGATCCACAAAGATTTTATAGAACACTGGTATATGGTGACGAGGCGAGATTGAATTTATGGATTAAGGCTATCGCTGATGGCGACATAGAAAAAGCTAGAGGATTAGGAGAAGACATTCTCAATAATCCTGCAATAAAAGATTCGGAAGCGATTAGTAAGTTTAACCAGTGGCTGGACGAGCTTGAAAAGCAAATCGATAATATTGATCCTGCACACCCAGATTATGCGAAGGTAGTTGCGGATATTAGGGACAATGTGCGAGAAGCTGCTGGTGAATTACTTGCATATATAGGAGATGATGACCTTGTACGCGGTTCTGGAGAGAGATTGGCTAAATTGTTAAATGACAATTGGGATGGTGCATTCAAGCTTGCGCGTAGGGCAAAACCTAAATATCACTTTTTTGAATCTTTTGAGATTGTAAAGCACGGTAAATCTCTTGATGGGACACCTATGACACCTGCTATGCACGATTATGCATTGGTATTGACAGCATTTAATAAAGCTAATAAACTCGGCAAATTCTCAAAAACGGGTCTTCTCCTCAGTGAAGCTGCTGCATATTCAAAAGAAGCCATTAGAAAAGCAGTCTTTGAAGCGTTCTCTGAAGATAGGTTCTGGCATTTCTGGAGAGTAGCACGGCCAGAGGAGAAAGAGAAGTATATTAAGCACTTAGTAAAAGGTGAACTTGCAGAAGCATCGGTAATGCTTGATGATGCTGCTATAATTAGGATCAGTGCTCGTGATGTATCAGACTATGCCGATGAGATAGACGATACTTTAGCTTATATCGATCTCGAAAGGTTAGAGAATATGATCGAGGAGTCTCTTTCACATCAATCGTATCGCGAAGCATTAGAGGAACTTTCTTTATTCCCCGACGAATACGCTAAGCTCTTAGACGAGGCATATCCTGCGTATATCTACACATTGCGGTATGGTGATAGAGCAAAAAATATAACGGTGTTCATAAAAGCCGCAGATGCTTTGTGTAGCCCATCGGCATGGCATTGCAAGTTCTCAGCTATTAATTCGTTAAACAAGCTTGTCAGAGGAGAAGAAGAGCTTGATTTGCCTGAACTTACTAAAGTCTTATACGCGCAAGGTATTACCAGTCCAAAACATCCACTATTTCCGCAACTTTGGAAAGCGTTAGCACACACGGACGAAACACGGTTGAGACGGATAAATCAAGCCTTGCGTGCCAAAGATTGGGATCGTGTAATAACAGAACTGAACGAACTTCCAGAAATAGATGTAGAACCAAGCGTTCGTTTACAGTTCTTCAATGATGTGAAGGAACATTTAAGTAAACATTACACTGAGAAGAGATGGAATGAGATTTTCGTCGCTACAGGTGCGAACCGTGAAGAGATAGAGGAAATAGCGCGTGTTGCAGAGAATCATATACAGTGGTATCACTTTACGAAGACGGATGATTCGCTAGAAAACTTAATGATAAATACGATAAGAAATGCTATAAGAGCAGAAGCGGTATCTGATCCTGGTAGATTAGCAATTCGATTCCTCTCATACTACAATCCTGAAGTTATGTTTAAAACTGTCCGTAAGCTATCAGACGAAGAATTTGCTCGTTATTTTGCTAAGCTGGGCGGTAAAGTAACGGACACGGGAGAGATAGTAGGACCAGCAGAGGCAAAACTTGCTTATAGGTTCAGAACTATCACAGACGAAGAATTAGATGCAATAAGAAACAATGTAGGGTTTGATTTAGATACTGCCTTAATGAACATAGTGCGCTCGATTTGTATCGAAACAGATACACCAATACCTAGAGGTTCGTTCAGAGGCGGATGGAACCAACTTGCAAGTTCGCTTATCGACCAGTTTGATGAATGGGGTAAAAGAGCTGGAAGTGAAAGAACACGACCAACGAGAATCATTGCAGAGATGGATATGCTTGCAGACGATTTCAAAAAATCTGGATTCTATCCCGGCGTGCGAGATAAAGCTATTGACTGTGTCAGCAAAGATTTTGGTATTAGCCGTGCAAAAGCGGCTATGCTTGTAGATCAAAAATTCTCATCGTATGCAAAAGAACTCATAAGAGATGCAGCGACATATCTAAAAAAACCTTGGATTGCTGGTCCATTGGCATTATCGGCAATTGGTCTTTATATTGGTTGGGGGATGACACACGCATGGGCTTTGATCGAAGAATTACCTCAAAACTGGCCAATTATGATTCAGGGTTACATAAAGGATGAGCAGTGGCAACCAGCAGAACAGGAACTGCTTGCTTATTCCGAGTGGATAAAAGACACAAAAGCGTGGGTAAACTCACTGTTTGGGAGAGCATTTTATGGGATATACTGGAAATTTGCGATGTCATGCTTAGAATTCCATGATAGAAGCCGCAAAATGTTGGCTGCGCGAGTTTATAAAGTTCCACCGCATCTGAAAGAAGATGAATGTGAATTCTATACACATGTATGTGATGTGATAGACGGTGATACAATACATACTGGCTTGACCCAAGAAGAGTTAAAAAAGAGATGGGATACATACCAAAAGTTTCTCGAAGGGCTTAAAAAAGCTCCTGATATGGAGCCGGGAATACCTGTATATGCTACAATACGACTTACTGGATATAACGCTCCAGATAAAGGCGCAATAGCGGGGCATTATGTATCGTGCAGGATAGAGGTTGAGAACGCTCCAAACACAGAAACTTGTCGTGATGTGACTAAATGGGCTTACGACGAGGCTACTATGTGGCTGTTTAGTACAATCGACGGTGCAGATGTAAAAGTATATGTTGATCCACTAGATCAGCTAGACAAATATTATAGAATCTTAGGAACGATTTACTACGGAACGAGAAATATATGTTTAGAAGCAGTAAGAAACGGTGTAGGTGAAGTTTTCTTTTACCATAGCAACAAGTATGTAGATACTAAAGAATTCTTAAATGCTGAGAAGAGAGCGAAAGAAGAAAAACTTATCGTCTGGAATCCTAAAGCGTATGTATGCCCAGCAACGGGAGCATGGTTCAGTTATTATTCAGGAGCGCGTGAAAGCGTACGAGTAGGTACTCCTACAACTTTTGAAGGGCATGCAAAAGGCTGTGCTGATTCTGAAATAACTGATTGGGAATGGACATTCCCGCACGATGTTAAGAAGACTGGACGGGTAGTTACACACACATTTACTGAGGCAGGCAGTTACGAGATACATCTCAAAATCTGTGCTGGAACTATTGATGAGCACAGGACAGTTACTGTATCAAGGGCGTATGAATACAGAGAATCACCATGCAGTAACTATGGCAATGTGAACAACGACCCCAATAATTATGTCACAGACGAAGATGCAAAACTCGTTATGGATTATGTAGAACTCGGCTGGAATGCGATTAAAGATAAAGTAGGTGGTTTATCAGAATCAGAATTCAAGGAACGAGCTGATGTTAATGGTGACGGTAAAGTAACGCGTGACGATGCTGACATGATCTATGAATATTATGCTGGTTCAGATACTGGTAGAGACACATTCCCCGCATGTCCTGGTGCGCCACCGGGTGTAGATCATGTAAAGATTATTGGTCCTACTACTGTTAGTGTAGGCGAGACTGTAACACTAACAGGCATGGCACATACTGAAGCGCCATACAAAATCGTGTCGTGGACATGGACAATTACAGACCCGGACGGGGCTGTAACCACGAAGACTGGTAAAACAATAACTATAACTTTTGATAAGGTTGGCGTGTGGGGCATTCGCTTGGAAGCATGTAACGATGCAACTCCGCCTAATTGTGGGACTACAACACAGAAAATCACGGTAAGTACACCCAAACCACCAGAAGGAGAGTTAACGGTAGCGACATACGACACTATTACATTTACTACGCCTCGCAATGTTGCTGCTTTCTTTATTGATGGGGCTGATAAGGGCGGTGGGTATGCAGTAACGGCTAAATTGCCCGCAGGTACACATACGGTAGAGATAGCGGGCAAGGAAGGAGAGTACGATTATTGTTATGTGAATATACTCGACAAGTGCTTCTCGCCATGTAAGTTCCATGTGGATGTAAAAGCAAACGAAACAACAGTTGCTAAAGTATGTAGAGCTACATATATATATTTATCAGCATATTCAGGCTCTGATGGCTACAATATCAACGCAAAGTTCTATTACAAACCGTATGATATACCAAACGCTACATATAAGGAGATAGCAACAGGCGGGCTCATACCGTTCGGCAGGCATTATATAAAAGCCGTTGCCAGTGGATACGAAACATTAGAGATGATTATTTCTGTGTCTGATTCGGGTATCAGGTGTGAATATGCATTATCGCAAGGGGCGGTATGTTATGGTAGCACACCTTCAACACCCGGTGCACATGGGTTATATTCGCGTAACTTCATAGTGAAAATGTATTTGAAGAAAGCGGCGGTAACAAAGACTGTTAGATTCGAGTCAGTACCCGGAGATGCAACAATAACGGTTATAGACTAAAAGCAATCATAAAAATAGCTTGTTCTCGATAAAATTATGGTATGGCGGGGTGTGTGTAGATGTTTAAATCCACAACCGCCATACCAATTTAATATTTATATTCTATGAATATAAACTTATTAGTGGTGTGTGTAGATGTCAAAATACCCACAGCTTGAGGATAAGGAGTGGTTATATAAGAAATATTGGGTGGAAAAGTTAAGTAGTGTAGAGATAGCGAAAGAAGTAGGGTGCTCATACAGCACCGTTTTGGATTGGATGGAAAAGTTGAATATCCCAAGGCGTTCGTTATCCGAAGCAGGAAAGATAAAAACACCCGTTAAGTATCCAGAACTCCAAGATAGGGATTGGCTTTTTAGAAAATATTGGATGGAAGAACTCAGTACTTTCAATATTGCAGAAGAGTTAGGTTGCTGTCCCCAAGTTGTTGGTAAGGCTATGAGGAGATTAAATATTCCGCGTCGACCGAGGTCGGAAGCGGTAAGCAAAGGGTGTGAAAGGGTTACGAAATATCCACTACTACATGATGCCGAGTGGCTAAAAGAGCAATATGTAGACAGGGAACACGACTCTTGCGACATTGCGAGAATTGTAGGCTGTAGCCCAGTAGCAGTTTGTAACGCACTCGAAAAAGCGGGGATTAAGAGGCGGAGCACCTTTTTCTATTACACTTCTTCTTATCATCAAAAACAGCGAAAATATCATCAACTGTATAATAAGGAATGGATGATACAAAAATATGTCACCGAAGGTTTAAGCCAAACAGAAATAGCTGCAATAGTAGGATGTAGCCCAACCTGTGTAAGTAGGGTTTTAAAGTCTTTAGGGATACCTATCCGAAGCATGGAACTAGAGAACAATCCTAACTTCAAGTATCCAAAAGCGCATGATAGGGATTTTCTATGGCAAAGATATATCGTTGAGCAAAAGCGTATAACAGAAATCGCAGAGGAGATTGGATGTAGTCGCACAATTATTCTAAAAAGCTTAAAAAAGTTTGAGATTCCCATAAAGTCTATAAAAGAACAGGCAAATGATGAAAGAGGGAAGCAAGAAAGGTCTGAAAACGCACTAAAACAATGGAGAAATAGCGAGGTTGCAAAAAAGATGTTTGCTGGCCTTAGAGCGAAGCCAAACAAATTTGAATATCGCATAGACAAAGTTTTACAAAAGTATATTCCTGGCGAATGGGCATATAACGGTGGTTGTAATTGTGGTATAACTATAGGAGGGCTTATTCCGGATTTTGTTAATATAAATGGGAGAATGCAACTTATAGAATGCTTTGGTGATGTCTTTCATGACGGTACATTAAACAACTCGTGGAAAATGACAGAATTCGGAAGAAAAGCTATCTTTTCACAACACGGCTATGAAACGCTAATCTTATGGCAATCGGTTATAGACAAAATGTCCGATAATGAAATAGCTGAAGTTGTAAAACAGTTTATGGAAGCAAAGAGTAAAAAACACAAAAAGAGAGTGAGAAAATAACTCTATTCTATCGCCGCTTCAAGTTTCCGCTTTAACACAGCAATAGCGCGTCTGGAGCATGTTAGCCCCTCTGCTGGCTGTACTATTCCCAAATCAATTTCTGCGAGGGTATTATGCCGTTTTATTTCTTCAATTGACACTCCAGTTTGCTCTTTAAGAGCTTCCGCTGTCATGCATTCACCTTTGCTTCCTGCAATATCAAGCAAAGCTAAAATTGTTTTGTGGGTGCCTATGAACCTATCTATTTCTTCATTTGGTGTCATTTTGTTATAGCTCCAGTTTAATTTTCTCTTTTAGTTTTGATAAAGCTTCACGACCACATAAAATGTCCCCGTCTACTTCGGAAATAGCAGAATGTGCCTGAAACACTTCGATGTGTTTGTCAAGGCGTTCACCTTTTATGCCGCTTTCTCTTTCCAGTGCGCTACGCGGTACGCACATGCCTTGCGCACCGTATCTGTCAAGTATATTTTTCAGCTTGCGATGTTCTTCTATGAATGAATCTATAACAGAAGGAGATGGTCCCGGTCCAGGACCTGGTCCCGGTCCACTTTCGACTTCCACAGTTCCTATCACGACCTCGACGATTTTTCTTCCCATTTTCTATCGTTACCTCCTACCGCTATATCCTACAACAACAGCAACATAAGTGCCTGCGGGCAAGCTATCCGGTCCTGGAACGATTCGTGTTGTTTCAAGCTTAACTTTTGTGTTAATTTCAAAATATGAAATTTATTTCTCAGGCAGAGGTATCGTCCAGCGCGTTGGTCCTAAGTCTGCAGGGTCGTAAGTTGCCATGAAGTTCCCAGGCTCTCTTAGCTCTATATTAGCATAATACCAACCTGCTTCAAAACATCTTATAGTTACGCTAAAATCGTATGGATTATCCCAATATAATCTACTGGGTATATCGAAGTCATCAATTACTAAAAGCGCGATTGGTGGTCCTACATACACTTGTTTCCACAATCTTTTTGGTTTCATGTATGCAGTTACAGTAGTTGTCTCACCCTCTTCAACGGTCACATTTGTAGCTTCGTATGGTTCAAAGCCGGTGCAATAGAACCGTATCCAGTCGTAAGTCTTTGCAGGGACATTCATTGTATGCGGAGTGAGAAATTTCTCCTCTCCACTTAAGCCTTCTATATCAAAGTTTGCATGTATCTCCTCTGTTGTACCCTCTTTATATGCGCGCAACTCTAGCGTACCTACATCTGTACCAGCTTCAGGCTCCAAGTAAATAGTTACATATGCTTTCTGGTTTTCAACGCAAATAACATATACTGGTTCTGCCGTATAGCCTGTTTTCTTTACTGTAACTTTGTGCTGTATGCCTTCGGGTGTTGCTGTTACTTTTGTACACTTATACGGTGGCTCACTACGCGAAGGCGACAGGTCAGGATTCGGAGTTGTCTCATCATCAATATATACATCAGCGAGGTCTACTGATGTTAATACACACAGCTCACCCTCTCCCGTTGGACCCGGTCCGGGTGCACCTACACAATACTGGGTTTCTCCTGCTGGATAACCATCATTCTTTAAAATCTCGTTAGTTACATCTGATATCGTAACATCATTTCCGCCATTGTTAGCTCTTAAAGTAGCTTTCGATATGTTCAGCCCGTTAATTTCTATATGATCAGTTGTAGGGTCAATAATATCTTTTACTGCCTTTCCGGTACCACCTGTCCTATTAACTCTATCGCCAGTTACGCTCTCTGCAACCCATGATAAGCCGCTATAAACCCAACAGTCTCCTACGCCTATGTTCTTCGCTATGTATTCACGACCAGCATCAGTGAGTGTCATCTCACTCCACTCCTAAATACTTGATTATTCGTTTTGTATATATAAAGTTTTGCCATTCTAACCCAGTCCAAGATAGTAATCTCCCGCAGTTAAGACATTAGTATAGTTAGGTGTAAATCCTATATCCACAAATCCTAAATAAGCGTCTCCTATTTCTAGAACATCTGCGTATTCAATACTATCCTTACCGCCTTTGCTCGCTACCCAGCTATCAAAGTCGGTAACTGCTCCACTTGCTTTTAAATATCCTACTACTGTAAACGACGATGGGATAAGCACGCCTGGCGGTGTGCTACTATAACACGCACCATTTTGAACACTAACACAGGAGACGCCTGTATCTGTTACATTTATCGTCGCTATTAAATCATCATAACCGGTCTTTGACCACTTCACTGTGTGCTGACCTGTACTCAGTTCGATATCAGTCGCCATCTGTTTATGTTAGTTTATGTGATAATAATATAAAAAACCTATCGTTTGGTGGTTCGTATTTTCGTGCTCACATTGTGCCTTCGCGTATGCCTGCTTTTACAGCAAGCCATCTTATCGCATCGGAATATGTTATCCCGCTCTTGCCTTCGCTTTTTATACTGTCTCGCACCTCGTTCAGGATAGTCACGGCATGGATGTCCAGTTCCACCTTTTGTTTCTTCACATTCGTGCTCAGGGTCGCCCTTTCGCTTCTATCTTCCATTTTTATCTTACCCCTTATATAAAGGTTGTAGCAATGTATTATATAAACCTTTGGCGTCGCCTTTATCTATCTTATTATCATTCCAATTATCAATTAGAGCTTTCTGGATGCTTATTTTTATATGATAGAAGTTTATAAGTGAAATATAGAAAGCAATAGGGGGTGATTGACGAAAAATGGCATATTTGACACTGGCGGACTTCACACAGAAGACGGTCGTGAATAGCCGCATGCTGCAGCCTGGCGGTGGCGTTGCTATGGGGAAGTACACAAGGCGAGCAAAGAACATAGTGTCCAGCCCCGGTCTCATAGCGAGGACGAAGTGGACAGCGACGAACATGAGGGCGAACTGCTCACTGCCTGACAAGTGCCTCCCGCGAGGAATGTCCGAAGCTGCGATAGGTATGCCCGTGCCGGGCGCACCTGGTAAGAAATACGTAGCATGTGACGACGCTGAGCGGGAGAGAAGGCTAAATGCGGCACGAGAGTGCGCTATGAGAACATTGGCGACTAAAGGCTCGGCGTATAGCAGGCGTGCGGCTTGAGCGGGTTTAAAACTTTAATTTCTTTCTTCTTTTCTTTTATTTTTTAACGACGGGCGATATTAAAGCGAGAAATCTTCTATGTTCTCTTGGTGGGAGATAAATGGTTGTACAATCTTTCCACCCAAATTGTTTTCGTTTTTTCATGGAGGTGTATGGATGAAATCCAAATTCACGCAAGAATGCGATAGTGATTTTAATTAGGTCAGGATTTGTATTTGTGATATGCAACTTCCTAACATGTTGAATTCCGTTTCCTCTGTGATAGGTATATACTCCGTGGTGCCCTTCACTCTCATAAAACCCGCGTAGAAACATCTCCTTTCCTTTTGGACAACTTCTGACAAACTTTTCAAATTCATCCCAATCACTCTTTAAGGAAAGGAAAAAGCGAACGAATGTCTTACTATTCGCTTCAGTATGCCATAATTTTTGTTCGTTCTCTCTCCCCTTCCTGACATTTTTCTCTTTCCATGTATGAGGATGCAAGCCTATTTTCTTTAGCGCTCTTGCGAAACTTTTAGCGAATTCGTAATCTGCAACCGCTAGCTTCACAGGATACCGCCTCTTTGTTTTGCCACCGCTTTTGATTGTATATTCTCCCACGCATCCGTCTCCTACAATGACCCCTAAGATATACGCGAGCTCCGGTGATGGATTCAAATTGACAGAAAGTCTCAGGTCAGACATCGCTTTGTGGTAACACTCTAACGAGCAAAAATGGTTTTCCCATTTCTCTGCTTTGCTTGGCTTTATGGAAAATAGAGTGCTACAGACAGGACAAAACAGCCACCGCCGCGGATGTGTTCCAAAATAACAAGCACTTGAGCAATACTTCCCTCGCCCCCTCTCTATATCTGAGGGACGGATGTATCGTATTCTTCCACACGCTCTACAAACGAAGTGATAGCCCTTCCTCTCGATTTTTCCCTTGAAGATAATCCTGCCTTGACTATCTTCGGACAGTTTGCTAGCATCTTTTGTTAGCGCGTAGATTTCGCTATTCGCTCTATATATCGCTTCGTCTTCCATTGCCACGCACCTATAATAATATAAAGAATAGTAATTAATATAAAACTTAGGGTGTGGTGGGATATGATGGATTTTCAATCCATTGTCACGCACCGCCCCACCATGCCCCTCATACGAAAGCTTTTTATATACTCACATCTAATAACAAAACATGGATGCACAATCCTTGCTGTACTTGAGCATGCTCGGCGGGAACGGCACAGGCATGAACTCTGATAGCATACTGCCAGTACTGCTCATGCAGCTATCCAAGAAGGGCAGTAACGGCGATAGCGATACAAACGAAGGCGTCAATCCTGAGGTACTCGATGTAATAGTTTATCGCCCGTTAGGACAGCGGATTCTAAACAACTTCGCACAGCGAATCGCAAAGATGACACCAACACAGCGCGCAAATCTGATAGCTGCGCTTGCACTCGATAGGTTAAGCACACAGCAAAACGGTAAATTTGGTGAAGCGCTACTGTTAGCTTCACGAGCGTGTATGCTCGACCTGCTCGGCGAGCCCATGAGCAATATCTCCATACCGACCGAGAAGAAGGGTAATGGCACTGTAGGCGTGAAGACTTTAGGCGCGGCGAAGAAGTCAGTGATAGAGAAGGCGAAGGAGCTGGAAGTGAACGAGAGCGGTAACAGCAGCGGTAGTAAGTCAAGCACGAGTGTGAAAAAATACCCGCCGGTGTACTGAAGTCAGTAAACAGGCTTATAGCGTTTACGCTCGCAGTTCTCAACCATATTAACGAGTTTATCTGCGAGCTCAGCCCAAGTAGCGGCTTTTAATCGTCCTTTCAATTCAACGAGCTTGTAATAGCTATTTCTATCAAGTGTGATATGTATCGTATCGCCCTCGCCCCTCGCGCGTCTCATCTCTCCTCATTAAGATATTAAGCGCAGTATTCTATTTAAAGTATATGCACCACACCATTGTTTTCTATATACTCTATATACCGTATATAGGTGATAGGGTATTTATATAGATAGTTCATAGAGATAAGAGAGGTGATGTAAAAATGGCAGAAGAAATTGGAGCGGTAGGTAACCTTTTACAGCCGACATTGCTGGCTGACTTCCTACATACAGGAGCACAGGCTGCTGGCGACACCTACGACTTCACAGCGAAGAAGCTTGAGAGCGACGAGGTTGCAGAGATAGAATACATTGAGATATTCAGTCCGAACGCAGGCTGGCCAGGCGAGGACTTGCTGCATGTGGTACCAGTAATAGACGGGCATCGGATAGAAGAGTATGTATCGCTTTCAGGGCGATACACATCGAACATGGCACCACCGCGGCTACACCAGATGAGTGGACCATCACCACTGCAATCGAACAGGATAGTCTTCAGTTTCGGTACGCCTGGAGTTGAAGACCCGTTCTTGAACACGACACTGAAAGCGAAGAAGTCGATCTCGATACGGACACGCGCGGGCGATAACGGAATTACGCAGAACTACCGGATACGAGTATGGGGACGGCTGTATAAAGGTGAAGCTATGCTAAGGTCTGTGTTTGGTGATAGAGTGTATGGCGCAGAAGCGACAATTGAAGACCGCAACAGAGGCAAGAGCTTGAGCGTGACGAAGGATGCGGTAGATGTAAGCATAAAGAACTGGGATACTTTTGTGGGCGGTATGAAGCAGTCAAAGCC
>Ga0180301_10000409_pt1 | contig 33247 bp, 34 predicted proteins | sample GuaBasSediGuay16_FD_121797 | JGI IMG/M metagenome (GOLD analysis project Ga0180301, IMG submission 121797) | Subseafloor sediment microbial communities from Guaymas Basin, Gulf of California, Mexico - Guay16, Core 4569-2, 12-15 cm | ecosystem: Environmental > Aquatic > Marine > Hydrothermal... | reverse complement strand
TGGCGATGAGGAGTTCAGCCTTGACTGATAGTTGATGATGGATCAACCGGCTGAGCCTTTCTCCTTCAGTATTGTTTTCATAATTGTAAAGAATTTGCTGAAATTTTTTCTTTCCAATTGAAGAAACACTTATAATTTCTACATGATATTTCGTGGTGAGGTGAGAATGCATTGAATCCTAGATCTTACTATGAGCGGATCTTTGAGCTTTTAGAGGCGCATCACCTGTGGTTTAAAAGGTCTATTCCGCTTATTGCCAGTGAGAATGTTCCAAGTTCTGCTGTTAGAGAAGCAATAATATCCGATTTCTGTAATAGATATGCTGAAGGTTGGCCTGGCGATAGAGTTTATGCTGGATGCAAATATTTAGATGAAGTAGAAGTTATGGCGATGGAGCTCGCCAAGAAACTTTATAATGCCGATTTCGCTGATGTTAGACCCATATCCGGAGTTGTGGCAAATCTAGTGCTCTACACCGTCTTCACGGAGCCGGGAGACCATATCTTTGCTCTTCCAATTCCTAGGGGCGGCCATATTTCAGCTGCCAGAAGAAAATTTAAAGGCACTGCAGGCGCTGTACGCGGATTAAATGTTAATTATTTCGCTTATGATGAGGAAGAGTTGAATATAGATGTTGACAGAACTATTAAAAGAATTAATGCTCTAGCTAAGAAGGGTGTGAAACCTAAATTGGCGCTGTTCGGTGCAAGTGTCTTTCTCTTTCCACATCCAATTAAAGAGTTGGCGGATGTCTTTCACAGCCTTGATGCAGTGGTTGCGTATGATGCATCCCATGTTGCCGGGTTGATAGCTGGCGGCTGCTTCCAGAAACCTTTCGAGGAGGGTGTTGATGTAATTTCCATGAGTACCCATAAGACTTTACCTGGACCACAACATGGAATGATACTTTCAGTGGAGAAATATGGGGATCTAATAAAGAATACTACATTTCCAGCCCTCGTAAGTAATCATCATCTCCATAACGTTGCAGGCTTAGCTGTTGCTCTGGCTGAAATGTTAGCTTTTGGAAGAACTTATGCTTCACAGATTGTGAGGAATGCTAAGGCTCTTGCCCAAGCATTATATGAACGGGGATTCAAAGTTCTAGGTGAAAAGAAGGGTTTTACCGCTTCTCATACCATATTGATTGATGTTTCAGAGTTCGGTGGAGGTGCACCAGTAGAGGCGAAGCTGGAGGAAGCAAACATCTTTGTTAACAGAAATCTTCTACCCTGGGATGTAAGGTTGGGTAGACATTACAAGAATCCGGGCGGTATGAGGCTTGGAGTTTCAGAAGTTACAAGGCTCGGTATGAGGGAAAATGAGATGGTGGAGATAGCTGACTTCATTAAATCGGTTATAATCGATGGGAAGGATCCGAAGGCTATAAGGGAGAAAGTTGCGGAATTTAGAAGGAGTTTTCAACGTGTACATTACTGCTTTGATAACGCTTTGGAAGCATATGAATATGTTAAATTGAGAAAGTAAATTTTCCTACTTTTAACGTTCTCACTCATTTTGACAGTTCAATCAACGTCTTCTTCACGTATTTTCCCCATTCCTCAACCCTTACTTTATAGAGTTCATTTAGATCATAATTCTCCAGCAGTTTGTTTATCACGATACTTCCAACATAATAAGCAATTCTCCTATATGGTATGTCTTCGGGTTTTGCATTTCCTGTAAAATATTTAATATACGTATCCTCATCTGTAAGGTCTACCAGTTTAAGCATTCTTGATATAAGGTTCTTTCTATTCTCTCTACACCAATTCATCTCTTCTTGACTGTAAAATAGATATTCATTTTCATTTCTATTCGGTATTATCCTCATGGAGGAAGCTACTGCCAATCCTTCTAGATAAAGTGATCTTCCAATGTTATATATTATTTTATCCATAAATTTAATGCATATAGGTATTTTATTAAATCTACAGTAAGTGTTTAAATGTATTGCATGTCCGATTTCATGTGCAAGTAAAATGCTTATAATCTTTCTAGGATAATTGCATATTACTTCAAGTCCTAATCCTACGGCTCCTCTACCCCTATATGGGATGGTTGCACCATCAAAGTTGAATGTTCCAACAATTATAAACGCCGTCAACTTCAATTCCTCGAGGTTAAGATTGCTTATAGCTTTGAATGTGAGTTCACTTATCTTTCTAGGCAATCCCTCTGCAACATGCTCCATTCGTTTAATTCTCTTTGCATATGCTCCACTTTTAAGAAGTTGCATAAAGTATTCTTCTGAGAAGAATCTAAATTCATTCAATGCACTTATTATCTCTCTATGCTTCTCCACATATCTTTCTCTCCAAATCTCCATTCTTCTCTCGGAAGATAGATTCTTGGTCTCCTTCCAAAACTGGAAGAAGTCAACTCCAATATTCACTATTTCAAGCAATATATCTTTATACATTTCAAATACTTCTTTATTTAAAATTATTATAAAATATTCGTTTTGTAAATGTGAATCTAGCATATTAACACATATAAAATTTTTATCTTGCTTCAACAATTTTCTTATTTGGTGATAAGCCATATATGAGTTTTTAGCAATATTTATCGTGTTATTCCTTGTGGCATTATACCTCTACAATGTTTATAGACGTGAAAATAGAAGGGATAGAGAACTATTGGATAAAATTAAGAGTGAATTGATCCCAACTTTAATTTCGAATCTTGAAAATCTATCTATAAAACTTTCTAATCCGAAAAGTTTCATTGAAGATAAAGTCTCCCTTTCCGATATATATTATAAAGATATTAGTAGAGCTTTATACTTCGACTTTAAAGAGCGATTTCCAAAATTGCTCACTGAGCTGGGAAGATATCAAACTCTTTTGAAGTCTATTGATGATGCAGTGATAAGCGGAGAACTGAATAAAGTTGAAAATTTTGCGAGAGAAGCTAAAGAGCTCAACGACAAATTGATTGAAAAATTGAACAGTTTACTCAAGTTGGAGAAATTGCCGCCTAAACAAGGTGCCTTCAGATCTTTCAGATAGTTTAAATCCCTTAAAAAATATTTTCATGCCTTAAGTTTCCTTCAATGGTGGTTATGTTAATTAAAAGCTGAGTTAATACTATTTCACGGTAAAATAAAATGTTGCTTCATGTTATCAGAGCTGACGGTTCAAAGCAACCTTATGATGAAGAAAAAGTTATACAGACCTGTTTAAGGCTTGGGGCAAGTAGAGCCGTTGCAGAAACCGTTGCAGAAAACATAAGCTCCAAGCTTTATGATGGGATTAAAACGAACATAATTCTCGAAATGGTCTTCGAGGAGTTGGAGAAATATGTGCCCTCAGTGAAGCATAAAATGGATCTTCGTAGAGCACTAGCTCTTATGAAGCCGAAACCGGATTTCGAATGTTACGTTAGAATTATCCTAAAAAACTATGGATTCAAGGTTTATTCAAATAGAATTTTGAGAGGAAGATGTGTGGAGCATGAAGTGGATGGCATCGCGATAAGAAATGGAAAAACATACATTGTGGAGGTTAAACACCACTACAATTATCATACACCTACAGGTTTAGATGTAAGTAGAATAGCTAGAGCTGTCCTTGAAGATCTGAATGAGGGCTATCTATTGGGATTGAATAATTTGAAGATAGATACTGCTATAATCGTCTGTAATACGAAGCTCTCTGAACATGCAAGGAGATATGCGGACTGTAGAGGAATCCTCCATATAGGCTGGAATTCACCTGAACCCTGGAATTTAAGAATTATGATTGAAAAGAAGAAGCTTTATCCTATAACGTATATTAGAGGGTTGAATGAAAATTTGAGGGAAAGATTTTCATCGGCAGGGATAATTCTACTGAAACAATTGGTTGCATTATCCTTTGATGAAGTTGGAAGATTGACGAAGATAAGCTCTAAGAAGCTTAAAGGAATCGTCGAATCTGCAAAGACCATTATGGAATGTTAAGGTTTGTGGTGCCTCGGCCGGGATTTGAACCCGGGTCTCAGGCTTTCCCCACGCAGCGAATTAGGCTCGAGAGGCCTGAATACTTGACCGGACTATACTACCGAGGCCCCTGTTCTATGAATAAAATTTATTTCATAAATTTTTTCCTCTACAGCTTTCAGAATATCCATATAGCTAATTAAAATGTGAAATTTAAAGTTTAGTTGAAAGTTTAAATCCTAGCTATTTTATATAATCTTCTACGTGCATCTCTCAAATTGTAAATTTTATTTACAAGTCCCCTTTTAGTCAAAAGTGAGAGCGCATATCTTATTGTGCGTTTAGGTAAACCCGTAAGTTCTTCCAATTCATCCATACTTAACTCTCCATGCATCTCCAATATTTTGAGAACGAACTTTGCGCTTGGAGGCATATCCTTTACTTCATGGATTAACTTAATTTTTCTTCTAATGGTTTCGGATAATCCATCCATTAACCTTACCATTTTGATGGAGTTTTCAGCCTTTAAAATTTCAACTCTCCTGTTCACCCTATACCTTGTTATTCCATCTGCAATGATTTCACATTTCACCCTACTATTTATATCTTTAAGAATTATCCTCGAATTGTCAGGCACTATAAGTGCTCTCCTATTAGGGTTCAGGGAATTTACGGGGATTATCGCTAGAACATCGGCTTCCCTTGATATTATTGGTCCTCCAACTGAATATGCATAGGCTGTGGATCCTGTTGGTGTTGATACTATAACCCCATCAGAGAGATCTCTCCAGATGCTCTCCCCATTTATCTCTAAGGCATATTCCACCAGTAAAGCGCTTTTAGATGCGAAGAGAGCTATTTCGTTGAGTGCATAAACTTCTCTGCCCCCCTCGATGCAGGCTTTAATTCGGGTTAGATCTTCCACCTTAAAGTCTCCTTCAACAATCCTCTCAACTCCAATCTCCATATTCTCCCAATTTACCGATGAGAAGAATGTTTCTATTGCCGGTGGACTTATATGGAATATTGGCGGTATTCTCCCTTTAGCTGTTTGGAGAAGTCCTAGGAGATCGCTGTCGGTTCCAACAATTATGGTGATATCTGAATCTTTACCTGAAATTTTATCTGAAGAATCGAAATTCATGCTTTCAATTCCATATCTCTCCAAAATCTCTTTCAATTTCACCTTTACCTTTAATCCTCCTCTCGGCACATATAGAGTTGCCCTTCTAATTCTCCGCATTTTTTGCATCTCCAAGTGAGGATTGAAGCAAATATTGTCCATATCATAACTACTTATCTATATCTATTATCTCTATTCTAAGGGGTTTTATATATGTTAAATGGTGATATACAATTTTTCATTGAGAAATTGAAGAGAACTGTTGATGCAACCATATTGGCCCACAACTATCAGTCTCCAAACGTTCAGGATATAGCGGACTTTGTAGGTGACAGTCTTCAACTCTCAATTAAAGCTATGAATTTAACCTCTAAAATTATCGTGTTTGCAGGAGTTTACTTTATGGCTGAGCAGGCATCTATTCTAGCGAGAGGTAAAACCGTTTTAATCCCTGACTTCAACGCTAAATGTCCAATGGCGGCTATGATAAATCCGGAGATTGTGAGGAAAGCCCGAGATAAATATCCACATGCCCCCATAGTAATCTATGTTAACACTACAGCTGACGTTAAGGCTGAAGCAGACTATATAGTTACAAGTTCAAGTGCAGTCAAACTGGTTTCTCAGCTTGAAGCAGACACCATAATTTTTGGGCCGGATAGGCAGCTAGCTGAATATGTGGAAGAAAAAACAGGGAAAACTGTTATTCCAATTCCTCCACATGGCCACTGCCCAGTACACTTGAAGATAAAGCCCGAACACATTTTAAATCTTAAGGAAAAACTTCATTATGTGAATGTTGCAGTTCATCCGGAATGTTTGAAAAGCGTTAGGAGGCTTGCAGATTATATAGGTAGTACGGGCCAAATGTTAAATTATGTGAAAACATCCGCTAATAAAAATTTTATCATAGGAACTGAGATAGGTTTAACCTACAGGATCTCCAAGGAATGTGCTGGGAAGATGGTTCATCCAGCATGTAAGGACGCCATATGTATAAATATGAAGAAGATAACTCTGGAGAAGATTTTAAGAAGCATTAGAGAACATGTATATCCAGTTAAAGTTTCCGAGAAGTTTTCAAGTAAAGTGATGAAAATACTTGAGAGATCCTATGAGCTCTTAGGGGTCGAGGTGCCTTGGAGACGCTCTTAAAATCGAAATTTTTGGAATGGTTAAGAGAGGATGTGCCATTCTGGGATTTAACCTCAACAATTCTAATACGTGAGGAGCTGATTGCTAAGGCACATGTAATCGCGAAGGAAAAGGGAGTTGCAGCATGCATGAGGGATTTAAAGATAATTCTTGAAGATTTTGGATTGAAGGTTGATTTAAAGGTGGATGATGGTGAATGTTTCGATGAAAACACAATTCTAATGGAGCTTATAGGTTCAGCGAGGAAGATACTTCTTCTCGAAAGGCTTATCTTAAATCTTCTCAGCCATTGTTGCGGTGTTGCCACTGCCACAAGGAAACTTGTAGATTATGCTAGGAGTGTTAATCCAAGGGTGAAGATTGCAGCAACAAGGAAAACTCTGCCTGGTTTAAGATATTTTGAGAAGCGAGCAGTTATTGCTGGTGGAGGAGATACTCACAGGTTAAGCTTAAGTGATGCCATAATAATAAAGGATAATCATATCTTCATCTTCGGAGACCTATATAAAGCTGTATCTGAAGCCAAGAGATCTGCGAGTTTTACGAGAAAAGTTGAAGTGGAAGTTAAAGATCCGGATGAAGCTTTGAAGGCTGCAAAGGCGGGGGCTGACATAATAATGCTGGACAATTTTTCCCCCAGCGATGTGGAAGTCGCCGTTAACCTTTTGAAAACTTCCGGTTTAAGAGATAACATTATCATTGAAGTTTCAGGGGGAATTAGACCTGAAAACGTTAGGGAATATGCCAAATATGATGTTGACGTTATAAGTAGTGGATGGATAACCCATTCTTCAAAACCTATAGATATAAGTCTTAAAGTTGTTGATCTAATCAGGTGAAGTTGAAGACTTCTTTCAAGCACTACGACCATTCAAACTGAGCTTTCCGTGGAGTTATATTATTAAGTTTGATGAATAATTATTTTAAATAGTGCTTCAATTTGGAGAATTTAAGGGATAAACTTCTCAACCTCCACAGAATACATCTCGAATCTAACAATTGGATTATGGCTGCTTTTTATGGAGATCCGGATGTCTTGAAGATCAACAGAATCCTATATGAATGTTGGATCGATGCAGAGATGGCTGGAGAACCACTAGACTATACGTCTGAAAGAGAGTTAAAGATCCTAATCAATAAGGCTCAAAAATATATTAGAGTAAACCCGAATACAGTTATGTGCGAATGGCTGTTTAGAGAGGATTCCAAAGATGGGTGGAAGCAGAATATTCCTACGGCTGTTAAAAAGACTTTTCATAGAAGGAAAATAATTTACATGTTGTAATGTTGATGCCGATAGCACGATTAACTTAATGTTTAAGGATATTGCCCAATTATCTTGTTCCATATTTAATTCATAGAACTACTTCAATATTAATTAGATAACTATTAGATCGAGTTAAATAAAATTAATTCCTAAATTTTTATGTGAAATAAACTTGAAATCCAGATAGCTACAAAATTATTTAGCATGTAAGTGGCATGCCACTAAATGTTCACTATTAACCGGTATAGGTTCAGGTTCTTCTCTTTTACAATTATAGCCGAACTGCTCTAACCCATCCTCTCAATGTCAAATAATATGTCTTTAAATTTTTAACTTTGAGCAGAGTCATGATAAGCCTCTAAATATTCTAATAGTGTTCCATGTTGGATTGATTATCGTCACTCATATACTTCTACTCCACCTGCTTTAAATGATCTTCTTCTACTCTACACTCTACTTAAATTTAAATTCTCATATGTGAAAATATTTTATGGTTTTGGTGTTCGGTTTGAATGTTCATCGGGAAAGAGATAGTTTGCTGTTAAAGGCTGTTAAGAGTCTTCTCAAACTGAAGTTCAGCACACTTATATTTAACAAGTTGGATAGCATTGCCCATAAATTTAACGTTGACGAAATGGAGCTTCTTAAACTCTATGTAGATTTGAAGAATAAGGCAAATAGAGTTAAATTTTCACTTGTTCCATATGCGGAGAGAATACTTTTACTTCCACAGTGTCTGAGAAGTTCGAATTGTCCAGCTGAACTTGGAGATTTCGGCTATAATTGTATAGATTGTGGGAAATGTATGATTGGAAAAGTTTACCGTTTCGCTTTGAAGCTTGGTTATAAAGGAGTATTCATAATTCCCGGCGGAAGCATGATTGCAAAGATCTTCGAGAAAGTTAAACCTAAAGCTTGCTTAGGTGTTGCCTGTTTCAAGGAGCTTTTTCTCGGCAGTTTTCTATGTGAAAAGTTTGGAGTTGTTGGGCAGGGTATTCCTCTACTCAGAGATGGCTGCATAAATACTCTGGTAGATTGGAAGAAGCTTTTCAATTTTATAGCTATGATTTCAACTTAGCCTTAAACATGTAAAATTAATATTTCTCCTTCCAGAATTATTGAATGCCCCTATAATTCCAAATTTTGAGGGGTGATTTTACAATGAATTCTTCACTGGAGAACATAATGTATGAGGCTAACCTCTATAATCATAGGCGAATCTTCGTGGTATGTGGAGATGATGTGGAAAGGCTTTCCAATTCTGCTGGAAACTTGTTGAAAGATCTCTGCGAAGTTCTACTACGCTTCAGGAAATCTCTCAACATATTATATGCTTATCATCCCTTTTATGATGATGCTATTCTAAGGTTTAACACCATTTCAAAATTTATTTTACCATTCGAATCTCATTTGAAATTTACTTCTGTAAGCTTTAAGGGAAGTGAATCAGTGATGGGTTTAACCTTCGATATACTCATTTTAGACCTTGTCAACGATTTGAATCCTAACGATCTCGGCAGGTTGATCGGTGTAGTTAGAGGTGGAGGTGCAATTTTAATGTTAACTCCATCTTTGGATTCATGGCCTGAAAAGTTGGGTAAACTTAGACTTGAGTTGGCTACAATTCAATATCCAGCTTCAAAGTTGAGAAGAATATTTGTTAAAAGATTTATCAAGAAGCTTCACAAGTATGACGGAATTTTCATTTACAATAGTGACAAAGAAGTCTTCGTTAAAGGTTTAAAGCTTCTAGGTTTGAGAGGTGAATACTTTTCTAAAAAGTCTTTGAATAAGCCGTCTAAAACTATATTTCCACAGAAAATTTATGGTTTAGCTTTAACACAGGATCAGGTTAATGTTTTAAGACTTCTTGAACGATTAGCGGTTAGACCTAAAGGTAGAATAGCGGTGGTTATAACTGCCGATAGGGGACGTGGAAAATCCTGCTCACTAGGTATAGGATTAGTGGCGCTTGGAAAAGTTTTAAGCCGAAGAAAAAGTCCGGTTAAAATTCTCATAACAGCTCCCTCACCTAGTAATATTCAATCTTTAATGGAGTTGGCTCTTAAAGCTTTCAAAGCTTTACATTTAAAAATTCTGGATGTGTTAAAAAGGGGAGGTAATATTGTTAGAATTGAAAGTGGCAAAGTAATCTTGGATTATAGGGAGCCATTGGATGCTGTGAGTAGAAGGGCTGATCTAATAGCCGTGGATGAGGCTGCTGGAATTCCGATTCCAATGCTCCATTCAATTTGGAGATCCTTTAAAAGATTGGTTTTCTCATCAACCATACATGGATATGAAGGTGCAGGGCGAGGCTTCTCCATTCGCTTTTTAAAAGCCTTAAAGGATGATCCTGAAACGAAGGTTTTAGAATATGAATTGAAGGAACCTATAAGATATGCTGAAAATGATCCGGTGGAGAGATGGCTCTTTGATGCTTTGTTACTTGATGCTGAGCCAGCCCATATTGAAGCTGAAGATTTAAAATATATTGAGAGTTTGAATTTAAACTACGTCAAACCAGATTTGGAAAAGCTTTTTCTGGAGGATGAGGAGGAGCTGAGACAATTTATAGGAATCTACATTTTAGCTCACTATAGGAATCAGCCTAAAGATCTAGTTATGATGGCGGATGCTCCTCATCACACTGTCAGAATGCTTAAAACGCCTAGTGGAAAGGTGGTCTGTAGTGTAGAGTTGGCTGAGGAGGGGCCTCTTCCATCCAGTATTTGCGAAGAGCTCTTAAAGGGTGCAAGAATTCAAGGAAACATAATCCCTGACAGGTTCATAAAACACTTTAGAAGCTCAGATTTCGCTAAATTTAAAGGGTGGAGAATCGTTAGAATAGCAACCCACGTCGAGCTGATGAGTAGGGGAATAGGCTCTCTAATGTTAACTAGAATCTGTGAAGAGGCGGCTGAAAGAGGCTATGACTGGGTTGGAGCAGGCTTCGGAGTTTCCGAGAGGTTGCTTAACTTTTGGTTGAGGAATGGTTTCATACCTGTCCATATAAGTCCAGATAGAAATCCTATCAGTGGGGAATATACAGTTCTCGTCATTAAACCTTTAAATGAAAGGGTGGCCAGACTTATTTCAAATGCTAATGTTGAGTTTAGAAGGAGAATTATATGTTCACTATATTCAACCTATAGAGATTTAGAACCTGAAGTGGCATATGCAATATTAACTTCCAGCAGTACACCTATTAAGATGGGCATTTCCCCCGACCTCTCAAGGATTCAAAGGGAACGGCTGAGAATATATGTTTGGGGACCTATGACTCTTGAGGGAGTTGTAGATGGCGCTTTGGAACTTGCCAAATGCTACTTTTATGATGATCCAAATAGGCGGCCTAAACTCTCCAAAAAAGATGAACTTCTACTAATAGTTAAAATATTACAGGGAAGTACTTGGAAGTATACTTGCGATGCATTGAACATTACGCCGCCTGAAGCCATGAAGATGATGAGGAGAATTATAGGTGAACTTCTAACACATTACTGCAATATTTCCTCTCAAACGTTATAAAAACTTCCAGTATAGCCATCTTTTAAGATCATGTTGGATTGAATGAATAGTGGTATTTCAAGTATAGCTGCTTTTAAGTTCCAAAAGTTCTTTAAGTTTCTCATCTCTTTTCAACTATAACTGCTTTGGGCCGTCCATAAAAGCAGATTCTAGTCTTTAAGCTTAGCGGAATCTCTAAAATATTTTCAGCATTTTTTTCTTTCAATACCTCTAGATATTTCTCCACCGATGTATCAGCTATTATTATTCTTCCCCCTCTTTTCGCCACCCTATACATTTCCAAGATTATTCTTTTTCTCTTCTCCTCTGGTATTCGGCTTGTTATTAAATTAACAATTACAATGTCAAATTCTTCTTCTTTGAATTTTAATTCCTCTGGATTCATCTTCAAGAATTTAATTTTTTCCTCCTGTTTTTCGAGTTTAGCATTCATTTCAGCTATTCTTACTCTTCCTATAGTTGAGTCCACTCCTACAACTTCTCCCTTCTCCAAGTTTTTAGCCAACTCGATAGCTATGAATCCATATCCAGTTTCTACTTCTAATATTCTATTAAATCCTTTGAAATTCAACATTTTTTTAATATCTTCAATTAGAAATTTTCTGCCATACTTTGAAGATAGATAAAGATATGTAATTAACAATAGAATTGCTACACCTGTTAAGGTTGCTATAGGCGTGTCGTAGCCCAATATGAAATTGAAGATGGCTATTAACGTAAGTATTCTAATAGTTTTTCCATATTCCATTCCATAGTAGGGTCTTCTCATTCCTTCTCCCTTTTACGTTTAAATGTTCATCGGCAAGATTAAATTTAAATTAGTTTTAATTTTTATTTAATCTTCTTCTAATTTTCTCCATCTCTTCCATTAATGTTTCAATCTCAGCTTTCTCATTGTATAGATGTGGCGATATTCTTATTCCCCCGATTCCTGCAGCTCCTCTATATGATATCATCATCTTCTTCTCTCTCAATTTTCTAGCTAGGTTAAGTTCGTCCTCATATTTTAATCCGAGAGAGATGGTGGTTATGGATGACCATAACCTTTTATCCTCTGTGAATCCGACTATTTCATATCCCCTTGACAAGGCCTCGTCAAGAATCTTATGCTTAAGCTTCTTGTTATGTTCATCTATCCAATCAATACCTAGATCGTTAATATATTCTATACATGATTTCAATGCTGCTATTAGAATGTATGGTTTTCCTCCTCCCCAGTCCAGTTTAGATACGTCTCTTGCAATTCTTAGCGGTTTCCACAGATCCTTTTCCTTCAGCGGCCACCATTCTCCCCATCCTCCATATGGCTCTTCAAAATTTAATAGTCCATAGATCGGTGGATTAAGACGGTCCATTATTTCCCTCTTTACATATATAAATCCCGATCCAATGTTAGATGTAAGTAACCATTTTTCTCCTCCAACAGCCATAGCATCAATATCTGTCTCTTTCACATCCAATTTTACCGCTCCAACATGCTGTATCCCATCCACTATTACCAATGCCCCCTTCTCATGTGCAATTCTACTGATTTCTTTAAGATCTATCATAGTTCCATTTATCCATTGAACGCTGCTTATAGCGACTGCCAATGTATTCTCATCTATGGCTTTCTCGAAGTCTGAGATATAGTAAACTCCATTTCTATGCCTTATTATTTTTACTTTGCATCCAAAATTTCTGCATAAAGTTTTCACTCCCATCGATATGGATGGAAATTCTAGATCTACACCGACAATGTTCATTCCTGGCTTCGGATTTAAGGCTAAAAGTATTCTTTTCAATCCGTCAGTGGTCTGTACACTGAAGGAGACTTCATCTTCACTGCAGTTTATGAGTTTACAGATCTCTTTCTTAGCCGGTTTCACCAGTTCATTTTCCATATTTTCCCAATTGTTTCTCAATGTTTTCTCAGTGAACTCCTCTATTTCCCTTGCAGTTTTCTTTGGAAGTAAACCTGTACCGGCAGTGTTAAGATAAATCCTATACTTTTTTAGGGCTGGAAATTCCTCCATCCATTTATTATTCATTTCCTTTCCCTTCAAACTCTATTCTTTAATCTTTTCTAAACTTTTCTGTTTCAGTTAACCGTTAGATTTTTCGCTTCATTTTCCTCCTCTGGATATATGTAATGGGCGCTTTTAGCCAAGAAAACTATGTAAAATACACCTATAATTCCAGCTATAACCCAGTGGATTGAACCTATAGCTAAAATTATAATTGAAATTATAAATGTGGTTATCAACCATCCAATATATCTTCCCCATCCAGTTCTCCCTATGAGGTTCAGTATCTCTGATATTGCGAAGGCTTTTGGGAGACTATTAGTTTTCATCATGTGAATTGTTCCCATTGCTCCAATTATTAGAAGTATAAAACCTAAAATCACCGCTATAATTATTCCTAAAAATCCTATGAATCCTATTATTAGGGGAATTGCCATGTATAGTAGGATGACGAGGAGAACTCTTAGTCCATCTATAAACATGTCGACGTAGTTTTCAATCCTTGGAGGCTTATCCAATCTTCTTCCCTCCCTTACAATTCTGGCAGCATATCCCCATAAAGTGAAATTTACTATTGGAATGATGTTTAAAATTATTAGAATTATCAAGTTGCCTATATTCTCTGTTAGTTTGGTCATGAACTCCCATGATTTACTTAAATTTTCACTCAACTCCATTTTAATCACAGTACATTCGAATAAATTTAGTTAAGTAATTATCGTAAAGATGTTGATATTTCTATTATTTTTGATGAAATTTTCAACTCATATTTTAATGTATAGCTGGTGCGGCGGCCGGGATTTGAACCCGGGTCACAGACTCGGAAGGCCTGTGTCCTAGTCCAGGCTAGACGACCGCCGCCGCATTCTCCTCTATATCTTCTTCTGAATAAATCTTATGTATTTAACTGTTGAAGGAAAGATTTTTACATTGCTAAGTTTAATCTTTTTAAGGGATTTCTTTGCCCGATTTATGGGAGGTCAGATTTCATGGTCGTGGCGGTCAAGGCGTTGTTACAGCTTCAAGAATTCTCGTAGAATCAGCATTTCTAGAGGGGAAGTGGGGTCAAAGTATCCCCATGTTTGGTGCCGAGAGGAGAGGTGCCCCTGTATCTGCTTTTGCAAGAATATCTTCTTCCGAGATAAGAAGGCATTCCCAAATATACAATCCCGATGTGGTTGCAGTTTTCGATCCGAAAATTCTTAAAGTTTTAGATGTTTCAGAAGGATTGAAGAAGAATGGTCTTCTAATCTTTAACAGCGTTAAAGGACCTGAAGAATTCGATTTTAGAGGTTTTAGAGTTGCAGTTGTAGATGCTTCAGGCATTGCAATTAAGCTTGGATTATACTTTGCCGGTTTTCCTGCAGTGAATACAGCTATGGTTGGAGCTATAGCCAAAGTTACAGGAATGGTGTCCTTAAATTCCGTTATGAATTCTATAAAGGCGAATTGGAGTGGAAGAATAGGTGAACTTAACGCTGAAGCGGCTCGAATAGCCTATAACTCTATAAAGGTGGGTTAAATTATGGTTAAACTTATAATTCCAGTCTCGAAACCTGAGGAGGGTGCAGCCGGTTTAACCGGCATATGGAGGTCATTTAAACCTATAATTGATCAGGAGAAGTGTAAACACTGTCTTATGTGTTGGCTTTACTGTCCTGAAGGTGCAATTGAAAGGATTGGTGAAGATAAACTTACCGTTAAAATAAATTATGATTATTGTAAAGGGTGTGGAATATGCGCAGATATCTGTCCTTTCAAAGCTATAACTATGGTTAGGGAGGAGTAGAGATGGGTGTAAGTAAAGTTTTAACTGGCAATTATGCCGTTGCAAATGCCGTTAAATTGGCGAAAGTACAAGTGGTTGCCGCATATCCCATTACGCCTCAAACAACCATCGTTGAGAAAATTGCTCAATTCGTTGAGAACGGAGAGCTAAACGCAAAATATATTCGTGTTGAAAGTGAGCATAGCGCTATGGCTGCATGTATAGGAGCTTCAGCTACAGGTGCAAGGGCTTTCACAGCAACTTCCTCTCATGGATTAATGTATATGTCGGAGGTTGTCTGGTGGGCTGGTCTAGGTAAGTTTCCAATGGTGATGGCAGTTGTAACTAGAGCTCTTGCTCCTCCATGGTCGATTTGGAGCGAGCATAACGATGTCTTAGCCCATAGAGATTGCGGCTGGATTATCTTTTTCGCCGAGGATAATCAGGAAGTCTTAGATCTAACTATTCAATCATTTAGAATCAGTGAAGATGAAAAAGTTCTTCAACCTGTAATGGTGACGTTGGATGCTTTCATTTTATCACATACTGCTACACCTGTATCAATTCCCAATCAATCCGATGTTGATGGTTATCTTCCTCCACCTGGCTCTAGAAGGCTTCCCTTCATCCTCGACCCAGCAAATCCTCTCACCCACGGTAATCTCGCTTATCCCAGAAACTTCATGGAATTCAGATATGAAATTGAACGATCCATGGGTAATGCGAGAAGAATCATAGTTGAAGCTGGCAGAGAATATGGAAAAATAACAGGTAGATATTATGATAGTCTTATAGAGCCTTACAGATGTAGTGATGCAGATGCTGTTCTTATCTGTATGGGCTCCTCAGCTGGTGATGCTAAAGATGCAGTTGACATCTTGAGGGATGAGGGATATAATATTGGAGCAGTTAAACTTAGAACTATTAGACCATTCCCATATGAAGAGCTGAGAGATATCTGTAGGAATAAAAGAATTATAGGCGTCGTGGATAGGGATTACAGTTTTGGTTTTGGAGGAATAATGCATGGAGAAATTAAATCGGCTTTAAGCGATCTCCATATACCTGTTCAAGGTTTCATTGCAGGTTTAGGTGGAAGGGATATTAGGGTTGAAGACTTCATCCAGATGGGAAGAAAGCTTTACCATATCATTGAAAGCGGAGTCGGCGAGTTTCCACCCATTTGGATAAATCTTAGAAGGGAGGTGTTTAGATGAGTATCTCTATTCGAGATTTACCTTTAGAGGAATATGTGCTTCTAGGTAATGCTGCATGCCCTGGATGTCCAGCCTCGATAGGTTTAAGAATGCTTGGAAAAGCATTGGAAGGCAAATTCATCCTTGTGGTTCCCGCCTGCTGCACTTCTATTATTCAAGGACCATACCCTAAAAGCGCTATCAAAGTTCCAGTATTGAACATAGCATTTGCAGCTTCAGCTGCAACTGCATCTGGTATTAGAGCCGGCTTCGAGGCTTTAGGGAAAAAGGATGTTCAAGTTGTAGTTTGGGCTGGTGATGGAGGAACAGCTGACATAGGTATTCAAGCTTTAAGTGGCGCTGCGGAGAGAAATGAAAATATAATTTACATATGCTATGATAATGAAGCTTACATGAATACAGGTATACAGAGGAGCAGTGCAACCCCATATGGAGCCTGGACAACCACCACTTGGAGAGGTAAAACTGAATTTAAGAAGAATGTTCCATTAATTATGGCTGCTCATAGAGTTCCATATGTTGCTACAGCTTCGATTGCATATCCTCTCGATTTCATTGCAAAAGTTAGAAAAGCAGCGAAAATTAATGGATTTAAATATATTCATCTTCATGCTCCATGCCCTACTGGTTGGAGATTTCCAAGCGATAAAACTATTGAAGTTGGACGGTTAGCCGTTCTAACCGGCATGTGGGTTCTATATGAAATTGAGAATGGAGTTTTCAGGCTCACCGGTGTAAGCAAAAGTTTATTGGATAAGTCTAAGAGGAAGCCGATAGAGGATTATCTAAAACTTCAGGGAAGATTTTCAAAAATCAGTGATGAGCAGATTGATCTTCTAAAGAGACATGTGGATGAACTGTGGATGGAATATAAGCATTTGATGGAGAGTGGCTAGTAAAATCCCTCCACATCTCTATAAACAATTTTTCTCCTCATCACTAAGCTTGAGGGATAAATTGTCATTCCAGGCTCCACTATAGATGCGTAACCTATAAAACTTAAATCTCCGATCACTGAACCTAAACATTTTCTTCCACTATCAATTTTCACGCCTTTAATATTCATGAAAACATTGCTTTCATCTCTATTTCTACATTTAAAATGGACGTGTCCTTCAACTGTGCAGTTAGCTCCTATTATGGTATGTTCAACTGTGCAGTTTGATCCTATCCACGTTTCATCAAGTATTATGCTGTTTTTTATTTCACTTCCATTTCCAATTTTAACTCCTCTACCCAAATACGTGTATGGTCCTATTATGGCTCCCTCCTTTATTATACAGTTATCATTTACAATGACCGGCATTCTCAATTCCACATTAGAATATATTTTGACGTTTCTTCCAAGCTTCACTCCACTTCTCCAAGATCCTTTTTCCACTTCTTCCAGCATAATCTTTCTATTTGCTTCTAATAGATCCCATGGTCTTCCAATGTCAAACCACCAGTCTCCGCTCAGTCTACATGCAATCACCTTCTCCCCTTCATCTATCAATATTCGCAATGTATCTGTGAATTCGTATTCTCCTCTCTGGGATTTGGGAGTTTTATCCACAGCTCTAAAAATTTTTCTTCCCTCCACAATGTAGATTCCAGCGTTTATCCATTTGCTTGGTTCTCTTCCCTTCTCGGGTTTCTCAACTATTCTCTTAACCATTCCTTCGTCATTTATTTCGAATACACCATAATTCCAGGGATCGTCAACCTGTACGGACACTATGGTTGCTGATGCTTCTTTTTCTCGGTGAAGCTTTAAAGCTTTTCTAATAACATTACTCTTCACCGTTACATCTCCATATACTATTAGAAATCTTTCATCTCCTATGTAGTTTTCTGCTTCTCCTATGGCATGTGCCGTTCCAAGAATCTCACTCTGCTCTAAATATGTTACTTTAACATTATATCTTCTTCCATCCCCAATCATCTTCATAAGCTTCTCTTTTTGATAGTGAACTATGATGCCCACTTCACCTATCCCTGCCTTTCTAAGTTCCTTGACAACGCGTATTATCATGGGTTCCCCTGCTACTGGTAGAAGATGCTTAGGTCTAGTTCTCGTCAGAGGGTTTAATCTACTTCCCCTTCCCGCTGCGAGAACTACACCTTTCAACATATTTCACCTATAATGGAAGTTTTATTTTCATCGGCCTCCCTGTGGAGGCAGATCTTAAAGCTGCTTCACAGAGATATACTGCTATTGCTCCATCTCTTCCATTTACCCTAGGTTTCTCTCTGCCTAGAACCGAGTTTACAAAGTGTTGAAGTTCATTTTTTAAAGGCTCATTCCATTTCACCGACGGTATATATGTGCCTTCCGAATCGGCTATTTTAATCTCCTGTGTAATGTAGTTTAAGGTTATCATTCCATCACTTCCCGTAACATTTAATTCTCTTATCTTTTTAGGTGTCAGCCAATTTGACTCTATAAACGCTGTGGGTGTTCCATTGAATTTGAGGGTGATATGCGCATAATCCTCATATTTATGATGTATGCTTCCTGCTATCGCATATATTTCTGTAGGTTCTTTTCCTGTAAGATATCTCATGATGTCAAGGTCGTGTATTGCGAGATCTTTTATCACCCCTACATCCCCTATCCTTATAGGCCACCGTGAAACTCTTCTCGACGAAATTAAAACTGGTTTACCTATCCTTCCTTCTTCTATTAGTTTCTTCACCCTTTCAACACCTGGATTATATCTCTCTATATGTCCAACTAAAAGTTTAAGTCCTCTCTTCTCAGCTTCTCTAACAACTTCTACTGCTTCTTTCACAGTCGTCGTCATAGGTTTTTCCACTAATAAATGTACATTTGAATGTATTACGTCTAGAGCTATCTTGGAATGGGTGTTTGAGGGTGTGCAGATCGTTACGGCATCTAAGCTCTCTTTTTCAAGCATTTCTTTATAATCTCTATAGGTTTTAACGTTGTATCTTGCATTTATTATTCTAAGCCTTTCAGAATTTATATCTGCTGCTGCCACTAGATTTGCATCTGGAATTTCATTTAGAACTCTCAGATGATTCCAACCCCAGAATCCGCATCCTATAACTGCAACATTTAATTTTTTCTTCACATTTATTCCTCCAATAATTTTGTTATAGGTTGGATTGGGCTTTCAAGCTTGGAGAGAATCTTCGAAGTGTTTATTTTATATTTATCGGGATTCTCCAAAATTCTCATACAGTAATCTATAAGCTTCTCGTAATCCGTAATCCTCTTAATTGGAAAGCCCTTCTCCATCAACCAGCGGTTTACAGGTAATTCAGCTTGGAATAAGTATATTGATGGAGTTCCCATAAGTGCCGCTTCCCTAGCCATTGTTCCTCCTCCAGTTATAACCAATGTTGAAAATTTCATTAGACTCTGAGCATCCACAGCCTTTATCGGAATTATTATTTTTGGATGCTTTCTCCTCATCCTCTCCATCTCATCCCTATATCTCGGAAAGTAGACTATCTTTACGTTTTCTTCTTCTAATTTTTCAATGATCTTGTCAACCATGATGTTTCCTTTCCTCTGATAATATGATGCCTTAAATTCTCCTCCTCTAATTACTATGATTTTATCCTTCTCTCTCAATCCAAGTTTTCTTAGAACCTTTCTATTTGGTTTAAATCTTCTTATCCATGCAACTTCATCTACACCATTATATTGAATTATCCTGTCTTCTTCTACGGCATATTTGAAGAGTTTTTTAGGTATCGCCCTAGGTGTTATAACTTTTTCGGCTAGGGGAAGCGTCAATCTATTAACGTAGGTTGAATGGGGCGTATCATTTAAAAGGATTATGGGTATTCTCAATCCGAAAGCCACTCTCGAAGCGTCTGGAGAGGAGAGGGATATATGTATTTCTGGCCTTTTCTCCTTTCTTCCAATATATTCTGCAAGTTTCATGCTTCTGCTTAGACTTGCCTTCAACTTGCCATATAATGTTTCACCGCCATATCTCCCTATTATTTTCGGCTTCTCCCCCCATATTCTGAAGATTCCCACTGTATAGTCATGTCTCCTAGTTGTTATTATACAGTGATGACCTCTTCTTTCAAGTTCTCTTTTAATCGATATCATTAGTAAAGCCTGTTTAGGTGTTAATGCTTCAAGCCATATTAGCATGCCCAATCCCATTTAACTGTTTTTTACATAAAACGAGTGAAAATTATGATATATAAGTTTCACCATATACTTTAATGTTATGTACGAGTTGGTTTTGAAGTTTAAATCACTCGGCCTCACCGAGTATGAGGCTAAAGCTTATTTAGCATTGCTTGAAAAGGCTGAGTTGACTGCTGAAGAGGTAAGCAAGCTTTCCGAGGTTCCGCTTCCAAGAGTTTATGGAATTTTGGAGCAGTTGGAGGAGAAGGGTTTCGTTAAGGTTATTGGGGGGCGGCCTCGAAGATTTGAAGCAGTTGAACCTAAGGAAGCATTTCAAAATTACATTGAATATAGACGTAAACTTCTTTCAAAGGAGATTTCAGATATAAATGCCATGTTCAGCTCTCTGCAACCGAGACTTGAGGAACTTTACTATAAGCATAGGCTTAGAATTAAACCTGGAATTCTCCTCCAACCCCTTAAAGATCTATATGAAATGGAGGAGAAGACTAGAAGTTTAATCTCCAATGCTGTGGAGGAGCTTCTAATATTCACAGAGCTTTTCTCATGGTTTCCTAAAGTTGAAGCCTACTTGAAGAATGCTTTGAAACGTGGAGTTAGCGTTAAAGTTTTAATGTGTACCTCCACTCTTCAATCTAGAAGAATTGCTGAAAAACTTTTCAAGATGGGTGCTAAGGTGAGAATTGCACCTGAAAAGTGGTATCCGACGAGAGGTACAATTGCCGATAAAAGTAAACTTCTCTTCCTGATTTGGGCTGCCGAAGAGGAGGAGAGATATTGGAAACCTGTACTTTATAGGCCGCATTACACTGAGAATAGAGGGTTGATCTGCGTTTTCCTAGATGCCTTTGAGAAGAGGTGGAGGGAAGGTTTACCTCTCCACTAATTTCCACCGAATTTTTTAATATATCTCTTTACGAGATTTCTCCATAGATAAAGCCATCCAACTGCAATAATACTTGAGAGAGTTATCTTCAACAGCGATTCGAACAGCAGCATCATATATCCTTTTTTCATCAGTGTAATCGGAACTATAAATCTATCTATTATGATAAGCATTATTATCATGCTTATCCAAGCTATAATCATTATTAGCGCCAACTCCTTTACTCTCTCAAAAACTCTCATATTTTCACTCTCATCAGTATAGCCGTTATCACTCCGAGAAGTCCAGCTATAAGGGCTAATAGATGATATGCATTTATCAGTTCCAGTTCTGTAGCCTCCCCTTTTCTGAGAAGCAAGTTTGCAAGTGTTTCAGGTGCTCCTTTCTTCACATTAGCCTTCAAAATTCCCCCCTCAACTATTACAGGTCTCTCCTTAATCTCTCTCCTCTCTAAAAGTCCACCTAAACTTGAGAGGGAGTGGAAAGCGTTCATTATAAATGGCATTAAGACGGTTACACCTATAATCTCCACTCTTCCTAGAACTGAGATTGCTCCTATCGCTGCACCCACCGATAAGCTTCCAACATCTCCTGCGAAAACCCTTGCAGGATACCTGTTATAATAATAGAATGCTGAGATTGCTCCTAAAAGTATAGCCGACATATATGCTGAATCCCATCTTCCCAATATTATGGAGGATATGAGAAGGGATGATGAAGCTATAGCTACACTTCCAGACATAACCCCATTATATGTATCCATCATGTTCACTGCATTTGCTGGAACCGCTATTGCAAATGGTAAGAGAAGCCAATAAATAATTGTGAGTCTAAGCCTACCTATAAATGGAAGTTCAGGTCTACCTAAAACTATTTGGCTGGGATATTGAATTGCAAATATGAGAAGTGGAAGAAAACCCATAATGGTCAGCATAGTCTTAACTTTGGCTTTCAAAATATAGAGGTCGTCTATCAATCCGATTAAACCTACAAAGCTAACTGTGGATATATATGCCAAATACTTTGAATTTCCAGTCCAAGCATAAATTATGAAAGCTCCCACAGCTATTCCAAGTATTATGCCTATTCCACCCATCTCAGGTACATCAGGTCTATCAGGCTTATGGACATCTATTCCAAGAATATTCAATCTCCTCATAACTTTCATTATAATGGGCATTGCAATGAAAGTTGATAGGAATGATGCTATTAAAATTTCAGCGATGATACTGTAATTCTCCATGCTCATGCGCCCCAATCACAACGTATAATTAAAGTTAACTTACCTTAACTTATTATAATTATAATAAGTTTCCGCAGAGGTTTCGGAATGAATGGAAGAAGAATTCGTCTAAGATACGTCGGCCTAGTCAACTTCATTTCCAACTTGATAAGCGTCTTCACAGGCATGATGTTTATAACCATGACTTCAAGGAGGCTTAGCGAATCCGAGTTTGGATTATGGAGTTTTCTAGGAGTTCTCCTCCAATATTTCATAATTCCCTCCAGCATCACAAATTATTGGTTGACAAGATATACTGGAAGAGGTTTCAAAGTTGGTAGGACTGGATTTTTCTTAAACTCTCTTCTCATGTTAATTGCAGTTCTCCTGTTTCCCATAATATCTCCAAATATTGTTTTATCTTCCGGGTTTAAAGATAATTTACCATTAATTATCTCCATTTTAACTATACAGATTCCTGCTGAATATTTTAGCAATACTCTTACAGCTTTGGCTCAGGGAGCAGCACCCCAATATATTGGTTATGGACAGCTAATTTTAGAGCCCACTAAGCTTATCGCAGGCTACTTTCTTGTAGTTGTGAAGAATTATGGTCTTCCAGGAGCCCTACTATCACATATTATAGCTAGATATATGTATGCCTTATTCCTTGCATTATCTTTGAGAGGGGAATTTTCAGAAAAATTTAGAAGAGATCTTTCAGTTAAATGGGTTAAGCTTGGATGGCTTCCAGCCTATAGTCTTATACCGAGTTTTCTAAACAATTTAGATATTATGCTTGTCACTTTACTTCTCCAGTCAACGGTTCCAGTCGGCCATTTTAAAGCTATTAACACTGTGATAGCTGTTGTTCTTTACTCTCGCTTTCTAGCTTCAGCTCTTTACCCTAAGCTTTTAAGTGGTGGAGGCGCCAAAGATGTGAACGATGCTGTTAGCTTTATGCTTATGTTCGCTTTCCCCATGGCTTTCGGTGCAACTGCAATGTCAAAATCATTTTTATCGCTTCTCAGAAGTTCATATACAGTTTCTTCGGATGCTCTTGCCATAGCTGCTCTTCAAGCCGTAACTCTCTGCCTTTCAAACATATATTCAAGCTGTCTCATTGCAACGGAGAGGGTGGAGCTGAAAGATAATATAACCTTCTATGATTATCTTAAAAGTAGACTTTTCTATGTGCCTTCCATTAGAATACTCTTTAGACTCGTATATTTAATTGGCATTTTTCTAATGCTGCATTTTATGGGATTATCATCTGAAGATCCCTCCTTAATCGTCTTTCTATGGTTTTCGTTGAAATTTTTCCTTAACTTCTCCTTTCTCTTAAAGTTTTATTTTGATGCTAAGTCTTTGTTGAATCTTTCATTTCCTTGGAGGCAGATTGTTAAATATGCTTTCTCTTCTTCCATAATGTTTATTGTTCTATATTTGTGGGGTGGAGGTTTAAAATCGTATGTTAAGTTTTATGATGCTCTACTAGTTTCCCTTAAAGGTGTTCTGTTAGGTTCAATAATCTATTTTGCGTTAACCTATATTATTGATGTTGAATTTAGAAAGTTCATTAAATCCATTTTATCCAGATTTATTTAATCATCGAATTTTAAATGGTGATTTGGACATACAAGGATAGGTCCATATTCGGATTCAAACCATCCGACAGTTCTCTCCAATCCTTCTCTAAGCTTTATTCTAGGTTTAAACCAGCTTAGATAGTTTGCTTTCAAATTTTTCTTTTCTTTCTCTCCCTTAGTGAATTTTATATTGCAGACAGCTTCAATGCCCAGTAATCTTATTATCCTGTTAACTATCCGCCTATTCTCCACTATAGATCCCTTCACACTGTAAATTCCTATTCCCTCTGCTTTTTCAGCTGTCTTTATCAATGCGTCCACAGCATCTTCTATGTGGATGTAGCTTCTCTTCTCTCTTGGACTTATAGGTAGAGTTATGTTTGGACATTCTTCTTTAAATTTACATAAAATTTTGAACACTATTCCCTCCTTAACCCTCTCTCCATAAATTTCTCCGAGATCTATTAGTGTTTTGTATCCTCTTCCATTCTTCTCCATTAGCTTATAGATTTCCTTTACAATTTCCTCGCCTCTATAATCGTTAAAATATGTTCCCATCACAAATCTAGTTCTCCTATCCGATGTTTCCTCGAAAACTCTGTTTAAAATGTTTAATGCATATTCATTTTTCTCCTTTAAAATTCCATTTGAAACTATGTAGAAGATCGATGTGGGGCTTCTGAGAAACATTTCCCCTCCATCAATCTCCTCCAGTTTTTTCCTCACTGCTTTTATCTCCTCGTATTGGGGAATCTCATTTTCAAATGGATCCCAAAAATATATGTATGCATATTTCTCGATGAGCTTTTCAACGAGGAGATCAGAAACCGGTCCATTTCCAATTATGAGAACCGGTTTCATCATCCAATTCATCGGATCACCATTGAATATATGTTGGACATGTGAAATTAATAGTTTAATGATTTGCTCCAAATAATGGTTTTTAAGCTTCTCGAATCAAAATATAATGGTGTATATCAATACTAAACCGATATCTTTATATTTCAATCTCTTTTGGAGCATGATTTTTATGTGAAAAATGTTTATAAAGAGTAAAGTAAACTCTATTTTAGGTAAAAAAAGTTTATTTGGTGCTCAAGATGAACCTTCTAGAATCATCCAATGAAGATCTACTGGAAGCGTTAAAGAAGAGTAGATTAAATGTTTCAGTTTACGGTTTAGGCAGGGTTGGTCTACCACTTGCAGCTGCATGGCTGAGGGCTGGTGCAAAAGTTTTAGGAGTAGATGTCAATAAATCCTGGGTTGAAAAGCTTAACTCAGGTAGATTTGAATTTAGAGATGAACCTTCCCTTCAACCCATACTGAAAAGTTACATTTCATCAGGAATGTTCAAAGCCGTTACGGATGGAGTTTATGCATCTAAATTTTCAAATATTAAATTGGTGGCCGTTCCAACAAGTATAGATCTTGATAGCGGTGAACCGGATCTTTCAGCCCTAATTGACGCTCTAAAAAATATTGCAGGAGGCTTGAAGAGAGGCGACTTAGTGGTCTTGGAATCAAGTGTTCCACCTGGAACAACAATAAACCTTGCCAAACCACTTCTAGAATCCATAAGTAGATTGAAAGTTGAAGTTGACTTCGGATTGGCCTATAGTCCTGAAAGGGTTATGGTTGGAAGAGCATTGAAAGACATAGAGGAAAACTATCCGAAAATAGTGGGAGGGATAGGTCCAAAATCGACTAGAATTATATCAACACTATATTCCCTGATTGCAAGGAGAGGAGTAATAAAACTGAGCAGCACTACGGCAGCTGAAACTGCAAAACTCTTCGAAGGAATCTATAGAGATGTTAACATAGCATTGGCCAATGAACTATCCAAGCTCTGCCTAAAAATGGGATTAGATTTCATGGAGATAAGAGAGGCATGTAACAGTCAACCCTACTGTAATCTTCATATACCTGGCATAGGGGTTGGCGGAGCCTGCATACCTATCTATCCTAGATATGTTATGTGGATTGCAGATCAACTGGATCTTAATCTCCCCATAACTTCAAATGCTAGAAGAATAAATGATGAAATGCCTAAATATGCATTAAACCTGCTTCTGAAAGCTTTAAAAAACTTAGATAAACATTTTGAATCTGTTAAGATTGCAGTTTTAGGTTTAGCTTTTAGAGGAAATACGTCTGATACAAGGCTTTCACCAGCATATCCACTTATATATAGCCTTATAAATCAGGGCTTCAAAGTTTATGTTCACGATCCATGGGTTGAAGGAGATATAAAATTAAACTTTAAAGGAGCAGTTTTCACATCTCTTGAGGAGGCTCTCAAAGGTTCAGATGCAGCTATCATAGTTACAGATCATGACGAATTTAAACAGCTGCCTGAAAGAGTTTTCGTAGAGCTTATGAATAAGCCTGCCGTAATCTTGGATGGGAGAAATATTTATAGAAATAAATGCTTCACCGATAACATTCTATATATATCTATGGGCGGTAAAATTTCAGGGATGAAGCTGGCCTTATCCAAGTAACTCAACACCATTCCTCTTCAAATCTTCCGAAACATATCTTAACCCCAACTCTTCAAGTTTTCCTTCTCTAGGTATTCCGAAACGTGGATTCCATCCTCTCACCTCATAATACTTGTTGAGCATCTGATCAACTCTACAATTAAGTCTTCGAACAGTCCGCTGGACATAGGTTCATGGAGAAATCTCTTAGGAAGTCTATCATCTCTCCTTCTAACCTCCTCCCTAACTATGAAGAATCTCTCAATGTTTACTATTCTCTCCCTATCATGACTTGACTCTGCTTAACTTTCACTTCGATAAGAGCCTCTATAAGCTTCACAGCTCTATTGAAGGATAATGCTCCTGTAGAACATTTCTCAACACAGGCTGAACCGCCTATATATAGATCGTGGACTATTGGACTTCCATATTTCCCCTTCTTCACAGCTCCATATGGATATGCATTGATGCATCTTTCACATAATTTATTCTATTCAGCGCTCTGCTGAAAACTTCCTCATGTTTAAAGGAGCAGACCATCTCAAATATTCTACAACCATTGTACGTTTCAAAATATTTTCACCTTAAACTCAATTATGAGAATCCATTTTTATAAAGCTACCGCAAGAAAACTCTCCATCTTTAGTGGGGAGATGAATTGCGGTTAAATTTAAATAGGGCTTCCAAGTTTAAAGTATCGGAGTCTGCGGCTCCGATGAAGGCTAGGTTAACCGTTAAGGCCAAAATCGTGCATCTAACCAGGGTTAAGCAACGTCTTTTAGAGACCGAGTACGAGAATCTTCAACGCTTCCTGCGCGGGGAAAGGGATGTCCCACTATATTCGGCTTACAAGCAACAAGCCCTGAGATACTACAAGAAGGTGAAGGAGGGGAAGGAGTACCCGCTCTCCATTAGGAAGGATTTGCTAAAGATTGAGCGTCGAGATACGAAGATTGCCGAGTATTGGGCTAGGATTCCCGTTAAGGGTAGGCGGGGAGGCGTCTGGGTTGCCATTAAGCCGCATAGACCGATAGAGCCAGACATGGAGATATGCGAATCAAAGCTGTTCAAAAAAGACGGAGAGTGGTGGCTCCACATAGTAGTCCAGAAGGAGGTAGAGAAGCCTAAACCTAATCCACGTAGAATAATAGCGATAGACATAGGAGACAGAAATATAGCAACTAAAGTGGAGCTAGTAGACGGGGAAGTCCAGAACCCAAAGTTCTACGGCAGAGAAGTAAGGGGCATAAGGAGGCATTACGATTGGCTTAGGCGGAGGCTCGGAGAGAAGAGGCTCCTAAAGAAGATTAAACAAATTGGAAGGAAAGAACACAGAAGGGTGGATGACGTTCTACACAAAATCTCCAGAGAAGTGGTAAATAGGGCTAAGGAGCTGGGGGCAACGATAGTCATAGGCAACCTGAAGGGGATACGCAAGAAAAATAGAGGGAGAACCCTGAACCGCATAGTTAATCGAATGCCATACTACCGCCTGACCGAATATATCAAATACAAGGCCGAGTGGGAGGGCATACCCGTTCTAGTGATTCCTGAATACAACACCTCAAAGACATGCCATAGATGCGGAAAAGAGGGGAAAAGGGTGAGCCAAGGGCTGTTCAAATGTCCTAACTGCGGCTTGGAATACAACACAGACCTCAACGGAGCCATCAACATAGCCAAGTTGTCCCTAAGCTACATGCTTGGGGACGGAGGCGCCTTGACACGCCCCTTAACTCCACATGAGGGGGTAGAGCTGGCCTGTGGCCTAAAACCTCTATCCCTGAAAGTGGAGAATCTCCCCGCTTCAGCGGGAGAGTGTCAATACAATTACTATTGGAAAACAAATTATCTTAATATTTAAATATTTTATACGGCTTATAAATAATATTGGTGTAAAAATTGTCCAGTAATGAGCCTAGGGAGATCGTTATAGTCCTCGATGGAAAGAAGCTGGCTCTTCTAACTCTACTAGTAATAGTTGTTTCAACATTGGCTTACACATATTTCACTTCGCTTGCAAGTTATATGGCCCCTTCAGAGAATCTTCCAATGCATATAGTTGCTGCTTCCACTGCAGATCAATATGGTAATCCCAAAAGCATATTCGCGAGGGGTGAACTTGTTCTTATAAATGCAACTGTCGAGATGGCCATAGGCTACTATGTTAATTCAGGGCCGTACTATTACTTCTTCACCTCACCCACCAAGTATCTTCTAATCGTACAGGTAATGTATGGAGATACTCCTGTCTTCTTGGGCTTTACATATTATGAGTTAGGTCCTGACGGAAAAGTTTCCGTGGGTGTTGGATATAGGCTTCCCGATAATGCCAACACCGGAACATATACCGTTAAGATCTTCGTTTGGAGCAATTGGCTGACGAAGGGTGGAAATATAATAGCTGACAACAGCGGCCTACAATTCACATTTCAAGTCACAGGTTAAGGAGGTTGAGTCTTGAAATACAGGGTATATTTCATTTCTCTTCTCACGCTTATAGCGTTAACTGCATTCGTTTTCTTCAACCTAAATTTAAAAAATGTTTCAGCAACCATACAGGTGACAACGGATAAATCAACATATTATCTCGGACAAACCATAACCTTTACAGTTACAGGTGCAACGCCGAGTGGAAAAGTTGCCTTTCAACTTGACGGTCCAAAGGGAACTGTATGGGTTGATGAGGGAACAGCTGACTCGAATGGAAAAATTACAAAATCTATCAGTATACCTAGCAATTGGGATACTGGAGATTACACTATAACTGTTAAGGATCAAAGCAGTGGACAGAGCGATACACATACATTTAAAATTCTCAGCCCTCCCTCTGTTTCAAGTATTTCACTGTCAGCCAATACTACTGAGATCAATTATGGTGGGGCAGTTAAATTTACCGCGCTCGTCAAAGATCAATATGGTAATGTGATGGGTGGTGTAAACGTTAAACTTTACGTTAATGGAACTCTTGAAGCTTCTAAATATACTGGATCTGACGGTGTGGCAAGTTTCACTGTAACCTTTAATAGGGGAGGAATTTTCCAAGTTTATGCTAAAGCTGGAATTAAACAATCCAACACTATTTATATAACTGTTATAAAGCCTCCTTCCACGGTTACAACGGTTGCTATTTCGGCCAATGCAACATCGATAGATCAGTATGGGACTGTACGTTTCACCGTGACTGTTCTAGACCAATTTTCAGATCCAATGCCGAATATCACGGTATATCTATATGTTAATGATACGCTTAACACTTATGGAGCCACTAATACGGATGGTTTAGCGGTTTTCGATGTAACCTTCACCAATACAGGTAAATTCTACGTTTATGCTGTGGCCAATAATACAATATCTGAAACCTTATGGATAAATGTTAAACTGTATATTCCTCCCTCCAAGGTGACCTTGATAACCCTTGAAACCGATAAGGATAAGGTTTCTGTAGGTGAGAATGCAACTTTAACAGCGACGGTTTATGATCAATTTAATAAACCTATGCCGAATGTTACGGTAACTCTCTATGTGGATAACAGCTTTTACTCTACAAATAAAACCGACAGTAATGGTAAAGCATGCTTTAAGATAGCCTTCTATAAGACAGGTGTCCACATATTTTTCGCAAAAGCAGACACTAAAAGGTCGAATGATATAACCATAACTGTCACTCCGCCTCCGCAAATAGTTACAACAGTTCTACTGTCAGCTGATAAAAATATTGTAGAGTTGGGTGGAAAAGTGAAGTTTATAGTTGTAGTGGTAGATCAATATGGAAAGACCATAGCAAATAAAGATGTAACATTATATCTGAATGATGAGATATATGAGACTAAGCCGACTTCAACCTATGGGAAGGTTACATTTACAGTTACATTTGAAAGGGAAGGCGTCTACACGGTTTATGCAAAGGCGGATAATATTCAATCTAACACTGTGAGCGTGGAGGTTAAGCCGCCTCCACCATCACCGTTAATACCGATAATGTATATATTGCTCGGCATATTCATCGTGATGGCCATACTGCTTGCAGTAATTTTCGTGAAGATTTGGAGGGAAAGACGCTTCTAAAATCCCCCTCTTTTTCCAAGACTTAAATCAAAATGTAAAATAAAAGTTTAATTTTACTTTTCTCCCTTTTCTTCCTTCTTCTCAGTTTCACTCTCTTTCTCTTCCTTCTCCTCTTCTTCAAGGGTTTTAAGCTCTTCCTCCAGCTCCTTCTCTATCTCCTCCATCGGCTTCGGTGGAGGTGTAGTGGCAAGTGTATATCCTATCCATGCAATTATAAGTCCAACTGCTGCCACAGCTATGAATGCGGTTAGCTGGAGCATTATCAGCGGATAAGTGATTAGAAGCCAACCGTAAATTATTATGCCTATTATGCCTCCGACGAGTAGTAGAGCACCTACTGCTTGATCCTTATTCATGTCAATTTCCCTCAAACCTACTATTATCCATCATTAATATTTAATATTTATCATTAGACATAAAACATTCAAAATATTTAAGAACCTTTTAATCTGCCCAGTTTAAAGATAAATATGTTGCTTTCATACCGTTGTATATGCTGGTGGTCTCGATTGAAGTTTGAGAAGACAGTTTCTCTAATCCTTGCTGTTCAACTGTTCCTCTCTCTCCTTCTACTTTTCTCCTCCCTTAAAATCCAGTATAGACCCACTGTTCATAGAGTGACTTCAATTGCAGAGTTCAACATTAACTTTAACATTAACTCAATTTTAATTCCAATCCTTCTCCTCTCCCTTTTCCTTACGATTAGAAGGTTAAAATTTAGAGATCTTTTCATAATCGTTTTAGCCATCCTCACTCTTCCCCTTTTAGGTTTCAACCTATCTTTAGTCTTAATCTCATTTATCCACATCATCCTAGCCTTTAAGGCTTTTAAGCCTTGGAGAACATTCTTCACCTATCTTTTTCTCCTCCTCTCCATCTTCGAAGCAGCTGCAGCCGTCCACTGGATACTTCTATATCCGTTAAATGTGAATTATCTGTTCGGAGATCTAGCAATGCTAGAGCTCTCCGTCTACTATGTATTTGCGCAGGTCACCCCCATCTTCACAACATTTCTCATGTACCATTGGATTCCAATCCTCCTATCATATGGATTTAAGCTTCCCATCCCATCAATTTTAAAATTAAATTTTCAGGATGCTCTTCCACTCAAATTTAATCCGAAGCTTCTATTATTTTTCTCAACGTTAATCTCAATGTTCTCAGCCATATATCCATATCTTCCCACGGTTAATCCGGCTGGTCTCCCTGTAGGAGTCGACATAAAATACTATGTTAACTATACTTTAATGGCTGAGATAGATCTTCTCAATGCGTTTAAAGTTTCAGGCGGTTCGAGACCTATAATAGTTCTTCTCCTCCTACTGCTTAAACGTTTAACTAATTTAGATGTCTGGCTGGTTGTGAAGTTTCTCCCCCTAATACTCAATCCCCTCCTAACTTTATCCACCTATTTTCTAGTTAAATCTTCAACTGGAGATGAATTCTTCGCCTCACTCTCAGCACTCCTAACCTCTCTAGGCTATAAGTTGACCGTCAACATGTACTCCTATTTTCTAGCCGACATTACAGCTTTAATTTTAATATATTTTTCAATGGCTCTTCTCTTCGATTCTTTAAAGTCTAAATCCAAGTTGACTTTTGCATGCTCCACTATCCTCTTCTCCCTCTCAATCTTCACTCATCCATGGACCTTCACCCAATACTATATCTCCCTTCTCTTCTTCCCATTGGCTGAAATCTTTGAGAGGAGGAGTTTAACAGTTGCATTGAAGGCTGAGAGAAGAATCCTCATCCTCCTAGTTTTCTCAGGATTCATCGATATTTTGAAGAGTTTTCTCATAGGAGGGTTGGAGGGTGCCTCAGCTGCTGCGGGAACTGTTGGACATCAATCTCCAATAGGTTTTCTAAATTACTGGAATAATACTATCTTCTCCCATCTACTCCTATATGGAGGATTTCAATCAAACCTCTTAATAAACATGTTCTCCATGTTTGGGGCTTTAATCATATGGAGGATGGGATATTTGGGAAAGTTTCTCAGCTACAGTTTTATAGCATCCTCCATACCATACTTCTTCGTTAATGGTACTCTGCAGAGTAGATTATTCTTCAATCTTCCAGTTGAAATTCTCTTCTCATACTCGATTTACAGCATTATCCGATGTGGAAGGATTCCACCATCAATTAGAAATTCTTTTCTACTCTTCATTATAAGCAGTCAGCTAGCCTATCTGTTTAGATCTCTGGCTAATCTAATCTTAATTTAAGTTATGTTGCTGAAGCTTGGAATATGCATTCTCTCCTCCCACCCCAGTCCATGGGAATTAAAAGTGAAGTTACTGCTAAGAGTGCCTTTAAACCTTTAAATTTGAAGTTCTCCATTATTCTCTCATATTCTTCCATGTCTCATATAGTATTGTTCCGAATGGGGAATTTGAAAATGCCATATAATTTTTCGAAGGCTTTCACAAGAGACTTGGCCTCCAATATGGTTCCCCTTACACCGTTCCATTGGAGTGGAAAGTGCTTCTATCCACATCAGTCCATTTATACCTTTACTTATAATTCTAGCTTCATAGACTACGTTGAATCTCCTAATCTTCTCAGCAATCTCTTCGAGATTCAGCTTCAAACCGGTTACATCAGTGAAGAAGCACCATAGAAGAGTTTTCCATCATCTATGAATTGGTGGAATCCTGAGAGAATGTTCATTTTATGGCCGGCATTTCGCTTGAAACTTTATGTATTGCTCCGGGAGTATTCTGAATTTTAAATATGAACTCTACTATTTCACTTCCAGGCATATATGTGGCGTTGAAGATTATTTTCGGCATCAATATTGAAACCCCTTTACCAATCTAACTGAGACATGTAGCTGGCCTTATCCATGCATATACCTTTCCACAGTTAAGCCACATCTTATATAGTTTGT
>Ga0180301_10000408_pt1 | contig 33254 bp, 36 predicted proteins | sample GuaBasSediGuay16_FD_121797 | JGI IMG/M metagenome (GOLD analysis project Ga0180301, IMG submission 121797) | Subseafloor sediment microbial communities from Guaymas Basin, Gulf of California, Mexico - Guay16, Core 4569-2, 12-15 cm | ecosystem: Environmental > Aquatic > Marine > Hydrothermal... | reverse complement strand
GGGCTATTTTACTAGTTTAAATATATTTGGCGGCTTACTTGTTTTGCTTGCGCCAATTGTATTGTTTTTTCTGAGCACTTTTGAACAAAAAATCATTAGAATATATACATTTTTACTTTTTTCTCTCTCATCTTTTTGCCTATTATTCAGCAATTCAGCAGAATCGTGGATTTTTGTATCATTGAGTCTTATTTTTGGGCTATTTTTTTATGGAGACAAGAGGAGTTTTAAACGTGTAATTTTATTTCTATTCTTATTCTGGGCCGTGATATTTTCTTTTTCCCCTTTTAGTAGAAATAGAATACTTCCGTTGTGGAGAGTACAGGTGATTTCCCAGGAAGGTAGACTGGTAGGCAGAACAGCTATATGGAAAGCCATCTTGCAAGAGGCTAAGAATAACCCTATCTTAGGAAAAGGGATAAATACAACAAGAGCAAGTATAATAAGGAAATATGGTAGTAATCGAGTTTTTGTTAAGTTACTCTCTGAGAACCATCCTCATAGTCTTTACTTGTTTATGTTGTTAGAAACTGGAATATTAGGCCTTTTAGTATTCTTATGGTTTTTGTATAATCTTTTTAAGATACTCATTCATCTTAAGAAAGATTTGCTTTCTTATGGATTATTTACAGGAATTGTGGGATTTTTAGGCGTCAATTTAGTAGATTTAATGTGGGGAGAGAGAATGCAAGGGTTGTTTTGGATAGTTATAGCTTTAGTTGTAGTTTATGTTAAGTTAGAATATAGACGAAAAATAAGTTATTAGACTATCTATTTAAAAAATGGGAATCTCAGTTGTAATAATTACGAAAAATGAAGAGGAGCGGATAAAGAAATGTTTAGATTCCTTGAGAGGCTTTGCCGATGAGATAGTGATAGTGGATGACCTAAGCACCGATAAGACAGTAGAGATATGTAAAGATTATGGGGCTAAGGTAATAATTCATGAGTCCAAAGGAGATTTTGGCAGCCAGAGGAATATAGGGATAGATAATTCAAAGGGAGAGTGGATTTTGCAGATGGATGCAGATGAGGTTGTACCTTATGAGACTGCAAAGGAAATAAGAAAGAAATTAATGGACTCTGGTGAGTTTGTTGCCTTTGAGTTAAAAAGAAGAAACTTCTTATTGAGTTATCCTTTAAAATACGGAGGTTCTTATAATTATGGAATAAAATTATTCAGGAAAGGGAAGGTTTGTTACAATAAAGGGCATATTCATGAGACTTTGAAAATTGAGGGAAAAGTTGGGAGAATAGAAGCTGATATTTACCATTATCCTTTTTCTTCTATAAGAGATATTCTTAACAAGATGAATTTCTATACCGACGTCGAGGTTGACTATTTTACTAAGAGTTTAGAGAGCATATCCTTCAAAGAGATAAAATACCGGCTTACCTGGAAGTCATTAAAGTTATTCTGGAAGTTGTACGTTAAGAAGAAGGGATATAAGGATGGAATGTATGGGTTGGTGTGGTGTATTATAAATGTAATAGGGCCACAAATTAAGTGGCTTAAAGTATGGGAGAAGGCACTGAAAGAGGAGAAGATAGTATAGAGGATAATATAATGGAGGGCAAGCGGAATATACAATTTAAATTAGGTTTAGCCAAAAAACTTTATTTGGGTAATCTTAAGGCTCAGAGAGATTGGGGTTATGCTTCTGATTACGTTCGTGCAATGTGGCTTATGTTACAGCAGGAAAAGTGCGATGATTATGTGATTGCTACAGGCGAAACTCATTCAGTAGAAGATTTTGCCAGATTAGCTTTTAAATACGTAGGCTTAAATTATAAAGATTACGTTGTAGTTGATAAAAGATTTTATCGACCTGTGGAGGTACACAAACTGCGAGGCGACTATAAGAAAGCACAGAGGAAATTAGGATGGAAGCCAAAAGTGGGTTTTGAGGAGTTAGTTAAGATAATGGTAGATGCGGATTTAGAGTATTTTAAAACACATAGATGCGTATAGGTATTGATGCTCGAATTTTGGCCCATCCTAAGTGCGGAATATCCAGTTATGTGTATAATTTAGTCAAGAATTACCTTACGTTAAGGCCTTCCTATGATATATTTCTTTTCTCTGATAATCAATTTTATCCTGACAATGAGCCTTTATTTGTCTCCCCGCACCTTCATAAGGTAATCTTTGCCTCTTCGAAGAAAGAAAAGAAAAAGTGGGCACAAAAATTTTTGCCTCACAAGTTAAAGGAATACAATATTGATATTTATCATGCAACCTGGAATGAAGCTGTTCCTGCAAAAAGAAGATGCCCTTGTGTCTTAACTATTCACGATTTAGCTCCCTGGATATTAGGAGGCCACTTTAAAAACAAAAGAAAAGAATTGCGATATAAATTGCGTCATTTTCTGTCAGCGCACCGTGCAGATATTATTATTACCGTTTCATATAAAAGCAGAGAGGATATTTCTCGGATTTGCTGGGTAAATAAAAATAAAATAAAAGTAGTATATTTAGGAGTTGATGAAGATTTTAAGCAGAAAGTTGATGAGAATATTCAGGATTCAATTCTGGAGAGATACAACCTTAAAGACAAACATTATTTTATAGATACCTTAGGTATAGACCATCCTCGCAGGAACTCTCGGTTTGTACTAGAGGGGTTTTATGAGTTTTTAAAGAAAAATAATAAGGACTATTATCTTGTATATACAGGAAATTTCTATAAAGAATCAAAAGAATATGTTAATCTGATAAAAAGGATTAGCGAACTGAACCTTAAGGAAAGGGTTGTTATCACAGGCTGGATTCCTACGCAGGATTTAATAGTTTTGCTTTCCAATGCCGTTATTTCCATTATTCCTTCTTTGTATGAGGGGTTTTGCCTGCCTCTTTTAGAATCATTTGCCTGTGGGGTACCTGTTATAGCCTCTAATCGTGGTTCTATTCCTGAGGTTGCAGGAGGCTCGGCAGTACTGTTAGAGCCATATGATGTTAGAGGGTTAGTAGAGAGTATGTCAAGAATTGTAAGAGATGAGATATGTCGTAGTGACTTGGTAGGCAGAGCCAGAAAAAGAGTTGCCGATTTTAGCTGGAAAGAGACGGCAGAAGAAACGTTATCTGTTTATGAGAGTTTAATGGGGAAGAAATATTAATAAATGAAAAAGATTCTATTTATCCGTTCTGACAGGTTCGGTGAGTTTCTTTTAAGCCTTTATGCTGTAAAGCTTACCAGGCTTAATTATCCCAATAGCATCATTTATATGTTAGCAGGAAAGGAAAATATTGAACTTACAAAAGATGTAGATTTTATTGATTATTTTTTAGAATATAAAGAAGATGTTTTTAGAGGGTATAAGGGTAGTTGGCGCCTGGGGAGATTGTTAAGGAAAGAAAGGATAGATTGCGTTGTTATTTTAAATCCTAAAAAAGAGTTTCATTTAGCTTCATTCCTGGCCCAAGTTCCTTTAAGGGTGGGTTATAACAGAAAATGGGGGTTTTGCCTGAATAAAAGAATCGAAGACGCAAAATATCTGTGCAAAAAGCACGAGGCAGAATATAATATAGATTTGGTAAGTTTGATATGCAAAGATACATTTGTTCCTCATTTAGAGCTTCCTGTTGAGCCGTTAGAGTCTTTAGGGTTTTTGGGCAGGGAGTTATCTTTAAATGATAAATACATTGTTATTCATCCTTTTTCTTCTCATAGCCTTAAGGAAATAGAGAGGGAATTCTGGCAGAGGCTTATAAAAAGAATTAAGGGAAAAACAAGGTTAAAACCAGTCATTGTAGGCGCAAAGGATGACAAAGAAGAGAGTATAGAGATTCAAAAGGATTTTGATGTATTAAATCTTGTCGGTAAACTTACTTTAAGAAATTTAGCAGCGTTTCTTAGCCATTGTTGTTCGGTCTTTATTGGATTAGACTCAGGGCCTATGCATTTAGCAAGTATGTTAAAAAAACCGGTTGTAGGTTTATTTAGAGCCTCAAACCCTACAAGATGGGGGCCATTTGCTACCAGGGCTTTAGTCCTTGAAGGAAAAAATATTAATGATTTCTTGTCAAAAATAGATAATATAGTGGATTTTATAACCCTTACAGGTTGTTAGTGCATTCTTAAAAGGGGTTAATTGTTGTAAGAAGATTAGTGCCTGTTTCTATTGGTGAAGCAGTATTTGAGGATAAAGGAGAAATTTTTTTAGAGGAAAAACACCATTTAGCTGCTACTGCAAAAATGCCTGACTGTGCTCCGTAGGGAATTAGAGGCTTTTATTTTTAAACCTATATTTTTGTTGGAATGCTAAAAGAAAAGTTCAATTTTTTGGTTGGCCAGGATAATTTACTTGCCTTAAAACTTTCCTCTCAGGCTAAGCCCATAAATTTAATGGGAGATTTTAAGGTCAACGAAAGGAATAACCTGGTTTACTATATAAATAAATCATCTGCATGGCATCGCAAAATCGGCCTTCCTGATAGAATCGAGTTTGAAGGGCAATGGAGGCTGGACAAAGAGCATAATCTGGTTCTGGATTTAGAAAAGAGAAGGGGAAAGCTGGTTTTAAAGGGGGAGATTCTGGATTCCAGGGATGACTGTTTAATCTTTAAAATAAACAGTAAGGTTTCTCCTTCAATAACCCGGATTTCTATTTTAAAATTGAGAGGGAGATGGCGGGCCGATAAATTTAACCGGATTGTATTTGAGGTAAGCAAAAGAGGCAAATCTGATATTTTAACCTTTAAAGGTGCCTGGTATCTGAATAAAAACAAACAGATTGTTTATAAATACGAGAGGCTAAAAACCAAAAAGAAACAAACTTTAATTTTTAAGGGTTACTGGGAGATTACCTCTTCCAGGGTGATAACCTACATTCTGGAGAAATGCGGTAAATCCAGGTTTGACTTCAAAGCCTTTCTTCAGACTCCAAATATTTATCCTGCCCGGGGCAAGATAAAATATAGAATAGGCATAGGGATAAGAAGAGAAAGAAAACAGAGAATAGTTGTTTTGGAGGGGAAATGGCATTTTACCAGAAAGCTGGGTTTGAGTTTTGAGGTGGATTATGGAGAAAAAAGAAGAGTATTAAAATTCAGTGTCAGGGTAGATTTGAGTAAAAAAGACAGAATTATTTTCTCTCTCCAGGATAGAAATAAAATGCCCTTAGGGATAAGTTTAACTTATCGTCGTAAGCTTTTGCCTCAGAAAGACTTTGAATACTTTTTGCGGCTCAGAAACGAAGGCAAAAGATTTTTACCCTCTGCAGGGGGGACAATTTGGTTTTGAAGAGATGCTTTGAATGAGGAGAGGGAAGCTGAGATGAACATTCTGGTTACGGGAGGGTGCGGTTTTATTGGTGTGCGCCTCTACGCAGATATTAGGAAAATCTCTAAAAAGTTAGGATTTAAACCTAAGGTTTCATTTAAAGAAGGGATGGAAGAACTGATTAACTGGTCAGAGGCACAAGAAGCTATTGATTTACTAAAGAAGCTTTTAAGAAATTAGAAAGTAAAGGTTTTTGTTAAATATATTACTTCTTTTGTTTTATCTTAGGGTAGATATAAAGTTACAAAATATAATATTATTACGTAGATAAAAGAGGAGTAGTAAAATGATTGGGATAAAAGATGCTTGGTTGATTCAAATAGAGATTACTAATTCTTGTGTGTTTGAGTGTACAAATTGTACTCGTTTTGTTGGGCATCATAAAAAAACTTATTTTATGGATTTAGAAATGGTTGAGAAAGCCATAGATTCTCTGGAAGGATTTAAGGGAGGGATTGGGATAATGGGAGGAGAGCCTTTATTGCATCCTTATTTTTATGAGATATGCGAATTATTGCGCAAGAAGGTTCCTTTAGAAAAGAGATTTCTATGGACATCAGGGTATAATTGGAAAAAATACAGAAATATTGTCAGAAAAACATTTCAGGAAAATATTTATTATAATGACCACCAGACCCCTCTACAAAAACATCAGCCCATTCTTCTTGCAATAAAAGATGTACTAAAAGATAGAGAATATATGGATAAGCTAATCTCAGAATGCTGGATACAGAAGATGTGGTCACCTTCCATAAATCCTAAAGGAGGATTTTTCTGTGAAGTTGCTGCTGCAATGGATATGTTGTTTGATGGCCCCGGCGGGTACCCTTTAGAAAAAGGTTGGTATAACAGAACTCCTGAGGAGTTTAGGGACCAGATAGAGAGATATTGTTATAATTGTGGAAGTGCCCTACCGTATCCCCCTGTTTCCAATAAAGAGGGAAAAGACTATGTTTCTATAACTAATTATAAGAAATTAGAGAAACTAAAAACAAAACGTTTTCTAAAAGGATGTGTGAAATTGATTGAGAGGGAATATAGCGTTGATGAGATAAAGAAGTTTGCAGAGGATTGGCAACCGTGGAATTATTTAGGGGAGGAAAAGAGGAAGAGCTATTATTTTCTTTACGGTCCATTCTGGGGTTTTGTTGTAAATATCAGAAAGAAAATAAGAAAAAAAATTAGGCGGTCAAGAAGTAAAAGAAAATGAAGATTGCCTTAATCTATAATCGCAATCAAAGAGTTGCTTTAGGGGAGAGATGCTTTGGTGTTTTAAAGAGATATAGAGGATTAGAAATTACACAGTTTGATTTAGGAGAAATTCAGAAGATTAAAGGTGGTTTTGATTTATATTTTCGGATTGATGATGGAGATTATACTTCGGATATTCCTAAGAGTTTGAATCCTTCTTGCTGGTGGATTTCTGATACCCATTTACCTAAGCCCTATAAAAAGATAAAGAGTAAAGTTAAAAATTACGACTTTATTTTTTGTGCTCAGAAAGAAGGGGCAGAAAGATTACATAGAGAGACAGGAAAAGTTACCTACTGGATACCGTGGGCAGCGGATGAGATTCCTGCTGATTTTGAGTTTCCTCCCGAAGAAAATAAAGTGTGGGATATATGTTTTATTGGAACAAGCGGTAAATATAGCTTAAGGAAGGTGGTATTAGAGATATTAAAGCTTAATTATAAAAACGTTTTTATTGGAAAGGCGCCCTATACGAGGTTGAGAGAATATTACTCCAAAGCCAGAATCGTGATAAATTATCCCATAAATAACGATATAAATGCAAGAATTTTTGAAGCTATGTCTTCAGGAGCATTAGTTATTACTTATAGGATTGTAGGTAATGGGTTTGAAGATATTTTCGAAGAGGATAAACATTTGGTTGTGTTTGATGATATACTTGAAGAAATGAGAGCAAAAATTGATTACTATCTTGAATCTACCAACGAACGTAGAAGAATATCTGAAGAAGGATTCAGGTTGGTACGGGAAAATCATACATATTGTCACCGCCTCATTCAGATGTTTAAAATAATGGGGCACAGCTTAGATGAAAATTAAAATATATCATATTTCCAAAGGGCTGGAGTCAAAATTCAATATCTTTGCGCCCTGGTGGTATTACCGTTCAAAGTTTGAAAGCTGGTTGATTATAAGAATATTTGGCATTTATTTCTGGATTTATCCGAAAGAACATAAATTTCCGTAAGTGCTATTACATATGAATTATAATAATTTAACTCAGAGAATACTTGATTTAGGGTGTGGAAATAATAAATTCCAAGGTAGTATCGGAATAGATTTAAGTCCCGAATCCAACGCGGATATTATGACAGTTTGAATTCTTCTCCTTTTTCTTTCAGAGATAATGCCTTTGGTACAATTGTTTCAAAACAGGTTTTTGAGTGTCTGGATAATGCGGTGTTATGGTTTAGGTTGGTTTGCTAACAAGTACCCTCGTAGTTATGGGCGTTTCTGGGCATTTATTTTCCCAGCAGAACACTTACATTTTGAACAGGAGGTAATAAAATGGCAACAAATAAAATCCCTTTATCTATCGTAATTTTAACTAAAAATGAGGAGAAAATAATTGACATCTTGACTTTTATGGAGTATAATCCATTTTGGTTGAACTATATAGGAGCATATTGCGATGAGGTTAGTTAGTCGGATTCTTGATATAAATCTTCCTGATAGACAATCTGCCTTTTTGTGGGGGGCAAGAAAGACGGGAAAAACTACTTATCTAAAAATGAGATTTCCCTCAAGCATTGTATATGATTTCTTAAAAACAGATTTATTTTTTGATATTGCAAAGAGGCCTTATTTGTTGCGAGAGTGGCTGCTGGCAAAGCCGGCGCACTTATTAAAGCAGCCGATAATACTTGATGAGGTTCAAAAAGTTCCCGAAGTGTTAAATGAAGTCCACTGGTTAATAGAAAACAAGCAACTTCAGTTTATTCTTTGTGGTTCAAGTGCAAGGAAGTTAAAACGGCGTTCTACTAATTTACTGGGGGGTCGGGCATGGCATTACAGGATGGTACCCTTTGTTAGTATTGAGTTGAAAGATAAATTCAATTTATTAAAAGCCTTAAATCGTGGAATGGTTCCTTCTCATTACCTGGGAGAAAATTACAAGATGTCTCTTAAGGCGTATGTAGAGGATTATCTTAAGGAAGAAATTCTTGCAGAAGGGTTAGCAAGAAATATTCCGGCATTCTCAAGATTCTTGGAGGCGTTTGCCTATTCACATGGTGAGATTACTAACTATTCTAATATCGCTCGTGATTGTGGAGTTGATGCTAAGACTGTCAAAGAATATTTTCAGATATTGATAGACACTTTACTTGCAGTAAGAGTTGAGCCTTTTAGGAAGAAACGTTCACGGCAGATAATTACCAAGGCATCAAAATATTATCTTTTTGATGCGGGGGTTGCAGGGTTTTTGAGAAAACGACATTTAGAAGAAGAAAGGGGAGAGGAATTTGGACGGGCGTTTGAACATTTTATCCTTATGGAAATATATGCATACCGTTCATATAAAATGAAAGACTTCGATATAAATTTTTGGAGGACAAAATCGGGGCTTGAGGTGGATTTTCTTCTTGACAGAGGAAGAATAGCAGTAGAGGTAAAAGGGGCTGAGAGGCTTGACAAAAATAGTTTTAAAGGAATACTGGCTTTTAAAGAGGAACACTCTCCGCAAAGAAGTATTGTTGTCTGTCGTGAAAAAGAAAGAAGAATTTATAAAAATATAGAAGTTATCCCCTATGGGGAATTTCTCAAGGAATTATGGTCAGAAAGAGTTGTATAAATAATTATTAACAGAATGCTTTCAGACAAAATACCTTTATCTGTCGTAACCTTAACTAAAAACTACATCGGTATGAGTTAGAAAGTTAGAAATTATTACTTGACATATTTTCTTACTATATGATATATTTTAAATGGAGGTGATGACAATGACAATAACACGTTTAAAAGAAAAAAACCAGATAACATTGCCTAAATCTATTGTAGAGAGACTGCATCTTAAGAAAGATGAGCTGTTTGAGGTTGATATCAAAAAAAATTATATCATTCTTATTCCTGTAGAGGTAAGGCCTAAGTATACGGCGAAAGAGTTAGAAAAGATTAGCCGTCTTGTTAAAAGGGGCAAAAAAAAGGCGAAAACCGTAAGAGCTGGAGAAGATTTCTCGCATTACATAAAAAGCATAAAATAATATGCGGATAGTTAAAATTCTTCCTTCGTTTGAAAGAAATCTTAAGAGAGTATCTTCTAAAGATAGAACAAAAATAAAGAAGTCACTTCATCAACTTAACAGTTTTATTACAAAAGGTGTTTTGCCTAAGGGGTCAGGATTAAAGAAACTGACAAATAGTATTTATGAAATTCGAATGGATATTAGATTGAGAATAATCATCCAGATGGACGAGGATGTGGTATATCTTGTATTGGTGGGTTCTCATAGCGATATTAAAAGATACCTTAATCGGTATAGATAAGAGGATGGTTTATTTGAATTTTACCAGCTTGAAACGGATATTATTGTTTTACTTTTTATGCAGAAAGAATAAAATCGTTTGTTTTAAATTATTTGAAAAATACAATCATGAGTAAAATCCCTTTATCTATCGTAATTTTAACTAAAAATGAGGAGAAAAGAATTGCTGATTGTATAAAGTCAGTATCAGGCTGGGCGGATGAGGTGATAGTTGTTGACGATGAGTCAACGGATAAGACAGAAAAGATTGCTGCTAATTTGGGCGCAAGAGTGCTAGTTAAGAAGATGAATGTTGAGGGTAAGCATAGAAATTGGGCGTATGCTCAAGCTAAAAATGAATGGGTATTTAGTTTAGATGCTGACGAGAGGGTTACAGATGAGCTTAAGGAGGAGATAGAAAATGTTTTTAAAAGTAATCCGTCGTTTGCTGCTTTTACGGTGCCAAGAAGAAATTATATAGGAGATTACTGGATACGTTGGGGAGGATTATATCCTGCACCTCAAATAAAATTATTTAGAAAAGATAAGTTTAGATGGGAGGAGGTGGAGGTTCATCCTCGTGCATTCCTGGAGGGAACTTGTGGGCATCTTAAGAGCGACCTTCTTCACTATACTTACCGTAACTGGGAAGATTATTTAAGAAAACTTAATAAACAAACCACCCTGGAGGCGGTTAAATGGTACAAATTATCTAAAGTTAGTCCTAAAAAAGCACGTTATAAGATGAATTTTATCCACGCCTTATGGAGGATGATGGATAGGTTTATAAGAACTTTTTTTGTAAAAAAAGGATATCGTGACGGATTTGTCGGATTTATGGTCGCCTACTTTTCTTCCCTTTACCAAATAGTAAGCTACGCTAAATACCGTGAATTCCAAAAACACCCACCCCTAACTTGACATATCCTTTTCAAAACTATATGTCAACTAAACTATATGTAAACTACCAAAAAACCAAAAAATGCTTGTGCTTATTTTCTTTCAATGAGATAATTCATCTATATGGATGTTGATGAAAGCAAAGCCTTTCAGGTGCGCAATCCTTATAAAAAGATTATTTATGAAGGCGCTGTATACCACATAATACAAAGAGCTCCTGGTAAAGACATTCTTTTTGTTGAGGACAATGATTATCTGTATTTTCTTCATCTTTTAAAAGAAACTAAGAAAAAATTCTCATTGCTTATTTATTGTTTCTGTCTTATGACCAATCATCTTCATCTTCTTCTGAAGATTAAAGAAGCTAATCTTTCTGAGGGGATGAAATCTCTTTTTACAAAATATGCCCTTTATTTTAATGCAAAGTATAAACGAAAAGGACATGTATTCTACGGAAACTATAAAGCTTTCTTGTGTCTGGATGATAGATATTTGATAGCAGCATCGGTATATATACATCTCAATTCCTATAAGGCGGGTTTAGTTAATAACCCTATGGATTATAAGTGGTCTTCTCTTGGCGCATATTACAACTTGCCTAAAAATACCTTCTTGGATTATAAACATGTATTAAATGTTTTAAGTGATAATATTAAGAAAGCTTCTTTAACGTATATGGATATCGTAGAACAAAGCAAACCGTTAGATTTCAAGAGTGTTATCGAAGATAGCCGTTTTCTTGACAAATTTTCTTTTGTTTTTCTTAGCAAGATGAAAGGTTTTTTCTCAACTCAAGACAAAGATGAATACAGTTACGAACTCCAGGAATGTTTTAATCGGGTAAAGGACAAGAAGAGATTAAGAAACCCTGAGGATATAAAGGCCAGAAAGTATTTGATAGAACAGTTGAAATCACGGGGATATACAATCAAGGATATCGCCTCTATGTTAGGTTTGTCTCGTCAGAGTATTTATGTTGCGCTGGGGGCATAAGTTGACATATCCTTTTGAAAACTATATGTCAAGTTAGGAGGAAGTATGAGGTTTATGTTGGTGATAGTGTTTTCTTTTCTTGTTTTAAGGCCGGTGTATGCGGTTTTTGTGAAGGTTAATGGGATTGAGAAAACAGCAATATATAAAGTGCGCACAGGTTTAGACGACAGTAAGGTTTATGCTATCTCTTCGAATGCTTTTTTTAAGAGCGAAGATGGAGGTGTAGGATGGAGAAATGTTTTTGTTTCCAAAGCAGAAGAAATAAAAGATATTTATGTAGATAAATATCTTTATGATACGGTTTATATTGTTACAGAAAGTTCTCTTTATCGTTTTTCTGGTGCCAAAAAAGAAAAGATATTTAGTCTTCCTTCAGAAGTAGAGAGCATATGTGTTTATAAGTATAAAGGGGTAGTTTATGTAGGAACAACAGATGGTATTTATTATGCTTCAGAAGATTTCTTGAAGTGGTCAAGATTAAAAGGATTTCCTAAAGGGGTTCCTGTTTATTCAATTTGTGGCTTGCCCAAGGTTATGTTTGTTGCGTCTAATAACGGTGTATATACATCAGATGAAAAAGGGGGGTTTGTAAGGAGATTTGTTCTAAAAAAAGTTGATGTAGAGGAATCAAGTGAAGATGGTGAGGAGGGTATTGTATGTCGTAAGATTGTTACCGATATATTTAACCCTGAAAAAGTATATTTGGGAACATCCAAAGGATTGTTTGTTTCCTTTGACAGGGGTAAAAGCTGGCAGAGAGTTATAATTCCATTAATATACAATGCTAATATTAGAGATATAAACCAAAGTTATGCGGAACGTAAGAATATTTATCTGGCTACCGATAAAGGCATATTCGCGGTTGATATTGATGATAATAACATTCTTCCCTTATTCGAAGGACTGGATACAAAAGATATCTTTGGAGTCGACTTTAACCGTAAAGGAATTCTTTTTGCCGCCACTTCAAAAGGGCTTTTTTCTTATAATAGGTTTACTCAGACAAAGTCGTGGGGCGATATTGATAAGCTTTGTAAAAATGAGCCTTCTATCAGAGAAGTGCAGGAAGTTGCCCTTATCTATAATGAGGTAGACCCTTCTAAAATACAGAAGTGGAGGGGCGCCTTAAAATACAGGGCGTTCTTTCCCAGTGTAAGTTTGGATTATGATAAAACGGTTTACGGAAGTTCAAGCGGAAGTTTTGCAGTAGGCCCGCGGGATTGGGGGGTGAGTTTTTCGTGGGATATTGGCAACTTAATATGGAATTCTTATGAAGATGATGTTGATACCCGCAGCCGTTTAGTAACCCAGCTTCGCGTAAATATCCTTGATGATGTAAATACAACTTATTTCGAGCGCCTCAGGGTTAAGCAGAGGCTTTTGAGTGGCGATTATAAAAATGATAATGAAAAGTTTAAGGACGAGATTAGGCTAAGAGAGTTAACTGCCTCTTTAGATGGTTACACAGGAGGATACTTTTCTAAAAGATTGAAGGAACTTAAGGAGAACACCAATAGCGAATAGCGGTTAACGTATAGAAGATAGTCACATGCTCACTATGTTCGCGTCATACGATAGTCATAAGTTCCGCCTGGCGCCGGCGTGTCATACAGTTGTAAGAAAGAGGAAATTTGCTGATGGTAAAAGATTTTGATGAGTTAGATGTATATGACAACGTATGACTATGTATGACTACTGTATGACCATGTATAACGTGAGCGCAGCGAACTTGTGACAACTGTATGACAACTGTATGACGGCCGAAGGCCTTATGACGTGGAGCGAAGCGACACATATGACGGCCTTAAAGGCCATACGTCCCACGTCTTTACGTGTGACCTGGTAACCTTGTGGCCTTGTGACTTTTATGTAGATACTGGATAAGAAGGCTAAGAACTAAGAGTTATTGACTATCGACTGTTGACTATTGACTAAACTATGAAAGCAATACTATTAGCAGGCGGAAAAGGAACACGGCTCTGGCCGCTTTCAAGAGAAAATTATCCTAAACAGTTTGTTGAGTTTATAGACGCAGAGTCTCTTTTCCAGCTTACTGTAAAGCGTCTTCTAAAATGTTTTAGGGCAAAAGATATCATTACGGTTACATCTTTAAGTTATAAGTTTCATGCTCTTAATCAGATTGACAACCTTTCGGGGGTCAATAATCAGATAAAATCCCAGCTTAAAAAGAACATTATTATTGAGCCTTATCCCAAAAGTACGGCTCCTGCCGTTATGTTAGTGATAAAGTCGCAGGTAAAGTTTAACGAAGAAGTTTTCTTTGTTTTCCCTTCCGACCACATTATTAAGCCTGTTAGTAAGTTTATTAAGGCGCTAAAAAAGGCAGAGCAGTTAGCCAATAAGGGTTATATGGTTGTCTTTGGAGTAAAGCCAACTTCTGCTAGTCCGGGTTATGGATATGTTTTGAAAGGAGAAAGAATCTTAAAGGGGTATAGAATCTCTAAGTTTGTAGAAAAACCTTCAAAGGGTAAAATAAAGAAATTATTAGAGAAAAAAGCTTACTGGAATGCTGGAATATTTGCCTTTAGAGGCAAAGTGTTTCTCAGCGAACTTAAAGAACATTCGTTTGATATCTTTAAGTATACACTTAAAAGTTACCCTGATTTGCTCTCTGATTTTGTTAAATGTCCTTCCCGTTCCATAGATTATGCCATAATGCAAAAGACAAAACAGGCTGCTTTAGTAGAGTTTGATGTTAAATGGTCTGATTTGGGAAGCTGGGAGAGTGTTATGAGTTATTTTTCCTCAGGGAATACCAATTTCAGCATTGGAGATGCAGAGTTTTTTGACAGTAATGGGTGTTTTTCTTTTTCTAAGGATAAGCTAATTAGTTTTCTGGGGGTAAAGGATATTCTAGCGATAGAAAGCTCGGATTCCATCCTTATAATGAAGAAGGGGCATTCCGATAGAGTAAAGGAGCTGACCCAGTATTTAAGCAAGAGAAAAATTCCTCATACTAAGGAGAGTTTAACAGTATATAGACCATGGGGTTATTACACTGTGCTTAAGGAAAAAGAGAATTACAAGGTGAAAGAGATTGGAGTATACCCTAAAAAATTTGTTTCTTTGCAAAGACACCGGTTTAGAAGTGAACATTGGAATGTTGTAGAAGGAAGAGCAAAGATAAGGCTGGGGAATAAGGAGATAACTGTTAAAGAAAATGAAAGTGTTTTTGTTCCTAAGGGCATAAAGCACCGAATTTACAACCCTTCTGGCAGAATGCTTAAAATCATTGAAGTTCAGATAGGAAGTTATTTAGGAGAAGACGACATCGAGCGTTTCGATACCTACTGATTCTTATGAAAATACTTATTTTCAATCCCTTTGGTATAGGAGATGTTCTTTTCACAACTCCTCTTATAAGAAATATAAAAGAAAATCTACCAGAGACTCGCATCGATTACCTTTCTAACAGGAGAACTTACCCCATCCTTAAAGACAACATTTTTCTGGATAGAATTTTTGTTTTTGAGAAAGATGAGTGGAGAGAAATACTAAAGAAATCAAAATTATCTTTTTTGACTAAAGTGTCTTTCTTCTGGTGCACTATTAAGAAGGAGAAATACGATGTTGTATTTGATTTATCGCTGAATTCCCAGTACAGCTTCTTTTTTAAAACGCTTAAAATAAAGAAACGGATTGGTTTTAACTTTAAGAATAGAGGACGTTTCTTAACCCACAAGATTGATATACCTTACTATAAAGATAAACATGTTGCGCGCTACTATCTTCAGCTGGCGAAGTTTCTTAATATTCCCGCCAGAGATTATAAATTTGATATCTTTCTTAAAGACAGTGACATAGAAAAAGCGAGAGAATTATTGAGAAAGTATAATTTAGGCAGGAAGAACCTCCTTATTGGTATAATACCAGGGTCGGGAGACAGCTGGGATAAGACAGCTTATTATAAGCGCTGGCCTAAAGAATATTTTGCTTCGCTTGCGGATTTACTTATTGAAAAGTTGAAAGCAGAGGTAGTTATTTTTGGTTCGCCCAAAGAGTCTTCTGTTGCTTACGAAGTATTTAATCTTTCCAAATATAAGCCTGTTAATTTAGCGGGGAAGATAACACTTACAGAGTTCTGCAGTATGGTTTCTCTTTGTGATATTATAGTTACTAATGACGGCGGGCCTTTGCATATTGCTCAGGCTTTAAATAAGAAGGTTGTAGCTTTCTTTGGGCCTGTGGATGAAAAAGTATATGGATTATATCCGGGGGGAGGAGGCTGTATTGTTAAAAAGGATGTTCCCTGTAGGCCGTGCTATAAGATGTTTAAGTTCACAGGCTGCATATATGATAAAAAGTGTTTAAGAGAAATTACTGTCAGCGAAGTGTTTAATCTCGTAGAGAAAATGGTAAATTAAATTTTATATATTTGCATATTTTACTTTACAAACTTAATTTCCAATTGTATAATTGAGAACTTCTTACAAGAACTATGAAAGTATTAAAACTAGGCATACCCAAGGGTAGTTTGCAGGAAAAGACAATAAGTTTATTTAAGAACGCAGGCTTTGAAATCTATGTTGAGGCACGTTCTTACTTTCCTTCCATTGACGATGCGCAGATTAAACCTGTATTAGTGAGGGCTCAGGAAATTTCCCGCTACGTAGAGGAGGGTATTTTAGATTGTGGAATAACAGGCGAGGATTGGATATTAGAGAATAATTCCAATGTTTTAAGACTTGCTGAACTAGTTTATGCTAAGCGCACAAAACAACCTGTGCGCTGGGTGGTCGCAGTAAGGGAAGATTCCCGCATAAAGGAACTTAAAGACTTAGAAGGTAAGAGAATAGCCACTGAGCTTGTAAATTTCACCAAGAGGTTCTTTAAGAAAAAAGGGATTAGTGTAGAAGTAGAATTCAGTTGGGGTGCTACAGAGGTGAAGGTAAAAAGCGGCCTTGTAGATGCTATAGTGGAGCTTACCGAGACAGGCCAGTCCCTTAAAGCCAATGGTTTAAAGGAGATTGCTGTTGTCTGTACTTCTACTACCAAGTTTATTGTTAATAAGAATTCTTACAAAGATAAGTGGAAAAGAAAGAAAATAGATTATATTATTTTGCTCCTTAAAGGAGCATTGGAAGCGGAAGGCAAGGTTGGCCTTAAGCTTAACGTAAGGGGAAAAGATTTAGAAAAAGTACTGGCAGTTTTACCTTCCCTTAAGAATCCTACCATCTCTTCGTTAACCCTTAAAGACTGGTATGCTCTGGAGGTTATTATTGAGGAGAAGATGGCAAGAGACCTTATTCCTAAACTAAAAGAAAAAGGGGCAGAAGGTATTATTGAGTATCCTTTGAATAAGCTTATATATTAGAGACACAATATTTATTCTGGGAGGATAAGCATGCCTTGTGGCAGAAAAAAGAAATTAAAAAAGGTAAAGAGACACTGGTTTAAAAAGAGAAGAAAACAGCAGAGGCATAAAAACAAGTAATCCAATGGAAAGAACGAAGACCTCCAGGAGGAATTTTAAGATTCCTAAGAATAAAGCATTTTTGTCTTTTATTCTAATTATTCTTTTTCTGCCGGCGGCTTTTTCTCTTAGCAAGGATAAATTATCCACGCTTTATGGAAGTTACCTTAAAGGACTTTCCTATTTCAATGAGGGAAAATACAAGGAAGCATTGAGTGCCTTTAAGAAAGCAAAAAGTATTGACCCCGCCTCAAGCTATATAAGGATAAAAATAGCTTTTGTATTGGTAAGATTAGGAAAACTTGATGAGGCAGAGAAGGAGCTGAAAGAAGTTAAAAAATTAGACCCCAATAATTTAGAGGCTTCATTAGGACTTATTTTTCTATATTCATATTTGGGCAAGAATAAAGAGCTGGAAGAAGAATACGGAGATTTTTTAGAAAAGGCTCATGCGCTCCGCCCAGAGGATACTAAGATATCCGAATATTTAGCGCAGTTTTACTTTTATAAGAAAGAGCTTGATAAGGCTATAACATTATACGAGGCAATTGTAAAGCTGCATCCTGATTATTTTGATGCCCGCTACCTTCTTGGTTATTTATACGATGAGAAGGGAGAGAGAAATAGGGCTATTCAAATATGGAATGGTATTTTAAAAGATAATCCTGACCACGTTGATACGCTCAATGCTTTGGGTTATGTATATGCAGAGGAGGGTATAGAACTGGATAAGGCAGAAGAGATGATTAAAAAAGCCCTCGAGAAAGACCCTGATAATGGTGCTTATCTTGACAGCTTAGGCTGGGTGTATTTTAAGCGCAAAGAGTATACCAAAGCAGAGGAGTATTTGAAGAGAGCCATTAGTAATCACAAAGACCCGGTGATTTATGAACATTTAGGTGATTTGTATATCCAGCTCAATGATACTAAAAATGCCGTTGATTATTATAAAAAAGGTTTGGAGCTTAATCCTGAGAGTAAATCACTGAAAGAAAAGCTCAGCAAGTATGAAGAAAAAAATAAAGAGCCTAAAGAGGAAAGCAAACCAGATAAGAAAGTTGATAATTGAAATGCTTGCTACTGCCGGAAGCGGGCATCCCGGCGGTTCCCTTTCAAGCACAGAAATAATAGCTTGCCTTTTCTTTGAAGTCTTGCGGCATAACCCCAAAGATCCCACCTGGCCTAAAAGAGACAGATTTCATCTTTCTAAGGGTCATGCTTGCCCTGTGCTTTATGCTGCTTTGTCATTATGCGGATATTTTGACAAGGAGGAGCTTTGGCATCTTAGAAAGTTTGGTGCTCTTCTTCAAGGTCATGCAGACAGGCGTGTTCCTGGAATAGATGTGGGTAGCGGTTCATTAGGGCAGGGTTTAAGTGTTGCTTTGGGTATGGCATTAGCAGGCAAAATTGATAAAGAGGACTACCGTGTGTATTGTCTTATGGGAGATGGGGAGCTTCAGGAAGGCAACATTTGGGAAGCTGCAATGGCAGCAGCACATTTTAGGGTTGATAACCTCTGTGGGATTGTAGATTACAATCGTTTTCAGATAGACGGCAGGATAGAGGAGGTTATGAACTTAGAGCCACTGGTAAATAAATGGGAAGCGTTTGGGTGGCATGTAGTTCAATGTGACGGTCATAATATAGAGGAGCTGCTTGAGTGTTTCCGTGAAGCAGATTCTACGAAAGGCAAACCAACAGTGATTATTGCTCATACTGTGAAGGGCAAAGGAGTTTCTTTTATGGAGCATGTGGTTGATTTTCATGGCAGGGCCCCTTCAGAGAAGGAGAGGAAGATAGCATTGGAAGAGTTAGAGGAGATAGAGTCTGCAGAGGAAAGTATTGAATAAATACGTATTATAAAAATGGAATTGTTGTACGCACGCGATATTTACGGCAAAACCTTAATAGAGTTAGGGAAGAAAGATAAGAGGGTCATCGTTTTAGATGCTGACCTTTCAGGTTCAACCCGTACCGCAATGTTTGCTAAAGAGTTTCCTGAGAGGTTTTTTAATTTTGGTGTAGCAGAACAGAATATGATGGCTGCTTCTGCAGGACTGGCCAGCTGTGGAAAGATTGTTTTTGTTTCTACCTTTGCTATGTTTGCTACAGCCAGGCCGCTGGATCAGCTAAGAAATACCGTTTGTTATAATAATTTTAACGTAAAGATAGTTGCTACTCATGCAGGTATTACCGTTGGTGAAGACGGGTCTTCTCACCAGGCTTTGGAAGATATAGCGATATTAAGGTCTATTCCTAATATTAGGATTGTTGTCCCTGCTGATGCTCCTGAGGCAAGGGATGCTATAATAAGTGCTTACAACACAGAAGGACCTTTTTATATAAGGTTAGGAAGAGCCAAAGTTCCTACTATCCAGAATAAGAGGCCTTTTGCCTTGGGAAAGGGTTACATTCTGGAGGAAGGAAAAGATTTGGCAATAATTGCCTGTGGAATTATGGTTTATCAGGCTTTGGAGGCCAATAAAATCCTTAAAGAAAAAGGGATATCTGCAACAGTTGCAAATATCCATACTATAAAGCCAATAGATGAGAAGTTTATTGTGGATATAGCCAGGCGCCATAAGCATATTATGGTGTGTGAGGAACATCAATCTGTAGGAGGGTTGTATTCTTCTGTTTGCGAAGTGTTAAGCAGGGAAAATCCTGTAAAGATACAGAGTGTAGGCGTTAATGACCGTTTTGGTCAATCCGGTTCTCCACAGGAGTTGCTTGATGCATATGAACTTTCCAGCCCCCACATTGCAAGAAAAGCAGAATCCTTTCTTATGGCAGCGCAAAGTTAGAGTTTTGTCTCCTGCCAAGATAAATCTATACCTTAATGTGACAGGCAGATACAAAAACGGTTTTCATAGGATTGAAAGCATTGTAAACCGGATTAATCTTTTTGACGAAATAGTTATCAAGGCTATTCCGGAGAGAAAGGTATTCTTTTTCTGCGATAGGGAAGAGTTGAATAATGAGGATAACCTCTGCGTAAAAGCAGCTATGCTTATGATGAAGAGATACCAGCTTAAGTGTGGTTTTAATATTCTTTTAAAGAAGAATATTCCCATCGGCGGTGGTATGGGGGGAGGTTCTTCTAACGGCGCTTTTACTCTTCTGGGTATAGACAAGCTTTTAAAGTTAAATTTATCTTTTAGAAAATTAACCCGGATAGGAGAGATGTTAGGCAGTGATGTGAATTTTTTCCTCAGTAGATGTAAATGGGCTTATGTAAAAGGGAGAGGAGAGAAAGTAATTCCTCTTGATATTCGTGTAAAGTTTAAATATCTTCTTGTTTACCCCAATGTAGGTATCTCTACAGCGAGAGTTTATAAGAATACAAAAGTTGGTTTGACAAAATTTATCAATAATGTTAATATATTAATCCATGCTTTAAAAAGGCAGGATTATCTTCTGGTGGAGAAGACAAGCTTCAATGGTCTGGAGAAAAGCGCAATTACCCTCTGTAGGAAACTAAAGGATATTAAGACATCTTTTAGGAAAGAGGGTTTTTTTTGTCAAATGACAGGCTCAGGAAGTACTTTTTTTATGTTGCTGGATAAATCGCTTGAAACAAAGAAGAAGGTTAATGCCCTGGTACGAAGGATGCAGGATAGGGGCTTTTGGACGTTTATAGCACAAACTTATTAAAAGGAGGGGTTCTCTATGGAGATTACAGAGGTTAGAGTTTCTCTTCTAGAGGGCGAAGGCAAAAGGTTAAAGGCATACGCAACAGTCACTTTTGACAACTCTTTTGTAGTAAGGAACATCAAGGTTATTGAAGGTAATAATGGGTTGTTTGTTGCTATGCCGGCAAGAAAATTGAAACAGTTTTGTCCTCGCTGTGGCAGAAAGGTAGACGTGGGAGGAAAATATTGTAGCTATTGTGGTGTGCAGCTGCCCCCACCACCAAAAGATATTTCTAAGGACAAGCAGGGTACACACCAGGATTTAGCGCATCCTATTAACCAGGAATTCAGAGATTATCTTCAGAGTAAAGTTTTGGATGCATACTACCAAGAGAAATCTTCAGCAAGCAAAGAGACGCAGGGAGAGGGAAGTTCTGTTTAATCTTTGGTTTTTAGTATAGCCAGGGCATAACACTCTTTTATCTTTTCTTGAAGATGGTATTTTGCTCTTTATAAGGGGATGGTGTAGTCTGCGAGATTTCTCCTGCTTGCCCAGTCTCTTAAAAGAGAGAAGATATTCAATCCGGTTAGCCTTGAGGCAGAATAATACGTTTAGAGCAGGATACTTTGACAGTTAGAATATAGATATTGCCCGGTGGTGTAATTGGTAACACACCAGAATTTGGATCTGGGTTTTGAGGTTCGAGTCCTCACCGGGCAGATGAGTGGATACACAGATAGACGCGAGAATAAAACAGATTGTTGCAGATGTTAATGCTGATTCATGCAGGGGTAGATGAATAAGAATCTGTGTTCATCTGCAGTGTTGTCCTGCGTTAATCTGTGTCTATATCGGAGCCTGATATGAGAAAGAAAGTAACCGCTTTAATATTAGCGGCAGGAAAGAGCAAAAGGACAAAAACATCTAAACCTAAGGTTTTGCTTGAGTTGGCAGGAAGGCCTTTAATATTCCATATTATTGATAACCTGAAATCTCTTTTCTTTGTAGATGAAATTGTTGTAGTGTTAGGTCATAGAAAAGATTTAGTTGAGGAGGCCATAAAGCGAGAGTTTAAAGGAGTGCGTTTTGTATATCAAAACAGGCTTAACGGCACCGCAAAGGCTGTTGAAACTGCCCGGAAATTAGTAAAGAAGGACAGTGTATTAGTCTTATGTGCCGATACCCCTTTAATTACAAGGAGTACTCTAAGAAAATTCATAAATTTTTTCTTTAAAAGCAAAGCCGATTGTGCTATTATAACTGCCCTTTTTAAAGAGCGAAGTGATTTGGGAAGAGTATTAAGAGATGAAAAAGGCAAAATTAAGGCTATTGTAGAAAAGGTTGACATAAAAAGCATTTCGGGAGAAGAAGTTAACAGTGGTATTTACTGTTTTAATAAAAAGGCTTTATTTAGAAATATTGGCAAGATAAAGGCGAACAAAAGAAAAAAAGAGTTCTTTCTCACAGATATTATTGGTATTTTTTATCGTCAAAACCTAAAAGTAGAGGGGTTTTGCGTAGAGGATGCAACCGAGGTTTTGGGAATTAACACCCAAAAGAACTTATCGCTGGCGCAGAAGATTATTAACAGAAGGCTAATAAACCAGCTTATGGACAGGGGGGTTACTATAGTAGATCCTGACACAACTTTTGTAAGTTTTGATACTAAGATAGGACGCGATACAATAGTTTACCCCTTTACCTTTATTGAAAAAAATGTTATAATTGGCAGCAATTGCGTAGTGGGCCCTTTTGCTCATATACGTGCTAAAAGTAAGATAGAAGAGGGAGCGAAAGTGGGTAATTTTACCGAAGTAAACCGAAGTATTCTTAAAAAGAATGTAAAGATGAAACATTTTAGCTATGTAGGTGATACCAGAGTAGGAGAGAACACAAACATAGGGGCAGGAACAATAGTTGCTAACTATGATGGTAAGAGGAAACACCACACTATTATAGGAAGAGAAGCATTTATTGGTTCAGGAACTGTAATTGTTGCTCCTTCTGAAATAGGCAATAATGCTGTAACAGGAGCAGGTTCGGTAGTAACAAGGCCGGTTAAGTCTAATACCGTTGTGGTAGGCGTTCCGGCAAAATTTCTTAAGAAACGTAAACAGAAGTAGGCATAAGATGGATAAATTAGTTATTTTTAGCGGGAATTCCAATCAGGTCTTAGCAAAAGATATATGTAAACATCTAAAGGTTAAGATGGGTAAAGCCCTCGTGGGACGTTTTAGCGACGGGGAGATAAGGGTTAAGATTGAGGAGAATATAAGAGGGAAAGATGTTTTTGTTGTTCAGTCTACTTGTCCTCCCGTAAATGATAATCTTGTAGAGCTTTTAGTTATGCTCGATGCGTTAAGACGCGCTTCTCCCTTTAGGATAACAGCTGTTATCCCTTACTTTGGTTATGCCCGTCAGGACAGAAAAGACCAGCCTCGTGTTCCCATTACAGCAAAGTTAGTAGCGAATCTATTGACAGTAGCAGGGGCAAACAGGGTTTTAACTTTAGATTTACACGCAGGTCAAGTTCAAGGGTTTTTTGATATTCCTCTTGATCACCTTTACGCTATCAATGAGTTTCTTGACTATTTTAGAAAGAACAGGCTTAGCAATCTGGTTATTGTTTCTCCGGATGTAGGGGGAATAAAGATGGCGCGGGCATATGCTAAGAAGTTTAGGGCAGGCTTAGCTATCGTGGATAAAAGAAGAAATAGTCCTGATGCTACAGAGGTAATGCATATTCTTGGCAACGTGAAAAATAAGAACGTAATATTAGTAGATGATATTATCGCTACGGGGAGTTCTCTGGTTGAGGCAGCAAAAGCATTAAAGAATTCTGGAGCAAGAAAAATCTATGCCTGTGTGACGCACGGTGTATTGTCAGGAAACGCTGTTCATAAAATAGAGAAATCTTATATTGACCATCTTGTTATCTCGGATTCCATTCCTTTAGCTAAGGAAAAAAGAAACAGGCGTATTAAGGTGGTTTCAACAGCAAAGTTGTTTGCAGAAGCGATAAAGAGAATTCATCGGGAGGAGTCAATAAGTGTTTTGTTTGGTTCAATAAGGAGTTGATATTATGGAGCGCATTAAAATAACTAGTTTAGTACGGGAAACTTCTGGCAAAGAAGCCGCGAAGAAGGCAAGAAAAGAAGGGTTTATTCCTGCTGTTATTTATAGCAAAGATTTTAACATTCCCATTAAGTTGCCTCACGCCTCTTTAAGGTCCCTGCGGTCAATTCATTTCTCTGAAAGTACAGTAATAGATATGGAAATCGAAGGTTATAAGGAGGATTCCAATACCATTAATGTTTTAGTAAAAGATGTTCAGCATAATCCCTTAACCGAAGAAGTTATTCATATTGATTTTGTTAAAGTGTCTCTGGAGGAGAGAATAAGGGTAAATATCCCCGTTGTGCTAAAAGGAGAATGCAAGGGGGTCAAAGAAGGCGGTGTCTTGGAGCAGATGCTCTGGGAAGTAGAGATAGAGGCACTTCCCTTGGATATACCAGAAAAGGTAGAGTTAGATGTATCATCGTTGGGGATTGGGGATTCTCTGCATGTTAGAGATTTGACCTTTGCGGGAAATATAAAAGTTATTGAAGATGCGTCTGAGACAATAGTGACTGTGGTGGCAAAGCATGAAGAGGCAGCAGAAGAAGCGCCGGTAGAAGAAGAGAAAGAGCCGGAGGTTATTAAAGAAAAGGAAAAGGAAGCTAAGACAGAAAAAGAGGAGAGTTGAAGTTAATTGTGGGGTTGGGCAATATTGGTAGAAGATATCAATTTACAAGACACAACATAGGATTTATGGCTATGGACAGGATAGCAAAAAAGTATTATTTACGTTTCAGCAGGTCTTTGATTAACGAAGCCTACATTGCTAATAAGGAGCTGTTCGGGAAGGAAGTGTTGCTGGTTAAGCCCACTACTTTTATGAACCGCTCAGGAAAGAGTGTTAAGAGAATTATTGGGCGTTATAAAATAGGTATAGAAGATTTATTGGTGGTCTATGACGATGCCGATTTACCGTTAGGAATGTTGCGTTATCGCCCCAAAGGAAGCAGCGGGGGGCATCAGGGTATGGAATCTATTATTAAAGATTTAGGCACTGAGGAAATAAAGCGTTTAAGGATAGGTATTGGCAGGCCGAAAGATAACGAACCCCTGGAGGATTATGTACTAACTTCTTTTACTGAAGAAGAAAAACCTGTAATAGAAAATGTTCTTGACAGGGCTGAGCAATGTTGTTATGACTGGCTAAGTGAGAGTGAAGAACTTATTATGCGAAGATACAACCAATAAGTATTTTATTCAAGTTGAATTAGAAGCAAAGGAGACAGAGGATGGAAAGAAAATACGAGTCAATGATGATAATTAATAGCGAATTATCTGGTGAGGAGCTGGAGGGTATTTTTGATAAGATTAAAAAGAGAATTGAAGGATTAGAAGGTAAAGTTGAGAATGCTCAAGTCTGGGCAAGGGAAAGGAACTTTGCCTATCCTATACGTTCACGTGGTGCAGGGAGAAAAAAACATACTAAAGGGTGTTATTGGCTTATTAATTTTATACTTGATACAGAGAAGTTATCCCAGTTGAAAGAGACCCTTAAGTTAGAAGAAAATATCTTAAGGTATAGTATTATAAGGAAGGAAAAGTAACTCGTTTAGAAAAGAGGAGGAATAGTGGTTAATGTAAATAAAGTACTTTTAGTAGGTAATCTTACTAAGGATCCTGAGTTGCGCTATACACCTCAAGGTACAGCAGTAGCAACGTTAAGAGTCGCTGTAAATACGCCTTTTAAGGACAAGAGCGGCGAGGCAAAACAGGATACGTGTTTTGTAAATGTTATTGCATGGGGACAGCTGGCGGAGATTTGCAACCAGTATCTGGAAAAGGGAAGAAGTGTTTTTGTTGAGGGTAGACTTGTTTCCCGTAGCTGGAAGAATTCTGAGGGCAAATCTCGCAGCGTTATTGAAGTAAGAGCTACAAGTGTTCAGTTTATGCCTAAAGGAGTTAGACAGGAAACTAAAGAGGTGGATTTAGGCGCTGAACCAGAAGAGCCAGTTGGTTTAGATAACTCAAGCTTAGGAGAGGTGGTCTAATTATGCAAAAGAAGAAGAGAAAACCCATTAGATTCAAGAAGAACTGTGTTTTTTGTAAGAAAAAGTTAGATATAGACTATAAAAATATAGAATTGCTTAGCCGTTTTATTTCTTCTAAGAAAAAAATAGTTTCACGGCGTTCCAGTGGAAATTGTGCTAAGCACCAGCGGGTTTTAGCAAGAGAAATTAAACGAGCAAGGTTCCTAAGCCTTTTACCTTATCTGGCAAGATGAAAGTCATATTATTGCGGGAAATAAAGAAATTAGGCAAAGAGGGTGATGTGGTAGAGGTCAAAGATGGCTATGCCAGAAATTACCTTATACCAAGAGGATTGGTTTTGTTAGCCACAAAGGAAAATGTTGGTAGGTTGGAGAAGATAAAAAGACAGCGGCAGAAGGAAGAAGAGAAAGCGCGCAATAATGCCTTGAGGCTTAAAGAAGCATTAAATAATATTTCTTTGACTTTGACAGTAGAGGCAAAGGAAAATAAAGAAATTTACGGTTCCATAAATGAAGCCCACATTGTTAAAGCTCTTAAAGAGGAAGGAATTGAGCTGGAGCGTCGACAAATCGTTATAGATTCTCCCATTGATAAATTAGGAGCGTACAACGTCACAGTTAAGCTGTCTCCTGAAGTAGAGGCACAGTTAAGGGTGTGGGTTGTGCAGAAATGAGTAATCCCGCCACTAAACAGGAAGTTCAGAAAATTCCTCCCCAGAATATTGATGCCGAGATGGCAGTGTTAGGGGCTATGCTTATTGATGACAAAGCAATCCCGGAGGTTTTAGAGATTATCGATGCGGATTCTTTTTATCGAGAGGAGCATAGGTTGATATTTTCCAGTATAATTACTCTTTTTGATGAACGCAAGAAAGTTGATATTCTTACTGTTTCCGAAGACTTAGGGAAAAAGAGGATTCTTGATAAGATAGGTGGGGCTACTTATCTTGCCACATTAGCAGACTTTGTTCCTACAGCAGCAAATGTAGCACACTATGCACATATTGTTAAAGAGAAAAGTATTTTGCGGTCTTTGATTAACAGTGCCACAAGAATAGTAGAGTCCGTTTATAAGGGCGAGGAAGATGTTAGTGTTGTTTTGGATAAGGCAGAGCGGCTTATTTTTGAGATAAGCGATAAGAGAATTGAGGGTGGATATGTTCATATAAAAGATATTATTAAAGATGGCATAGAACTTATTGAGTCGCTGTATCATAAGAAATCCCATATAACAGGTATTCCTACTGGTTTTGTTGACTTTGATGTGAAAACCGCAGGCTTGCAAAATGGCGACTTAATAATTCTAGCTGGCAGGCCTTCAATGGGTAAAAGTGCTTTAGCCACAAGTATTGCAGAATATGTAGCAGTAGAAGAAAAGATTCCTGTAGGACTTTTTAGCTTAGAAATGTCTAAAGAGCAGCTTATGCAGAGATTCTTGTGTTCCCAGGCTAAAGTAGATGTTCATAAATTAAGGACAGGGTTTTTAGCGCCAAGTGAGTGGCCTATTCTTACTTCTGCGGCGGGGAGACTTTCAGAAGCTCCTATTTTTATTGATGATACCCCTGCTCTTAATATATTTGAATTAAGGGCAAAGGCGCGGCGTCTAAAAGCGCGTCACGATATTAAGTTAATCATTGTTGATTACCTTCAGATGATTCGTTCTGTAGGGAGAGGTGAAAGCCGCCAACAAGAGATTTCAGAAATTTCAAGGTCGCTAAAAGCGTTAGCAAAAGAGATAAACGTTCCTCTTATAGCGGTAAGTCAGTTATCGCGTGCTGTAGAGACAAGACAGGACCACCGTCCTCAGTTATCTGATTTAAGAGAATCAGGGGCGATAGAGCAGGATGCCGATGTCGTGGTTCTGCTTTTAAGAGAAGAGTATTATAATTCTACTCCGGAAAATAAAGGTATAGCAGAAGTGATAATTGCTAAACAGAGAAATGGACCAACAGGCAGTATTTATTTAGGGTTTATAAAAGAATATATGAAATTTGTCAACCTTTCCAAAGTAAGAGAGAGTTAAAGTTACTTATAAGATTGACTTTTATAACTAATTACTCTATAATATTTTAAATAATGAAAAAAGTAGTTATTCTTGTAACTTTCCTTTTTATTACCCTTTCAGCTTTGTGCGCTGATAAGATATTTCAGGTTAAGATTACAGGAAATAAAACTGTCAGCAGTGAGAAAGTAATTTCTATAATAAGAACCCGCCGTGGTGAGGTATACAACGAGAATATTATAAATAATGATATAAAAAACTTATATGAGACAGGATATTTTGACACCATTGAGGTTAATAAAGAATCAACGCCCCAGGGAATCGTTGTGACTTTTAAGCTTAAAGAGAAGCCTGTGATTAAAGAGATTCTGATTAAAGGGGCTCATCGTATACATAAGAAACGGATAGAAAAGATTATAGATTTACAAGAAGGAGCATTTCTTGACGAGTACAAACTTAAAGAGGTAGCAGATAAAATAAAAGACTTTTATGGTAAGAAAGGTTTTTCTAGTACAAAGGTGGAGTACAATATTAGTGTAGATAAAGATAATCATGCCACGGTTACCTTTAATATTGAGGAGGAGGGAGTAGTCAGGGTAAGAAAGATTATTATTAAAGGTAACGAACGTGTGAAGACAAAAAGAATTAAAAAACTTATGCGTACAAGAGAGAAATGGCTTTTTAATAAAGGCATATTAAAAGAGGAAACCCTTGTTGATGATATGAAGAGAATCGAAGATTTCTATAAAGAGCGCGGCTTTAGTGAGGTAAGAGTTAAATATTCCATAGACCGCATAAAAAATGACGCTTATGTTACTATCAATATAGAGGAAGGCAATCGATATTATGTAGGAGCTGTAAGGATAGAAGGTAATAAGGTTTTTACTGTGGATGAACTTAAAAAGGCAGCAGACCTTAAGGAAGATGATGTTTACATTGAACGAAAGATTAAAGAAGCAGTTAATAATATAAGGGGCAAGTATATTGATGAAGGGTATATTTATGCTCAGGTTAAACCCACTACCTTTCTTAATCCCCAAACGAAAAAGATTGATGTAAGTTTTGGAATTACAGAGAATAAGATAGCTTATGTGGAGAAAATTGAAATTCGGGGCAATACCAAGACGAGGGATAAAGTTATAAGAAGAGAATTGCGTATTTATCCCGGAGATAAATTTGAAGGGGAGAAAATTCGTAAAAGCCGTCAGCGCCTAGAAAACCTGGGATTCTTTGAAGAGATAAGGTTTGATTCTGAGCCGGGCTCTAAGCCCAATTGGGAAAATTTGATAGTAGACGTTAAAGAAGCAAAGACAGGGTATTTAAGCTTTGGTGGAGGGTACAGTTCTATTGACCAGTTTACAGGTTTTATAGAGATTAGACAGCGTAATTTTGACTATAAGAACTGGTCTACTTTTACAGGAGGCGGACAGGATTTAAGCCTCATGGCAAGTTTTGGTAGTATGACTAACAGATACGAGTTAGATTTTACCAATCCGTGGATTTTTGATAAGCCTGTTTCTTTTGGATTTCAGGGTTATAAGAGGTCGCACGAACAGGATGAAGATGTAGGATATGGATATGAGGAAGACATAACAGGTGGCTCTATAAGATTCGGGAGAGAATTTAGTGATTACCTTAAAGGTTCAATAGGTTACAGGTTTGAGTCTGTAAAGATTGCAGACATAGTAAGTGATGCTTCCCAGGATTTAAAGGATGAAGAAGGTAAACATAGTTTTAGTACAATAGAATTAGGGCTGGTTTACGACACAAGAGACAATGTTTTTTCCCCTTCCCAAGGAGTTTATTTTAATAACTCGTTAAACATAACTGCAAGTTTTCTTGGCGGGGACAAGGATTTCATTGCCTTTTCCTCTGTAGTTAGTAAGTTTTTCCCGATGTTTAGGAAATCGGTTATAGAGTTCAGGGTACGCGTGGGTATAGAGGAACCTTTTTCAGATACGAAGAAAGTTCCCATATATAAAAGGTTCTTTGCCGGGGGCGCCTCTACTATTAGGGGTTATCATGAAAGAAAAATAGGGCCTATTGATTCTGTCACTGAAGATCCTCTCGGAGGAGAAGCTCTTTTTGTAGGTAATATCGAATATACCTATCCTCTTGGTGATATTTTCAAAGTGGCGGCTTTCTTTGATACAGGAAATGTGTGGGCAAAACGCAGTGACTTCTTAAGTGGAGGTTTAAAATCCAGTGTGGGGTTGGGAGTAAGAGTAAAAACGCCTCTTGGGCCTATTAGCATAGATTATGGTTGGCCTCTTAATAAGGAGCCTGGCGAGGAAGGCAAGGAAGGAAGATTTCATTTTAATATCAGTAGGGGATTCTGATTCGAAAGGAGGAAAAATGAGGAAGGCATTGGCGGTAGCGATAGTATTATGTTTTGCAGGAAGCATTATGGGATATGGAAAAGATTTAAAGGTAGGATACGTAGATATTGTTAAGGTATTTAATGATTATCAGAAAACAAAAGATTACGAGAAGGTTTTAGATGAAAAGAAGAGAAAGAAAGAGGCAGAAAGTAATTTAGAAGAAAAGAAGAACGAGATTATTAAAATGCAGGATAAGTTGGAGCTGCTTAAAGATAAAGAAAAAGAACAACAGAAAGAGAAGATTAGAAAGGCAGTTAATGAGTATAGAGACTTAGAGGCCCAGATATATTCTGATTTGAAGAAAGAAAGTGACGAAAAGATGAAAGAAATCATAGATGATATTAATAAGGCTGTAAGTGATTATGCTAAGAGCAGTGGTTTTGATTTGATTCTCAACAAGAGTGCTGTTCTCTATGGCAAAGATGGTATAGATGTTACGGATTCAGTCCTTAAGAAACTTAACGAAGGGTATAAAGTAAAATGAGGTTTACTTTAGGAGAGATTGCTCAACTTATAGGGGGAGAGCTGGTTGGTGACCCTAACATTGTAATTACGGGTATTTCCGGTATTAAAGAAGCTAAGGAGGGAGATATAACTTTTTTGGCAAATTCTAAGTATCAACGCCTCATGAAAAGTACCCGTGCTTCGGCAGTGATAGCATCAAAAGATGCAAATAATACTAGAAAACCCCTGATTAAGACGGATAACCCTTCTTTGGCATTTTCAAAAGTAGTAGAGCTGGTTGCTACCGATTATATTAAACATCCCCAGGATATTCATCCCACGGCAGTTATTGGTGAGAATGTAAGACTGGGAGAAAAAGTTGCCTTGGGTCCCTATGTTATTGTAGAGGAGGGGGCGAGCATAGGCGATAATACCATTATTTATGGAGGTTGTTACATTGGGAGAAAAGCTATTTTGGGAAATAATTGTTTAATTTACCCTAATGTTACTATACGAGAGAGAATAGAGATTGGTAATAGAGTTATTATTCATTCAGGGACAGTGATAGGAAGCGATGGTTTTGGATTTGCTGCAGTTAAGGGGGTGCAGAAGAAGATTCCTCAGATTGGTACAGTAGTTATAGAAGATGATGTAGAGATAGGGGCGAATGTTACTATTGATAGAGCACGGTTTGATAAGACAGTGATTGGCGCAGGGACAAAAATTGATAATTTAGTCCAGATTGCCCATAATGTTATAGTGGGAAAAAATTGTATTATTGTTGCTCAGGCAGGAATCTCTGGTAGTACACGTTTAGGAGAGGGAGTTATTCTTGCCGGTCAAGCTGGTATAGTAGGGCATATTACCATTGGTGACGGAGCAATTGTTGCCGCTCAGGCAGGTGTAACAAAGTCTGTTCCAGCAGGAACTAAAGTATCAGGCTATCCTGCTAAGCCTCATGAGAAGGCAAAGAGAGTAAATGCCTGCGTGCAAAAACTTCCCCAGCTTTATCAAAAGATTAAAGAGCTGGAAAAGAAAGTAGAGACTTTAGAGAGAAAAACTAAAGCATAATGGATAGACAGCGCACCATTCAAAACAGAGTTTCTCTTGAAGGGGTAGGACTTCATACAGGAAGAAAGGTGAGGATGGAATTTTTACCTGCTCCTTCTAACAGCGGAGTGGTTTTTGTCAGAAAAGATTTATCTCCTGAGGTGACGATAAAAGCCGACCTTTACGCTGTACTTAGTCCTGATAAATATCCGCGGCGGACCTCTATAGGAAGAGATAATGTTTTTATCCATACCATTGAACATCTAATGTCAGCTTTTCATCTTTTGGGCATAGATAATATATACGTGCATATCTGGGGGGAAGAGGTACCGGGAATGGATGGAAGCGCAAAGGGGTTTGTAGAGAAGCTCTATGAGGCAAAAGTGGTTTCTCAGGATGCCCCCCGTAAGTATTTTGTAATTAAAGAACCTTTATGGGTTGAGGAGAATGGTTCTTCTATCGTAGTTATTCCTTATGATAAAACAAGAATCTCTTACACGCTTAAATATGATAATGCAGTTATTAATACTGGATTTCTAGATATTGTTTTAAATGGTGAACTTTCTGAGAGGATTTATGAGGCAAGGACATTCTGTTTAGAAGAGGAAGTAGACCACCTTATGAAAATGGGATTGGGGAGAGGCTCTAACTACGAAAACACTTTAGTTGTCTCTAAAAGAGAGATAGTTAAGAACGAGTTAAGATTCTCAGATGAGTTTGTAAAGCATAAAGTCTTGGATTTAATGGGAGATTTGTATCTGGCAGGGTTTATTAAAGCCCACATAATTGCTATTAGAAGCGGCCATAATTTGAATATTAAACTTCTTAATAAACTTAAAAAGTACAGGGAGAAGACTCTATTGGGAGGGGTAGGCTCAAGTGAGAATTATTTTAGCAAAGAGGAGGGGCTTTCCATTGAGGACATCCAGCGGATTCTACCGCATCGTTATCCCTTCTTACTTATAGACCGTGTTGTTCATATGGAGAAGGGAAAGAAGGCGGTTGGTATAAAGAACGTTACTATAAACGATTATTTTTTTCAAGGGCACTTTCCTGCCAAAGCAGTAATGCCAGGAGTACTTATTATTGAGGCAATGGCTCAAGTTGGAGGGGTTTTGATGCTTGCTGACGAAGAAAACAAAGGAAAGTTGGCATATTTTATGGCTGCTAATAACGTCAAGTTTAGAAAACCCGTAGTTCCAGGAGACCAGTTGATCATTGAAGTTACAACAGGGAAGATTAAAAAACGCACCGGTACTGTCCTTACAAAGGCATTCGTTGACAATAGGGTTGTAGCAGAGGCAGAACTTATGTTTGCTCTTGTGGACAGTTAACCTACCTTTTTTCTATCCATAATACTGTATTAATCTTTGCAAAAGGAGCGATATCTAAATTTAATAGGAAATAGAGAGAAACCTTAGTGTAAGATTTAGTAAGGTAGTTTAATACCCTCTGGAGGCAAAAAAGCTTTTTTGAAAGGGTATTATAATATGGCTTAGTTCTTTTGAATGGCTTTAAAAGGAAACCTGGGACGATTT
>Ga0180301_10000407_pt1 | contig 33280 bp, 34 predicted proteins | sample GuaBasSediGuay16_FD_121797 | JGI IMG/M metagenome (GOLD analysis project Ga0180301, IMG submission 121797) | Subseafloor sediment microbial communities from Guaymas Basin, Gulf of California, Mexico - Guay16, Core 4569-2, 12-15 cm | ecosystem: Environmental > Aquatic > Marine > Hydrothermal... | reverse complement strand
TCTATTGTGAGAAATAATGGTGGTAATAAGGCGAGGTAATAGGAGTATATGCCATATCTTTTTCTTAAGATGAGATAAGTTATCACATATGACAATACTAGTATCAATACGCCGGAAACCATGCTCGGAATTCTCCATTGTCTAGGCTGATCCCCGCCCACTAGTATTGAGAAGGCAATGAAGTATTTAACTAATGGTGGATGTTCTAAGTTTAAGTACTTATGTATATCAAACGCCTTTCCATAAACCCATCCACGAACATATGTCTCGATCTCATACCCTTTTTTCTCGATCTCTCCTATAAAGCGTTCTAAGGAATTTTTATCCATTACTTTAACGTAGATTATCGTGTACTTAGATGAATCTTTGGTCTCAGCAACTTCTCTTAAGACCGCTATATTATGTTTTCTAGATATTTCTTCAAGAACATCTTTGGGGGGAGCGTTATTTACTTTGAATACTATGTTGTAGCATTCTCCGCAAGGAGTCCATGGCTCTATATGAAATATTTTGTATAAGATGTTTCTAGAACTACAAACATACCATATTTCATCGGAAACATACCCTAATTCATCTTTCTTAATTGTGTCTTCTTCAAGCTTTTCCTCAAGATAAATGATCCTGTATGTAAAGACTGCTAGAATAAGTACTAGAATCAATAAGGCAATAGCTTTCTTAACGTTATCGGGCATCTGCAACCTTGATTCACTTTCTCCATTCTTTTCACTAGCTACTGGATTCAAAATGAACTATTATCTAAACCTATTAAAGACTTTTGAATAGTTTTAATATAGATGATGAAGACCTTTGGGCATGAACTGTGATGAACCCACCCTTGGCTGAATTGCCGGACTGCTAGCTTTCAGCCTATGCAGTAATAGTTCTTCAAACACGATTTATCGGGAATTAATATTTTTTATAAGACTATTGCATCATTTAAGCGGTAGTTATTAATAAGACTGCCCCTACTACATTTTAAACGAGTATTAGTATTGGACTAGTTTTGGAGGCGTGATATTATTGATCATCGAGATTAGATGGCATGGTCGTGGAGGACAAGGTGCTTGGACAGCTTCAAACCTATTAGCTATGGCCGCTATGTATGATGGTAAACATGTCCAGAGTTTCCCAGCATTCGGCCCAGAAAGATCCGGAGCCCCAGTATTAGCCTTTACGAGGATTAGTGATGAGCCTATAGACATGCACAGTATGGTCTATAATCCCGATATAGTAGTCGTTCTCGACCCAACATTACTGGGTACACAAAACATTACAGCAGGGTTAAAGAAGAATGGTATTATTGTAGTTAATTATAAGGGAGATATAGATAAATTGTATGAGTTATTGAAGATAAAGAAGGGTGAATACAAGGTCTGGATTACACCAGCAACTGAACTAGCACTAGAGATTCTGAAGAGGCCTATCACAAACACAGCGATGATAGGAGCATTACTTAGAGCAAAACCATTAACCTCTATGGAGAGTATTGAAAAGGCTGTAAAAGAGAGATTCCCCTCACCCTTAGCCGAAAAGAATTTTGAATTAATAAAGAAAGCATATGAATCTACACAGGAGGTGTAAACCCATGGCTTCTTCTCCTAAAGAACCACGTGGTTGGAAAGAACTACCTTTAGCAGCATTACCATATAAATTATCACTAGAATACAAGACTGGTGATTGGAGAGCACTAAGACCAGTGATCGACCATAATAAGTGTACTAAATGTTTCACATGCTGGATCTATTGTCCAGAAATGGCTGTTATATGGGATGGTGAGAAGATGAATATAAACTATGATTACTGTAAAGGATGCGGTATTTGTGCACACGAATGTCCTGTTAAAGCAATCACAATGGTTCCTGAAACAAGCGAGTAAGGAGGGTGTAACCCATGGCCGTGGCTAAACAAATCCCCCATGTCCCACCCGAGAAACAGATCCTAATGTCAGTTAATGGAGACGAAGCTGTAGCCTATGCAGTTAAACAGAGTCTTGTCGATGTTGTAGCAGCATATCCTATTACACCACAGACCATCATTGTTGAGAGGTTTAGTGAATTTGTTGCAAATGGAGAAGTGCATACAGAGTTCATTGCAGTTGAAAGCGAGCACTCAGCTATGAGTGCTTGTGTTGGTGCTGCCGCTGCAGGTGCCAGAGCATTTACTGCCACAGCAGCTAATGGATTAGCGTTAATGTGGGAGATCCTATATATTGCGGCAAGCCTGAGACTACCCATAGTGTTGGCGGTTGTAAACCGTGCATTATCCGCGCCAATAAACATCCACTGTGACCACAGCGATGCAATGGGTATGAGAGATTCTGGATGGGTACAATTATTTGTTGAAAATAGCCAAGAAGCATATGATACAACCATCCAGGCATTCAAGATAGCAGAAGATCCTAGAGTACTCTTGCCAGTTGCTGTAAACCTAGACGGATTCTTCTTGAGCCATACACTAGAAGATGTGAGAATGCTACCTGATGAAGTCGTCCACGAGTTTCTTGGAGGATATCGTAAAGTATACAAGACCTATGTTGACTACCTAGGTAAAGAAGTTGAACTAAAACTAGACCCTGCTAACCCATTAAGCTTCGGTCCTCTAGACCTCTACGACTACTACTTCGAGCACAAGATGCATCAAGTAGAGGCAATGAAACATGTACCTGAAGTCGTCAAGGAAGTTAATGAGAAATGGTACGAGCTTAGTGGAAGAAGATATGGCGATGGTATATTAGTACCTTATCAGACCGAAGACGCTGATGTAATTGTAACAGTATTAGGTAGCACGGCTGGAACAGTAAGATACGTTGTAAAGAAACTACGTGAGAAAGGCTATAAGGTAGGTATGGTGAGGATCAGGTTATTCAGGCCATTCCCATTCGATGAGATAAGAGAAGTATTGAAAGGAGCTAAAGTAATTGGTGTAATGGATCGAGCAATAAGCTTTGGAAGCTATGGGCCAAGCTTCTTAGAAATAAACACAGCACTCTATGATCTAAAGGAGAAGCCATTGCTAGTAAACTACATATACGGACTTGGAGGACGTGATGCACCTCCGGACTTGATCGAGAAAATGTTTATGGAGCTTCTAGAGATCGCCAAGACGGGTGAAGTAAAGGAGAAGATTAGGTTCCTAGGTGTGAGAGAGTAAGGAGGTGATCCTAATGGCTAAGCCCGAATCAACTAAATCTCCATATGAATTACTTGTATTCGAAACCGGCAAGAAATATGATCTCCCATTACTACTTAATCCTAGGCAAATAGCTGAGCAACGAAAACCAGCAATATTACCTGGCCACAGATTATGTGCTGGATGTGCTGCACCAATAATCGTGAAACTTGCCAGCTTTGCATTCCGTGGTCCAACAATAGTAGTTACTGCTACTGGCTGTCTAGAAGTAGCTACAACAATATTTCCATACACAAGCTGGGCTATACCATGGATCCATAATGCGTTTGAAAATGCAGCTGCAACAGCAAGCGGTATAGAATCAGCTATAAAGGCTATGAAGAAGACTGGAAGACTACCATACGACCATATTGATGTCGTGGTTTTTGCTGGTGATGGAGGAACTTATGATATTGGTTTACAAGCTCTTAGCGGTATGGCTGAAAGAGGCCATGATGTACTCTATATCCTATACGATAACGAAGCATACATGAACACAGGTATACAGAGATCAGGAGGAACACCACAATTTGCATGGACAACTACAAGCCCTGTTGGCAAAGTCCTACCGGGCAAGACTCAAGAAAAGAAGCCCATAGCTGATATAATGGTAGCTCACCGTATACCTTATGTAGCAACAGTTACACCTGCCCACTGGGTTGACTTAATAAGGAAGGTCAGAAAAGGCATTGAAGCTGAGGGGCCAGCATTCATCCATGCATTAAGCCCATGTAACAGGGGATGGAGATTTGGAACAGAGTTGGCAATAGAGATTTGCCGCAGAGCTGTTGATACCTGCTACTTCCCGTTATGGGAATGGATTCGTGGAAAAGGATACTATCTAACAGATCGCAGCCTAGCAATTGCGCGCAATCCAAAGCTAAAGCAGCCCATAGAAAAATTCGTAGAATTACAAGGTAGATTCAGGCATCTACTAAAGCCCGAGAACAGGCATCTATTAAAGCAGCTACAGGAATACGTTGATATGGTTTGGGAAGACCTACTCAATAGAGCAGCCAATGCACCCAAGTAAAACTTTTAAAAATCTTTTTTTCTTCATATGCCTCTTATTCTCTCTTACTCTTACCTTCTACGACAACCATTGTTGTCGTCGTCCTGACTCCAGGAATCCTCCTTATATTGTGGATAATTATCTCCCTAATCTTCTCAAGACTATCAGCTTCAATTAACGTGACAATATCATAGATCCCATAGACTATATAAACATCCCTTACTTCAGGAAGCTCGAAAAGTTTCTCCATAACACTTGATTCAGAACCTATATCTGTCTGTATGAGAACAATTGCTTTTGCTTTAGCCATATTTACCACCGTCAATAAAATATTTGTTTAAATACATATTTATGATTTATTTAACTCTAAAGTAGACCATGATTATTGAGAACGGACTTGGACATACTAGATTAAGGAAGTCAGCTCACGGCCGTTAACATCATGATTCAGAGCAGTATAGCCGGGCTTCATCACCATGGTTCTTCTATACATAACAAGCTAATAAATGTCATTCATCATGTAATGTATTTTTATCAAGTTTTTTATAGTATCATGTAAGGTGTACTCTTATTCAAGGTTCCGAAGAAGGAAGAGATAGTTACGATGTTGCTAATTACCTAGAGAGACAATAGTGTCAGCTATAGCAACTACAACTACGCTATCATACTCTCAAATAACCATTTAAGTTAATGGAGGAACATTATCTAAAGTAATTTGGATCTTTATAATAGTTGGTTTAATTGCAATGCTACCATGATAACGTTATTACTTGTGAGAACGTAATTTATCTCTTACATAGTTAATAGTTTTCTTAATTCCGTCAACAAGTTCTACTTGTGGTCTCCAATTAAGAACTTCTCTGGCCTTAGTTATGTTTGCGATACTCCGCTTTATATCTCCTGGCCTGGGTTTTGTATAAACAGGTTCTAGGTTTTTACCCAGAATACCTATAATGATCTTGGCTAGCTCCGTTATTGAAACAGCCTTGCCTGTACCAATATTGAACGTGCCTGTAGCTTTAGACTCTAACGCTATTATATTTGCTCTGGCCACATCTTCTACATATATGAAGTCTCTAACTTGTGATCCATTACCGTATATTATTGGCGGACGATCTAATAAAGCTCTTTCAATAAACTTATATATGACTCCAGCATAGTCACCCGCTCTCATCCTGGGTCCGTAAACGTTGAAGTATCTTAAGCTTATTGTTGATAAGCCATAATTATGCTGATAGCTATTTACTAGAACCTCGCCCGACAATTTAGATGCGCCATAAATGCTTATAGGTCTTGTAGGATGGTCTTCATCTATAGGCACGTATTTTGCCTCACCATAAACAGCCGCACTAGAAGCATAAACCACTCTCTCTAGATCATGTTTTCTCGCGGCTTCGAGAACATTTAGTGTGCCTTCAGCATTGACTTCAAAACATTTAACAGGATTATTGTATGCTTCTTCAACACTCACAAGAGCTGCCAAATGTATGATCTTCTCAACATTATACTTATGTATAATTTCCTCAATAAGTTCAAAATCCCTAATATCGCCTTTGACTATAACGATTTCCTTAATAACCTTAGATAGATTATCTATAGAACCTGATGAGAAATCATCTAGGACGACAACATTATACCCATTTCTTACAAGATACTCTACGGTCCAACTACCAATAAATCCCGCGCCGCCTGTAACTAGAATCGACATGTTTTTCCCAAATTAGTTAAAAGAATGGGATTTAAAGAAATTTTCCCGTTTATACTAAACTATAAGCGATAGTAGATATGGTGCTGTAAGTAGCAGAAATATCAGTCTAACTGTTCCAGCAATAACACCCACTTTAAGCATGCTTTTCACCCGTATCTTTCTTGTAGAATACACTATAGCCATCGGTGGTGTCGAGGCAGGTAGCGTGCATGCTATTGAACAGGCCATGGCTGTTGTAAGGACGGGTATCATAGGATCAATATTGGCGCCGAGAGCTACTGTTGCTGCTATCGGGCAAAAGATGTTGGCGGTAGCAGTATTTGAGGCGACTTGAGTTAATCCGAAAGCTAGGGTTGCAATAATTGATGTCAGTATCCAGGGTGAGACATGGCTTCCTGCATATGCTTTGACTGTTAGAGCTATCCAGTTAGATAATCCACTGCTCACAATACCCTTGCCTAGAAGAAGGCCTCCTCCAAAAAGAAATATTGTATTCCAATCAATTTTCCGCAACATTTCGTCGAAGGGTAGTATAGACTTGTCTCTATACCTAATCAATGGTATTATCAATAAGATCAGTATTGCGGGAGCATACTCCGGCACATGTTTCTTTAATAACGAGGCTAAACTAGCTAATGTAGTAGACTCTGTTGCCGATGCTATGACTGATAAGAATCCTGGTAGACTCCACAAGGTTATTGCTGTGAGAAATACTGCTAAGACAGCTTTTTCGGCAGAACTCATGGGGTCTTTAATTATTGAGGGTCTTGGAGGTTCTTTTGGCAAGTATCTTCTATAAAGAAATATTATTATAAGCCATGACGTTATAAGGCCGAATATTGCTTGCGGAGTACCGAATATAAACCAGTCGAAAAAGCCTATACTCCTTCCCGTAAATTCTTCTACAACAGCTTTTCCGATCAAGTTGGGCGGCGTGCTTATTAGAAATAATAGTGCTCCTGCTGTAGCCGCATTCGCCATTAAGAGCAGTGTCATTTCATCTACATTTTCATCCTTATTCTTTATAGCTGATAGATACGCCAATGTTATAGGTAACATAATGCTTGCTGCACCAGTAATAGAGCCAATCATGCTGAGAAAGAATGTTGGCAGACATATTGTTGTGAGAACAGATAATGCAAAGTTTTTACCTTTATATAGGTTTGAAAGCACCATTACTACTCTCTTGTCCAGACCTGAAGCCCTAAAGGCGTTAGCCAGGGCGAAGGCTCCCATAAAGATCCAGATTATTGGGCTTAAATAAACAGGTAAAGCTTCTTTCCATTCAAGGATCCCGAAGAGAGGTAGAAAAAGTGCTGGCAACAATCCTGTAAGCCCTAGTGGAACTGATTCGCAAACCCACCATAAGATGACCCAGAATAGTAGCCCTAAGGTGATCTGAGCAGCCTTAGGATCAGCATTCACTGATACCGATGCTTCAGACATCCCAGGAATTGGCGGTATAAGGGCTAGTACTACAAACAATAATGGCCCTAGGATAGAAGAAATCCTTTTCATATCGTATCTCATATTGAGGAAATCACCTAGGAAGTCTATTTAAGGTAATCTAATATTAAACTTAGTATTTTTGACAACAACATTATAGTATTGGTGTCTGACATTTACTAAGAATACTGAGAGGACTATCACGTTAGGAAATACTTGTTGTTATAGTCTAGGAGAATACGACTTCAACTCTTTGTTGCCAGCGATTATGCTTATCTCGATGTAGTCTTTTATAGGCGTTTTTTCAAGCTTCGGCATGAGTACTTCGTCAACTTGGAATACTCCAGCAAGTTCGTCCATATACACGTTTATCTTTACCGGGGTTTTTTCTCCCTCTAGGATCTCGACTTTCTTTATGGATAATGCTGACACGGTATGTATGTTGACCTGGCCTACTTTATAAGGTACTCGTGCTCTACCCTCAGCCATATCTAGACCGTCGCCTACCGAGACGCATCCTGCTTCAATGGTTAAGCATGGAACATCGTAGGCTGTACAGTGTATGCTATGCATTATTTCCTGTCTCAATCTTATCCTCAAGGAATCTTCATCAAGGATCTTTAGTAACGCTCTATCAATTATTGGCTTGGCTAAAATAGCTCCAAGTTTTTCATGGAGATCTCTGTGTATAGCGTTACCTATATCATGCAATAACCCACCATATAGGACGACGACCCATGCGTATTCTCTCTCCCTCTTAGACAAAACTCCGTCTTTTACAAGCGATGACTCTATGCCAGCATCTAGTAGAAGCTTGTATATCTCGAGAGCTGCACCAGCAGCAATATGTGCATGAACGGGCCCGTGGTCATTGTATTTAAGCCTTTTTACCGCCATAACATTGCTCATAAACCATAACTCCTTAACCTCAGGATCGTTTGCAATTATTTCATAAGCTTTCTTTAGCAATTCATTTCTCTCTACATAACCTCTCACTAAATCAGGACTTACTACAACCATCACTAATACCCATATGTTGCTTCTTATGTTTCCCTAAATTAACTACAATACCGGGAAATAAAGTTATTCATTCAAACAATAACGTAAGCTACTATTGTAATCTACTACAAAGGTCTTTAATCACGAGCTCTGTTGATACAGTTAAAACAAGTCCTAAGAAACTTATGGGTATTATTGCCAGTAGTAACCCAATAATCTTCATATTGACAACCAGTATTGTGGCAGGAATAGAAGCTATTATGATAATCAGCACATACACTAAAGTGTATTTGAAGTATGTGTCTGTTTTAGCCAGTTTTATTGAAATGTTTATTGATTCGAAAACATCCTTATCTAAAGACACTACTATAAATGGTGCAGCATATATGAAATAGGTTATTATGAGGAGAATAAAGATCGATACAACTAATAAACTTGGATGTAATGATGCAAAAGATATCATAGCTAATCCTATGAAAAGAAATATTAGAGAATATATAATTAGATCCAGAACTCTATTAAGACCGGCGCCTACAGGCTCTCCAAGTCCATTTTTCAATATATAGACCAAGTAGGCATACGATAAGAAAGAATACAAGATTATATAAATAATCAGATAAACTATAACCATTAATAATGAAGTATTAGGAACGATACTAACCCCCATAATTTCAAAACCTTTCCGAGGCAAAGATACAAGATCCCATAGATCTAGTATTATCTTTGGAAAGGTGAGTTTAACACCAAAATGAATTCCATGAAAAGATGATATACGTGCTATTGCATTAAAGTTCAAGAGACTGACGATAATATTGATTATAATTAAGACAATAACCCTTTTTGCTATCTCATACCCTTTACTGAAATACTCCAAATAATTCTCACCAAGAAATCTCACTAACTAACTATATTCTAACTATATTCCTTGGTATTGATAAGTCTTTGTAATATTTCCTAGCTTTGTTAAAGGAGAAGGAGCGCGGTGAATACGTCCCCGGAACCTTCATCCACCCGAGGTACTACTCGGGAGTCTGGCCCAGTACTATTATATTCTATTAGGATTATAACCTATCTATCACATGATAATGGATGCTTATAAGCTCTAGTAGAATATAGATTTTATGGCTACGGCGGAGGCCTCGCCTCCTCGAGACTCCCGTAGTCCACGGGAGCCGATGAGAGGGGGATCCGTCGGGCGGCGTCACTTCTTTTAATTATAAAAAATAGAATGGTTGCATTGATTGATAGAGGGAGGCTGCTTAATTAGTCTTGTACAGTGATTGCTGCTGACGGGCAGGTTGCTTCACATGTGCGGCATCCTGTACAGTTGTCGGGGTTGACAACTTCGGCCTTTCCATCTTTGAGCTCTAGGACGCCTTGTGGACATACGCTTACACAGGTTCCACAGCCAGTACATGCATCCTTGTTGATGACTGGCTTGGGCATGGTTATCGACCCCATAGATACAATATTGTATCTTCTCCGTATACTCTCGGGTTTAAGAAGAAAAACTTTACGGGAAATAAGCCAATCCTAAGCATTATTTCGTGTAGAAGTAGCCTTCCTTCCCACAAAAATAACATTAACACCAATTAGTTGTCCTAGAACAATATTCATCACAATAGCTTTTCTAGTGACAGAAATATGTTTTAATAACATAAACATAATTTAAATATGGATTTGTGATCCTACTTAGAACTTGACAACTCTTTTGCAGTCTTTATACCTCCTTTTAGGCTGAAGGCTTTATATCCTTGACTACGTAGTTTATATGCCATTAAATAGCTTATGTGCCCAAACTGGCAATAGAACACTATGGGCTTGTCCTTGTATTTTTCATAGCTGTCTATCATTGATACATGTAATGCTCCTGGATAATGCCATTTCTTGTATTCGTCTATAGACCTTAAGTCAACTACTATGGCTCCTTCAGGTATAAAATCTATTTCGATCTGGTTCTTTGGCATTAGCTCTTCTACACGTGTTGACAGGATGTTTATTATTTGAATATTTTTAATAGCTGATTCAATGAGTTCTTTAGGAATTTTTTCCAGCTCTTCTTTTAGCTCGCTTAGTTTTGCTCTCGTAACAACAAGTGTTGGTGCTATGGTACAGCATTCGGCTACTTTTGATGATTCTTCATACGTGCTTATGAGTCTACTATAGTTGATTATGTCTTCTTTATCAAGCCCAATTAATGGCCTTAAGATCATTGTGTCGATATTTATCGCTTTCTCTATTACTGATAAATTCACTAATGTCTGACTAGATGCTTGTCCAAGACTCTCGCCTGTAGCTATTGCATCATATCCATACTTTCTAGCAACTTTGTCAGCGACAATATACATTATTGCTCTTAAAACTACTTGCCTATAGCTCCGCTTTACATTTTCTCTTATGACATTAATTATTTCTCTTAGATCAACAATATACATCCTGGGGCTATATCCATAAAGCCATTTATCTGCAAGTACTTTGGCAACACGGTGAACCATGTAGAGTAATTGAGGAGATCCCATTATGTAATGGAGGAGATCGACTATAGCGCCACGCTTAGCCATAAACCATGCTGCTACGGGTGAGTCGAATCCTCCCGAAAACAATACAAGTACCCTGCCTTCAACGCCTATTGGTAGGCCACCGGGGCCTTTAATCCTAGACTTGTACAGATAAGCCTTATTTCCTCTAACCTCAATCCATACTTCAATATCAGGATTATCGAGATCTACTCCGCGAGAATAGGGCTTAAGTAGTGCTCCAACCTCTCTAGCAACATCTATTGAAGTGAAATCATGTTCTCCAACTCTATGAACTCTTACAGCAAACTTCTTATCCTTAACCATATGTTTGGCTAGTTCAGATATCTTTATCGCAAGATCCTTAAGGTCTTTAAAATCGACCTCAACCACTTCGCCAAACCTATAAATCCCAAAAATATTCTTCAACAAGTCCGAGACATCGGGCTTTGACTCAATAAATATTCTTGCACCTTCAACACTAATTTTATAATCCCTTACATTATTTCTCTTAAAAGCATCCTGGATGTTTGATAATAGTTTCTTAATAAACCTTGGTCTAGTCCTAGGCGACTTTAGCAATACTTCTCCAGCAATAGTGATTATATACTTGGGCATACGACATCACTATCATTACAAGTTTCGACTATGCATAGATTTCAGCGTTTACATTCACATAATATACTATTACCTTATTAAGAATTATATCATTGTAACTACCAGGTATGGTGGATAGACTTGTGGGATATACAGAAAGACGTAGTAGATAGACTTATCGAGTCATACAGCAAGGTTGACGTGGTAATTGCTGGAGCAAGCTACTCCGGGCTAATGGCTGCTTTAAAACTTTCTGAAGAAGGATATAGGGTCTTGGTTGTAGAACATAATCCTGGAATAACCCCCCTAGCATATTATGGTGGACTATGGGGGCATGTAGTACTGTCTAAAGACGTAGAAAAGATTCCCTCATTGCTAAAATCAGTTTTTGAAACCAGTTATGGATACATAATTAACTCTCTTGAATTATACTCAAAGATCATAGCTAAAATATATGAAAACAACTCAACCATAATGCTAGGCTATAGAGTTGAACCAGTATTCGAATACATTGATAGTGAACTAGAGATTACTGGAGCACATTTAAAGCCTTCAAGCGAGGAAGAGGGAGCGAAATCTAAGTTATTCATTAAGGCTAAATACATTATTGATTCTAGTGGCCTGGAAGCTTATGTATCACTAAATGTAATAGAGGTTTTAAGACCTGGTGTAGTACCCCAGGGCGTTGGCCCTATCATACCGTTTTCAAAAGAGATCGTGGAAAGGACTGGCTGGTTAATAGAGGATAGTATCATCGTAACGGGTTTGGCTGCTTCAAACATATATGGCTCAGCTCTGCCATTTCCCGATGTAGCGCCATTGCTTGAAAGCGGTGTCAAGGCATATAGACTGATCAAAGAATCAGAGAGGGCCGATTAGGATAAAGTATAAGGATACGATCAAGCCTATGATAGCCTGTAAAGACACAATAAATAATACTACTGATTTTTCCGTAGCTTTACCCCTTATTTTCTTCAACACCAGTATGGCGAAATGGGTTAAAGAATATATTCTTTCATAGGGAGGCTCCAAACTGTAATCGGGATTCACTTTACCATAATTCTCTTTATAAACACCGTGTCTAAGCCCCCTTAGGAACAATAGTAGTTCTACGAAATATAGAGAAAACAACAATATACCGTATCGCTCAAAATCACCCAAAATAACTAAAGCGGCATAATATGCTCCAAAACCGTATGTCAAGCTATTACCCGGGAATACTTTAGCAGGATACTTGTTGTAGTAAAGAAACGCCATTAATGCAAATAGCATTATTATTGCGGCGTCGCCAATATAGGTTATGCCCCTATAATAAGCATATAGCGATGTAAACGCCATCAATAAAATACCCATACTAGCTTCAAGGCCATTATAGCCTGCTATCATGTTAAAGGCGTTTGATGCTCCCATGACGCCTATAGGTACTAGTACTAGTGGATATAGTATGCCAAAGTTAACTTTACCAATAAACGGTAGACTCATTGTGGATACACCTGCCTTGATTATAACTAGAGGTATTGAGAGAAGAGCTGAAAAGACCACTCTTTGCCATATTCTTAAACCTTTTTTCCAGCCTAAAATATCATCTAAAAACCCTATGAAACTAACCATAAACAATAGTGTTATAAGGCTTGATAACTCGGTAAAATTATATAATGAACCATCAATATATCTATGTAATGCAACAAGAGTCATTAAGCCAAAGCTTGCTCCTAGTGCAACCCATACTCCTCCAGCTTCAGCTACCTCGGGCTTATCAGGCTTATTCATGTCTTTTCCAACAAATCCAAATCTTAGTGCTGTATCGATCCATGATCTTAAACTGATGAGTGTTGTCGAGAATGCTATGATCGATGCTATGGCAAGGTATATTGCATGCAATTATGAACACCTAAGTATAGTCCTTAAGTGTTATAATTCATTGATGTAAATGTAAAACCCTTATCCCTCTATGCATTCTTCCTACCAGCTTCCCTCCAAGGGGTATTGAATATAGAGTATATTTCAAAAGCTCTTTTCTCACCTATTCCTTCAACCTTGGTTAGTTCAGCTATACTTGCATTAGCTATAGCTCTAAGTGTCCCAAAATGCTGTAGTAGTCTTCGAGCTAAAGTAGGGCCCACCAGGCCTTCAGCTACATAAAGTATTCTCTCATGAATGCTCATAGGCTTCTTCTCCACCCTAAGTCTATAGATCTTCTTTTCCTCTACTCTACCCAAACTCTTAGCCTTTGCAGCAAGCCATTCTATTGTAGCTCTCTTATTAGGGGTATTAATTAATGGTACTTCATACTCCAGTAAAATAGTATCGACTACTCTAAGCACACTCTGTATTCTCCATTGCCTATACTTCTCTACAAGACCTAACCATCCTTCTAGTATAATGAACGGCTGATACTCATCTCTTTCAGCGGCTTCTTTCAGCAACTTCGTTTGATCCCATATACGGTTGTCGCGAATACTGTTTAAGAAATCCATTACCGTTTTTCTCTCAACAAGCAATGGTTTTTTATTTTGTGGGGCAAGTAGGAGAAAATCGCCTACTTCAAGTGGTTGTATAGAGACTCTTAGACCTTTCTTTTTAAGCTCTTTTTCAAAATCCGGGTTCTTGCTATTTTCTCTAGAGTCAATTATTATGTCAACGGGCATTAAAAGCTGAATACTCAATGTAGAGCACCAAAAACAATGCTATTTTTAGTCTCCCATATATTCCTTAAAATCAACCTCTTTACCTCTCTTAACAAATCTTATCCTTAGGTCGGGTCTTACAGGTATACCTAGCCGTTGCAAAATACCATAGACTGTAATACCGTCTAATTCGCTTACAGCACCCTTAACTAATAAAGCACCTAATATCCTAATGACATACGGGTATGCTTCTGGATATAAGCTCTTTGTTTTCTCTAATAATTCCTTAGCTCTTTCATCAGATAACTTGCTCCAGACTAATTTCTCCGTATCAATAGACTTTTGTTCCTCTTTGTCTTTAGCCTCTCTAGCCCTTTTTAAGGTCTCTTTCCACAACTTCTTTAACAGCTTGGCTCTTAGTGACTCAGGAAGTTCTTCTGCCATACCCAGTCCCCTATATTATGATTAAGAATAGGATTATGGTTAAATAAACTTAATATTTATATCGCATAGAGTATTTCATAGGTACGATATCACTATTTGGATCAACTTAGGGTGCAGGTTTTGGTTGAAAGAATATATTTTGGAATACCTCTATTAGATCACTTATTGTATAAAGGATTTCCAAAAGACAGTTTAATAGTGTTTAGCGGCCCTATTGGAGTAGGAAAGTCATTCTTATTGAAATTAATGCTTCTTTCAAGATTATCTAAGAATGAAAATATTGTTATAGTATCATTTGATAATGATCCGCTGGATGTTGTTTCTCCCTTAATTAAAGTTAACCCAGGGTTTGTTAAACAGATAGCTATTGTCGACGGGTTTGGGGCGGGAAAGGAGTTACCCAAAGAACTTAGCGTGGTCAGATTAGAAGAAGCTAATGTGGATTACATATTGGCTGTTATTGAACAGTTAATAAAGGAAGTCCATCAATGTAATGTGGGTATGGTGGCTATTGACTCGATGAATGAATTGTTCTTGAGAATGGATCCTTCGTTGGCTCTAAACTTTGTCAAGTCATTAAAGCGTATGGCCAGAAAATATGAGCTAACTATCACAGCTGTCTATCATAGCGGTATAAGTGGGTTTGAACAGATAGAGTCGCTTATATACTATGTGGCTGATGGCGTTATAATATTAGATTACGATCCCAAGTTCGAAGAAATCGGTCTACCACTTAGAAGGATAAGGATCGTGAAGCTAAGGGATACAGGTCATCATATCAATTGGGTACCTTTCCAAATAACCGATAAAGGCCTTGAAATAGTTGATGTAAAGAGCTTATTGTCAAAAATATTAAAGGCTACTAGAGAAGCTTAACACTTGCTACGGTTTATTATGTTAGAAACTATTTTCTCAAACGTATCATATGGGACATAGCCTGGTATGCTATACACTAATTTCTTATCTACGAAGCATAATGTAGTAGGTGTACTCAATACATTGTATGCATAAACTAGTTCAGGAGAACTATATACATTTACTCTAAGGAATGCAGCCCTACCCGAGTACTTTTTGCCTATAGCAACATATATTGGATAAAACATTTCACAGTAAGGACAGTAAGGTGAGTAATAGTTTATGAAAACTATTCTACAATCATTAAGTATGTTGACAAATTCGTTATAATTAAGTACTTCATAGCCTATAGGATATTTGCTTTTACAACACTCTCTTTTACCTTCATGTACGTCCTTATAATAACGCATGGCAATCCTAGACAATATTTCCTCGAGATCCTTGTCCTCTCTCATACTCAAACCCTACCTTATCTCTATTATAAGCAATAAAATTAAGGATATGCTCTTATAAATATGCATTAGAATAACCACTAATGATTAGGCAGATTAATTAGATAAAAAACATTTATTTCCAGTATATATTTCAATATTTCTTTAGGAGATGTTTATGGACAGTAATAGCGAGCTCGAGAAAATTATTGAGAAAATAGCAAAATCTCTTACGCAGAAAAAATCTGGTAAGATTAGGAAAGCCGAGTATAAGACAAAAATAGTTGGTCCAGAATCTCCTCACGGGATTTATGTATATGATAAGTCTTCTAATGAATGGGTGCTGGTTAGGAAGGATGGTGATGCTTTTGAGCCGTGGAAAGATGGTTACTATGTAATATATTTCGATAACACAATGTGCCCCGCTTGCAGGATCTATGATTTATCATGGTATGTTTTCGTAGAGACCATAGGTAAGAGGCTTGAGAATACAGAGTTTGTGATAATCCTGTGCAGGTGGTTTAGCCGTGATTGTGAATCAGAGGCAGCTAGTAAATCATTTAAAAAATATGGTGTTATAGCATCACCTACAACATTGTTGCTTAAGAGAGAGAATGGTAAGATTGTTAAAGAAGAGAAGATTAGAGGAGTTAAAAAACTTGATGAGCTTATAAAAATAGTAACAGAATTTACCAGATCATGATGTCTATAGGGCTGTTATTATGAAACAATGGGTTAGCGCTAGGGATTTAGATGCTCTTGTTTGGGAACTAGATAGTAGAGGTATTGAAGCAAGCAGGCACGCGTATAGCTATAGACTCTTATACAAAGGAATGCTAATAGCCAGCATCCATGTATACCCCGGTTATAAGGAGATAAGTCTTAGACTATACAAGTTTATGAAGGAATTAGCTAAGGAAGCTTATCCAAGGATAATCGATAGTATAAAGAAGTGTTTTCCTGAATACAAGGTAATAGTGAAATGGTATCCTCCCTAGTGTCCTTAAGATCCCTGTTGAACAGGCCTCTTTAGCTCTTGAAACAACTTTAATCTTTCAATAACCTTTGGAATCTTATGGAATCCTAATGCAGATAAGATCATTGTTACTAATCTTACTATGAAGAGAACTACTGAAATAGCCATTACTGGGAATAAAAATGAAGTAAACCCCATAATGAATGAAATAACCTCACTTTCATTTAAGACCCTATCGCCTTCAACCTGTAATGTTTCATTAATCTCATTTATCATCTCATTTATCCCGTTAGCGGCATTTATTGTTGTAGGTATAAGAGCGAAATATAATACTCCTATGAGTATGAACATTATCCATAACCAAGAATAAAATGCTTTTCTATACAACATGGCAACGTACTTTATTATAAACGCTTCAATGGTGAACGTTAATGCCAACAAACCATATAGTATGATATCAAGAACTGTCCCCATACCTGCTACTGTTAGCTCAAGCAGTTCTTTAATTTCACTTAACTTTACCTCTCCTTCTTGAGCTATGGATGGAACTGTATATGTTAAAAGAGATTTAGTATAGTCAACATATATGTGTAGTAAACCTGAAACCATTAAGGCTAGTACAAGTATCAGTAGGATGAGCTTCTTTTCAACTCTCGAATAGTGTCTTAACCAACCCGTACTTGAGATGACTAAGCCTATTCCGCCAACATAAGGAAATATTTGCGTAAATATCCTAGCGATATAGCCTAGCAATAAGAGCTTTCTTGCCCCTTCATCATACTCGGGTATTTCCGTTTCACTACTCTTTTGTAGACTTTCCACCTTTCCCCCTAATATATTCCTCGATCCTCGATAAAATCTCTTTCACCCTTTCATGTTCACAGAAATTCAGGCACTGACGTATAAAGTCTACTAGAAATTGCTTCTTTAACTCCTCTTTCACCCTACCTTCGGCTATTGCCTTCAATGCCTTCTTTTCACAATCTTTTTCACAATCTCTTAGATCGGGTTCAATTACATACAATAATGGGTACTTTGGATCAGCTAAACGTACTCTCACTAGGCCGAATAATCCTATTTCATTAATAGCCTTTTTTGCCAATTGAAGCTCTTGTTTTTCTACAACAAAGCATTGTACATGCTTAAAAGCTTGCTTCATTCTTTTTGCCATTCCAATAACATCTTCTTTACTCATTTCCTCTTCTCATCCCCGAGCCTGGTCTTTTTCACGGGAATACGTAGTTCTTGTGATACAAGTCTAATAATCCAAGCATAAATAGGTTCTCCGATACTTCTCCGTAATTCACCATCCTTATATACAGCACGATATACTAGCTCGCCTTTGTAATTATAAACCTCAATATACCCCTTTACTTTTCCCAGGAAATTCTTTACAAAAGCTATTTGAATTACATAGTCACCTTGATTAGTCTTTATACATAGTCTCTTAGCCCAGCCTTTACTATACGTGGGTCTTATTTCTATTGTTTTGACTATTCTGTCTTTCAACTTCATGACATTCTTTAAACCATTATTATGTAGTAGTATTAAGCCTAACTTTCTGACTATATGTTTACCGCTCCTGCTCTTACTTTCTTCAAAAACTACTCCATCAACTATAGTACCTTGGCTCAATCTTTATTCACCAATAATTAACCTATTATGCCTATAATTGATCTCTGGCTTTTCTGTAAGAATAGTGATCACTGTAGGAGTTGGAGCCAGTTGAGCTGAAATCAATACTTCACTATTCTTCACAACAATTTGTTTTATGTTTTCATACTCTTTTTCACTGATGAGTTTACCTGCTTCATCATATACACTTATTTTTACATCATATTTCTCGGGCTTTTGAGTCAACACTAATATGATCTTATATTCCAAATCATCTCCCTCAGATGTTTAAGACACTATATTTACGATATAAACACTTACATAAAATTATTATTTCCTAGTCTTCTTAAACTTATGCGTAAATTAAATAAATGTATTTGGTGAACCTATTGCCTCCACCAGACTATGTACAGAGAATTAAGACTATACTTTGTATCGCGAAATACTTTGACAACCTCAAACCACAGGATCTTCATAATATTATATACATATTGTCTCGTCTAGGAATAGTAAGAGACTATTACGGTGATTGGCGTGCTAACTCTAGTCTCGGCGTTAGAAGCAACCTACTCGACATAGATATCGCGTTCATGGTTGAAAATAATATTTTGAGAGAAATTAATGGTTATCTAAAACCCTTTATTAATTCTATCGAATGTTCTGATATAGAGAACAAACTTAAGGTGATCTTTAATATAGGGTCCAGTAGAAAACTTTTATCATACGTAGATAAAGCGGCAAAAATATCATAGTGTTATCTCGCTAATACTCTCGTTTCCAGCCACGATCTTATTTAATGCTTCTTCGAGTATTGTTAAAGCCTCTTCGTCGATGTTACGGGTTAATGAAACTTTCTTATACGCTTCTCTATTGACATAGAGTCTAATGATTATTTTTGGTGATATACCTTCCCTAGCCATAAAGCTTATTACATTCAGTTCTTTTAACCAGGTTATTTTATTCTTAACAGCTCTACTAATGTATATACGAGTTATCTGCGTAATACTAGGTAATGGCGCTGGATGAAGGATACTGCTATCAACCCATACGTCCTTCGGGTCAATACCATATCTAATATTTAGTTGCCTGCTGACATAATCTTGGAAGTCTTTCTCAACAATATCTCTAAACCTTAAGAGCAATAATAGAGGATCGTGGGGTCCTCTTAACAATGGTATTCTCAAATCGTCTCCAACTCTTTTCCATGGACTTTTTCTTTCATGAATTAGGATTCTTGCAGCCTCTTTAACCTCTTTTGGAGCAGAAGGATCATTAATGCTTTCCATGAGTTTTGTATAGATTTTCGCATCAGTAAGTTTTAAGAATAAACTAGGATCTCCTTCTGAGATCCTATATACAGCCTCGCTTAGGCCAAAGTATTCATCACCATATCGTAGAGCAGTTACAAGTGTTTTGTTAAAGGCCCTGTTTACGGGATGATAATATACGTGCTCATACATGTATTCACGACTATATAAGTATATTCTTAGCGCACCCAATGCCTTGCGATCAAGGACAAGTACGTATTCGTTATCTTTTTGACAGGGATAAGTGTTCATTATCAGTCTATTATAGTCTATATACCCGTATTCTCTTGTCCCAGTATAATAACTGTCTCTAAGCAGGAAATCTATGATATCTGCTGGATAAAGCCATGCTTTTACCACTTTCCTCAACAATCTTAATACTCTTGCACGGGGTGGTTTTTGTGCCAATATCTCTTTTGTTAATGTACCTATTTCTCCCAGTCCATATTTTTCCCCTAATTTATTGATTTCTTCTTCAAGACCAAGGATTTCGTAAATTTTTGAGCCTATTCTCTCATGGTTATTTAGGCCTATCTTACTAAGCTCTTTATTATCCCATAATATCGCTTCTTCAAAGGCATGGCCGAAAGGACCGTGACCTATATCATGAAGTAATCCTGCAAGTCTTACAGCCTCGATAAGTTGCTCAGGTTTATATCCATCAAGTCCCTCACTCCCATAATTCTTCACAAGCTTGTCTATTATCGCAGATGCCATAAGACCTGCAACATGCATTACACCCAGGCTATGTTGAAAACGAGTATGATCTGCTCCAGGATATACTAAGTGAGCTAACTGTAGTTGCCTGATAAATCTTAGTCTTTGCAAGACAATATTGTTAATAATTCTTTCCTCTATTTCCTTATTAAAGAATATGTAATCATAAATAGGATCTCTAACATGATCCCATGTCAGATTATCCAGATCCGGTACTGGAGATACCAATACAATATACCTCGTATTATTTAACTAAGCCTCTGATATATTCTGATCAAAGACCCTTATTAACGTTAAGCATAGTTTAATGTTCCGGAGAGTATTTTTCTACTGAAAAGAGAATGTGTTTTTAGCCCTACTATTTTTAACACATAATCTAATTATATAATAGGGGCTAGGTTTAATCTAATGGTGCAATAAATAATGATCGGTATAAAACAGTTTCTCGAAAAAGGGAAAAGAAGCTATAGCATTGTCAAGGCAAATATACATAGAGCTATAATATTCACCATAGGTTATATACTCTCTCCGCTAACATGGTGGAATGACGCGTTTGTTAACATACCTTTATCATATGTAATTGCTTCAATACTAGCATTCTTCCTAGGTAATGAGATGTTTCCACTACTTTTCTCGCTCTCGTATTTATTTACAAACATTCTTGGATTCGCTTTAATGCATATCTCGGTTACAACGAAAATAAAATACACGGCAAAGAAGCTTATTGTAGATATAGTAGCTGCGTTATTATACACACTAGCTATTTGCTATCTATCCTATATCGGCGTAATTAAGCCATTTCTTTAAGATTGTATATGTACCAATTTTAAAGATAGGTTATCTAAGTGGAGGCTGTATCGCTATTGGAAGTAAGCTTGCTATCAACACTGGGGTTTCCGGAGAAAGTTGTTGAAATATTGTTAAAGAGAGGTATTAGTACTCTTAATCCCATTCAGGTAAAAGCTATTGAGAAAGGCGTCCTTGATGGAAAGAACATTATTGTTTCGGCACCAACGGCCAGCGGTAAGACCCTAATAGCCGAACTAGCGTTAGTAAAGACGTTTTTAAGTAAGGGTATGGGTGTCTACATAACACCTCTTAAAGCACTTGCATCGGAAAAATATAACGAATTTCTCGACTGGAATGCCATAGGCGCTAAGATAGGGATTTCTACAGGAGATTATGAGTCTCCAGGAGAGCATCTAGGCAAATATGATATCATAATAGCCACGTATGAGAGATTCGACTCTCTCTTAAGACTAAAACCTCCTTGGCTTAGAAGACTAAAGGTGGTTGTGATAGACGAGTTACATATGATTAATGACCCTGAACGTGGACCGGTTTTAGAGATGATTATTGCACGTTTAAAAGAGCAGGATGTTCAGATAATAGGGTTATCTGCAACAATAGGCAACGCTAATGAGTTGGCAAGCTGGCTTGACGCTGAGCTCGTGTTAAGTGACTGGAGACCAGTAAAACTAGTTGAGGGAGTATACGATCCTAAGGCTAAGGTAATAGTGTTTAATGATGGCAGAGTTGAGAGAATTATTCATAGGCTCTCAAATCCATTATTAAGTATAACACTACAAAGTATTGCTAATGGATACCAGGTATTGGTTTTCATTCATAACCGTAGAAGAACAGAAGAATATGCGCTTGAATTATCAAATCACCTCAATCTATTAGCCCATACTCTCAATGTTAATAAGTTGAGAGACTATGCTGAGAGATTGAAAAGAGAGTCGCCAAGCAGGATTGAAGCAGAGAAGTTAGGTTCGTTAATTATTAGGGGGGTAGCTTATCATCATGCAGGATTAAGTAGTGTTGCAAGAAAAATTGTTGAAGAAGCTTTTCGGGAAAGATTACTAAAAGCTGTCTTTGCGACACCAACGTTGGCTGCCGGAGTTAATCTTCCTGCTCGAAGAGTATTGATATCCATTAAGAGGTATGACCCTCTTAGCCACAGGAATGTAAACATTCCTGTTTTTGAATATAAACAAATGGCTGGTAGGGCTGGTAGACCACAATATGATCGGTTTGGTGAAGCCGTAATATATGATGCGTCAAGCAAGCATGAAGCTTTTAGAAGATATATCTATGGTAGGTTAGAGCCTGTTGAAAGCAAGCTTGCAAGCGAGAGGGCATTAAGAATACATACATTAGCATTAATAGCTGGGGGCGAAGCACCAACGTTTAGTAAACTCATCGACATATATAGGAATACTTTATTCTACTATCAATATCGCAGTAAAAAGTACTTAGAGTCGAAAATAGAGAAAATAGTTAAAGAATTAACCAAGTGGGATATGATCGTACAGGTAAGTGATTTCTTATTCTCCACTAGGCTTGGGAAAATAGTTACTTATACATATCTAGATCCCTTGACAGCATACAAGTTCATACAATACATGAACGGTATCGAGAAACCCGGCCTCTTATGGCTATTATTCATGATAACTTCTTCTCCAGATTACATTAGAAGCCGACCGTATATTAGTGGGAGAATTATTGAAAAATACGAGGATATGGCGTTATATGATGCTTCTCAAAACATTATACCTGATCCTCCTTATGATGAAATAGAGTTTGAATACTGGCTTGAAGCCTATGTTCATGCACGCATGCTTTATGACTGGATAAACGAGGCTAGTGAAGATTATTTGAGCCAAAAATATGGTGTAGGGCCAGGCGACATCTATGCTGTACGAGAAACTGCTTCGTGGATCTCTAGCGGGTTATCAAGGATAGCTAGGGTTAAGAACATGGAATATGCTTCATCAGAACTAGACAAACTGGCGATTAGAATAGAATATGGTGTAAAAGAAGATGCTTTAGAGCTAGTAAAGCTAGAAGGTATAGGAAGAGTTAGAGCCCGTATATTAATCAATTCTGGTATACGTAGCCTCGAAGACCTAGCTAAAACACCTAGGTCAAAGCTATTATCTCTACCGGGTTTTGGTCCAAAAATAGTAGACTCTATTAAGAAACAGCTCATTGAACTAGGGTACAAGGTCGCTTTATAACACTAGCATGAAGATTCGCCATAAATAGTGCTTCAGTCAAGGCTGATCAAATCATCCCTTTAGTAGGTCATAACCGCCTGAGCTCATCACACGTTAAAAGTATTTTGTTAAGAGGTAAATATTGTTTCTAAATCCCCATAAAATATAATGCTTATTAGCATAAAATAATCTTATGTCATAGATAGAGGTGATGAAGCCCCTACTCTAGTAAGCCGGGTAGACCCGGCTGATGACTTAGTCCTCCCGGCCTCTTCTGATCAGGATTAGTGCTCAGCAACCGGTGCATTAATCACCGTTCATCGACGGAGTTGAGTCATCATCGCAGATCTTTTTAAATTATTATCAGACACCGTGAGGTTCGTCACATATCGGTAGAGAGGAGGTTTCATCATCATCTAGAAAAGGCTATCACATAGTATGATTAATATTAATTTATTGTTGAAAAGGGGAAGCCCATGATCATTCATCCCCCTTTCCGGGGGAGTCACATGGGGGCGGGGGTTTGTCAATAAAATTCTTAATTACAAAATAGTTTAAATTTTTCTTGTAAAAGCTACTATCCAGTTATACTATAACATTAACTTCCATAACATTATTAGCAGTAACGGGTTCTAAGAGACTATAGCGTGTTTAAAAAGGTATGGTAGTGGTGTAGAGGTATTATTTTAAGATACTTACTGCGCCTAAATTCTTTCTCTTAGTAAATGGACACCGTAACACATTAATGCTATGGCTTCTAGTGCTTCCAGGATCTTTTCAGGATCTTTTAAGTTTATTTTCAAGGTATATGCGTCAAGTCTTTCTACAAATGGTAGGAACGATACTATATCTGCATAGATAGTATCTCTTAATTCGGCAATTACCTCTTTTATCTCTATTTTCAGGGGTTTTACTTCGTTGTGTTTCACCTTTCGTACTGCTTCTTTAATGCCTTCTTTCAGCCTATCGCATACTTCATCTATGCTGTCATATATTGCAGAATATCTACTATATCCCTTTTTCAATGGAACAAATACGGACCAAGGAGTAAATTTCTCTACATCCTTTTCTAGAGCTTTATCTCCCGCTACAAGAGCTACTGGTACATTATACTTTCCTGCCACAAGAGCATTTATCAAATACTCACTAGCAGGATAATCATTAATCAGTATTCTATGATACGTCATCCCACTATAGGTATGGTCCAGGAACCCTAGAGTAGTCCCTGCAGCCGCATGATATCCTATGAAGAATACTGCATCATATCCCTCGTTTATGCCCGTAACCATAGATAAAGGTCTAGGATAACCCTGTATAACTGATGCTCCCTTAGGTAATTTACGATAATCAATGTTAGTCATAGAGCCATGGCTGTCTGCTACTATAACTCTTTCAACACCCTGACCCAATAATTGTTCTACAACAAATTTAGCTATTCTAGTTACTATATCTTCACTTCTACCATACTGCGAGCCCCTAGGAGATAGCCCAGCAATAGAAGCTATTCCGGGTAACCCTTCAAAATCTATAGATACATATGCTCTCAAGACTGTGCCCCCAGGCGTATAATCTATTATTTGACAATAAAAATATCATTCTGAATCACCACGAGATCTAAGTGAGTCCTTATTTTTTACTCCTACTAGATGAGTGATAATATTCCTAAGTAACTGTATGAGTTCAATCAAAATCTATATCATTATTACACGAATTACCTCAGCAGTGATTATATGGTCATATCCAGCCTTTTTTCCTAAAGTATATAAGCTGTATTATAGCTATTAAAGCCATTCCTATGAGTACCGTAGGATAGGCTAATGGATGATTTAGTTCAGGCATATACTTAAAGTTCATTCCATAGATACTGGCTATAAGTGTTAGAGGTAGAAAGATGGAAGATATTACTGTTAGTTTCTGAACTATGCTATTAGTTCTATCCGTCAAGATAATATAGTTAAATTGTGACACCATCATCAATCTCTCGTAGAGACTCTCCAAATGTTCTATCAACATAGATACTTCGCTGACAACAGTCCCGTTTATATCCATAACTATTCTGGCTTTATTGGCGAGAGTTCTTAACGCTATAGCTGACCTACGTATCTTTCGTAGCTCTTTGAAAATATTCATGATACCAGCAACTTCTCTAGATTTTGACAACGTCTCCTCAATAGTATCGAGTTTTGATTCAAGTTTTCCAAGGCTTTCATAAAGCTGGTCTGTGATAGAATATATTACTGCTTCAATAATGTTCGAAATACTAGTATATTGTGCTTTTATACAAGACTCCATAGTCCTCTTTACAAAAGAGGCTACTTCTTTAGCACCCCATGTCAGAATCTTATCCCTACATAATATAATGTGTAAACTACGCTCTACCGCTGGAAGCAGTATATTTAATGTTCTACCTAAGATGTTTTCGCACCTTAATTTCTCAGGAAGCTTTCTCTCAGCTGTAAAGACATGTATCCATAAACCTTTACTTAGACAATGGGTATAATCGCTTGAGACATCTAATTTATCGTTTTCTTTTATTAGGCATATAATTGTCAATATTCAACACCGTTTCTAAATAGTTTATGGTTTTAAACTATGTTTTTACCTTTCCTATAAACCCAATAAGGTTTTCCTAGTGATACAAGCTACGTTAATTGCCAGTATAATGAGAATGGATTGTGGCCGTGCAACTCGTCCTCGGGTTCATCCAAAGGCCCTACGGCCTTGTCACCCGGGCCCCTGACCCCCAATATCAATAATTGATATAAAATCAAGGCTTTAATATTTTATAACAAATTGTCTGGTAAGAAAAATTGTCTTCGGCCCCGGTGGAGGATCATCACGAATCAGGGCGTGCAATTCTCCTCACAATCTCATCATTCTGATTTTGACTAAGAGTTAATAAGTCTAGATGACTGTATCAATTATATGGTGATGAAGGCCAGGACACCTGAGTCAGCGATGAAGTAAACCCTGGTTTCTGATCCCCAGAACACTTATGTTCTCTTATATTCTAATATCGATTTCAAGAACCCATAGTATACTGGCGATGGCTGTAAGGGCCTGCTCTTGAATTCTGGATGAGGCTGGCTTCCAAGATAAAAGCTCTTATAGTCCTTAAGTTCTATGAACTCAGGGTATCCTTCTACGCTCCATCCTGTTACTCTTAGACCTCCTGCTTCTAGCTTGTCAAGATATTTCGGGTTCACTTCATATCTATGTCTGTGTCTCTCATAAACGATCTCTTTATTGTATAGTTTGTAGACTAGTGAGTGTTTTTCAAGCCTAATCGGCTGTGCTCCAAGTCTCATAGACCCTCCTAAGTGTTTTATTTGATACTGGCTTGGAAGAAGATCTACTACAGGATGTGGTGTATCAGGCTCTATTTCGGTACTATGAGCTTTTTCTAGCCCAACAACATTACGAGCTATTTCAACAACCATTAATTGCATTCCAAAGCAGATACCCAGTAACGGTATCTCTCTTTCCCTTGAATACTTTATAGCTTTGATCTTTCCTTCAGCTCCTCGTTTACCAAACCCGGGTAACACTATTACTCCATCAACATCTCTAAGCTCTTTCTCTACAGAGACCTTGCCTGACTCTATATCTGTAGCTTCAATCCATTTTAACACAGGTTTTACACCAAGCCATGCGCCAGCATGTTTTAATGACTCGACAATGCTGATGTAACTGTCAGCTAACTTGGTATACTTGCCAACCATTGCAATGACTGCTTGTCTTGTAGAATTCTTTAGTTTATTGACAAAAGTAGTCCATTTGCTTAAATCCGGCTCTTTATAATCTAGTTTTAATCTCGAAGCAATATACATGTCAATGCCTTGTTCATGCAGGATTAATGGAACTTCATATATTGTTTCAACATCATGATCGCTGAATATAGCCTCATTAGGTAAGCTGGAGTATAAAGCAATTTTCCTCCTAGCTTCTTCTTCAAGAGGTCTAGGAGATCTTATGACAATTACATCAGGCTGTATACCTATTCTCCTTAATTCCTGAACACTATGCTGTACAGGCTTTGTCTTTTGTTCTCCAGTAGTCGTTAATATAGGAGATAAAGCTACATGCACAAACAACGTATTGTAATATCCTTCATCGATTCTCATTTGTCTAGCAGCTTCAAGGAAAGGAAGTCCCTCAATATCTCCTACAGTCCCCCCGATTTCAACTAAGACTATATCTGCATTAGAGTCTCTAGCGACACTTCTTATACGGTCCTTTATCTCATTAGTCACATGGGGAATTATTTGAACACATTGCCCTAGATAATCGCCTCTCCTCTCCTTTTCAATAACAGACCAGTATATTTGGCCTGTTGTAATGTTGTGTTTCTTACTTAAGTTTTGATGGAGAAACCGCTCATAGTGACCTATATCGAGGTCTGTTTCGCCGCCATCTTCGGTGACAAAAACTTCTCCATGCATATAAGGATTCATAGTGCCAGCATCAACATTAACATAGGGATCTATTTTTATTGCTGTAACATTATAGCCCATTAGCTTAAATAATAGACCAATACTAGCGGTTACTACGCCTTTCCCTAGACCCGAGAGAACTCCGCCAGTAATGAACATGTATTTTGTCATGTGCCCTGTATAACATAATTGTCCGACGAACTATATAACCACTTATACCTATTAGCCATTCAATAAGTAATTAACTAGTTGCCAGTATACTATTTAGTAAATACAGGAAACCTAAATGGTGAATATTCTTGTATAGAGACGAAAATATAAACCTAGAATACATCCCATGGGACGAGATACATTTAGGCTTAATAAATATTGCTAAAAACATTATTAGAGAAGGAATAAAGATCGATGCGATAATAGCCATTGCCAAGGGAGGATATATACCTGCACGAATTATGTCGGATCTTCTTGGAGTGGAGAATATTGGTGTCATAACTGTAAAATTTTATAAAAAAGCAGGAGTAGCCATGGCTAAGCCACTAATATTACATCCATTAACCATTCAAGTGGACAACAAGAACGTTCTCATAGTAGACGATGTTATCGATAGTGGTAGAACAATGCAGCTAGTAATGGAGGAAGTATCCCGTCACGGTGCCTTAGACATTAAAACACTAGCTCTATACGTTAAACCCTGGTCAACCATTAAACCAGACTATTTTATTAGAGAAACAAGAAACTGGGTTGTTTTTCCATGGGAGATTGTTGAATTATGTAGAGAATTAGGCGTAGAGGCATTAAAGAGATTAAACAACATGAATGAGAAAATGTATAAAGAAATCTTGGACCTTATTGATCTTCTCATAAAGTAACGATATTATCATAGATTAACATGGAAGTTATAGTTGCAGATTAAATGCTAGTTGCGAACACAACTAGGTTATGCAAAAAGATTAAGATCGGATTAGGGTCCCAGCACATAACAGTTAATGATAATTCTTCTATAAACATCTCTGTAAATGCCGAATCTTAACCAATTGTTTAAATATAAAAGTAGGTAAGATTGGGAAACATTATTAGTTAAAGCCGGTCTTAATATCTATAGAGTAAATCAAAGAGTCTATTAGGGTGTTTAATACAGCCTTGAGCAATAAGATTGATCCTTTTCAAAGAGTTCAAGCATATATTGATAATGTTAAAATCGCTGTCGAGAAGCTAAAAGAGAAAAAACTTTATGAAAAATATTCAAGCCTGCTCGAAGTAGCTGAGCTTTATGCAAAAGACGCCGAGTATTATCTTCACGAAAAAAGAGATGTATTGACAGCTCTATCCTGCATAGCATATGCAGAGGGACTGATAGATTCTTTGAGATACCTTATGAAGGAAGATATTGAATGGGAGCCTCTGAGCAAGCTTCTTGCTAGACCAAAAGTACTTGTAGCCGGCAGTTTTGAGATCCTTCATCCAGGCCATTTATTCTACCTTAGAGAGGCCTGGAAACTGGGAAGAGTATATGTAGTTATAGCCCGCGATAAGAGCATAAACAAGTTCAAGAAAAGAGAACCCATTGTCAGCGAGGAACATAGATTAAAGATTATAGAGAGCATAAAATATGTCTATAAGGCTGTTATGGGTGATGAGAGAGATTATCTAAAGCCTGTTGTAGATATAAAACCTGATATTATACTCTTAGGCCCAGATCAATGGCCTAATGAAGAAGAGCTAAAGAATGAGCTAAGAAAAAGAGGTTTAACTAATGTTGAAGTCAGACGGTTGACTAAAGGTTTGCCTAAAGATGTGTATAGTGTATCTACAATAATCAAGACCATTATATCAAAATATTGTAAAAAATAATTACCGCGCTCCCATGCTTTTTGCATAAATATTCATTCTAGAAGGGAATTGTTTCTCTTTCTCCTGTTCAGTATACTTTAGCGCTAGGTCTATTAACGGCTTATAGTCTACAACTCTATACCATTTCTTGATATCAACAATACTTTTTGCCGTTATTACAACATTGTATCCAATATTATATGAGTCTAAAACCGCCTGCTTATCCTCTAGAACGTCTTCTAAAGTATGATGATAAGCTATAGCCCATGGGGGTATTAATGCTCCCATACTGTTTAGTGTGATCATTAATTGAGCTAGTACTTCAATCGATCCACTATCATTGCCTACAGCTATAAACCCTGCTACTTTTCCATCTAAAAGACTGCTTCCTATATGGACTATCATGTTCTCCATGCTTGTTAACCTGTCTATAAAGTTCTTGAGAATACCTGATACATTATACCAGTATATCGGAGTACCAATGATTAATCCTTGAGCTCTAAGTATTTTTTCACCTATCTTATTGAAATCGTCATCTATTATGCATGGAAACTTACATATCTTTTGATCGTCTGAAACACATCCCATACATGGCTTGATATTGTAGTCGCATAAATGAATTACTTCTGCTTCGCCTCCTGCATCAATAATACCTTTTTCAGCTATCTTCAATAATTTAGCTACATTCCCGTACTTTCTAGGCGATCCATTGATTAGTATTATTTTAGGCTTCAAAAGATCACCTCGGTATCGATCAATATATTGTGATAACCTTGTGCTAGCTCATAAACTAGTCTAATAGCATTCTAGCATACTTAATTAAACCTTATGCTAATTGCAGATAATTATTTATTTGGTGTAAAAAGAATTAATTCATTGAACGCACTTTATCCAAAGCCCTATTCGGTTAGCCAGGGGTGTATACAATGATTGATCGAGATGAAATAGTCAAGGATTCCGTCTTAACTGTTGCAAAATTAATGGCTACAAGCGCCATTACAGCTCCAAAAGCCAGAGGTATAGACAATATTGTTGTAAGAATAATTGATAAGCGTGAAGAATTAGAGAAATTAGCTAAGGCGATGGAGGAGTTAGCACCAAAATATGGCGAATTCTTTAAGCGTGACGCGGATAATGTCAGGAGGTCTGATGCAGTGGTCTTAATAGGATGTAAGATCGTTGATATTGGTCTTCAAAAACCAAAAGAGTACCCTCTTGATCCAAACCTAATTTGTAGTTTATTAAACCTGGGCATAGCAGTAGGTTCTGCCGTAAAAACAGCCTCAATACATAATATTGATAATAGGATTATGTATAGTGTTGGTGTTTCAGCACAATACGCTGGCTTAATTGACGCAGACGTGGTCGTGGGTATACCACTCAGTGCGACAGGTAAAAGCATATACTTTGACCGGAGAATATCAAGATAATTAAACAGTTTTGCGACTCTGTAGAGAGAAACTCGGCTTCCACAATAAAAACACTATTATTTTAAGTTCTACTTGAACCTGCTATATATCAAGATCCTTAAAAACTTGTTAGTTGTAAAGGGATCCCTGAACACTTTGTTCATTGGAACTATATCAACGTATTTCTCACAACATCATGGCGCTCGATAGTTCGTGAAAGTCACGGTTTTTTCTTTATAGAACCTATTTGGTAGCCTACTAGGAGACATATTATGGCCGTAGCTATTATCGCTAAATACCAGTATGTTTGCGTCTCTTCTTTCGATATCATCGTTTCTGTTGTATTAGATGCAGGTGGAGTTTTCGTAGGTGTAGTTGAAGGATAAACATTACTGGGTGTAATAGTTGTGTATGTTGTATATGTTTTATTTAATTCACTGCCTGATAATAGCACTAATAGTTTGCTTAATTCTGCCTGAAGAAGTGACATTATTAGAGAGCTTAGTGTTGTATGGTAGTCTTCAACATCAATGCTTTGGATACCATAGATATAATAGTATATTGGTAAAAGTGTTGAGACATTTAGTTCGCTTAACAACCCTATAATGATCCTCGTTTCATCAGCTATCTTCTTAGCTAAATTTGTTATCACTTCTGCTCTATCATAGCCAAATAGCTCATGAATCGCTATTGTAGCATAAGCGGCCGCATATAGAGATTCACCGATCATAGCCAAGGTATCGTTTTGCTCGTATGCCGTTTCAACTTTCTCCATGTACTCTAGAGCATAATTTAGACTGCTTGATTCTGTGCCAAGATCTTTTGCCAAGGTGTAGGCATACGAAACTATATTATCTGCCACACCATAGAACAATAAAGCTGCTTTAAACGCTATATCTAGGTCTACGTAAGTATTGCTCTCTATCTTATTAACTAGGGTGCTCCAATAATAAGAACTATATGCTCTACAATAAGCATATGTCAGATCTCTTATTGCATCTAAGATAGCTCCATTCTTTACCTCATCAACAGCTTTCATGAAACTATATTGTGCATCTACATATCTTATTCTTGAAGCAACCATTATCTCAAAATCAATGAGCGAGACAACATTTCCACATAATAACATTACTGTCGTCAGATTTTTGCTTAAATTAGATATGGTCTTGTTAACTATGTCCACTAAAGTATTTATATCAGCATTATTGATAGCTATTCTTACGATCCAGTAAATGTTTAGAGAGTTAAGAAAGGTATTAAACGCTGTATTAACGGCTAAGACATACTTGCTGTTTTCCATGTAATACCTAGCGTTCTTGATATCATCTAATATTTCTGAAATAGTATCCTCTACCGTCCCTCTAAATAATGGAGAAAGGTTTTGACTTAGGTTTAGTGTTTTATTCACGTATTCTTCAGAATATCTTATGAATATCTCAGCCTGGTTTATCAGCGAGTCAATAAACTCTTTAGGTAGTGTTATTTCCTTCATCTCTTTTGGAGTTATATCGTATCCTGTGAAATATTTGAAAGCTTCCCGGATACTAGCTACCTCAATAACCTTTACTCCTAGTTTTTCCCCATACTCCACTAGGTCAAGTTGATAATAGTTTACTCTCTTCTCGTAGCCCCATGGATAATGCTTTACAGTTACATTTTGAACAAGTACTATACGTTGCCCAAAAGGTATTAGGAATACTTTAAATCCTTTTTGAGCAACTGCTTCAAGTTTTTCTTTCAATCCTCCTACAGGCCCTATAGTTCCATCTGGATTGATCATACCTGTCATCGTTACATTATCATATATAGTTTTATTCAGAAATAGTGCTAGAAAGCCTATGGTCATTATAGCACCAGCACTAGGCCCTCCCACAATCATGCTTGGCGATTCCATGGATACAAAATAATCGTATTTATAGAAATTATATCCAGCTATATTGGATGCTACTAGAGCAGCCACTCTAGCTGTAGCTTGCGTATCTAGTTCTGTTAGAGGCTGTGCAGTAAAGAATACTTTTCCTGAACCAGGATAAGCTATTGATAATGTTATCTTAGTCAACACTCCTTCTTCTTTGCCTGTAACAGCAGGTGCGTACAATTCTATAGTCTTAATAACACTATACCTTAGCTCCCAAGCATTAGCAATTATCATATAAAAGCTCATTACCAATAGACACAGCAAAATGACG
>Ga0180301_10000405_pt1 | contig 33363 bp, 32 predicted proteins | sample GuaBasSediGuay16_FD_121797 | JGI IMG/M metagenome (GOLD analysis project Ga0180301, IMG submission 121797) | Subseafloor sediment microbial communities from Guaymas Basin, Gulf of California, Mexico - Guay16, Core 4569-2, 12-15 cm | ecosystem: Environmental > Aquatic > Marine > Hydrothermal... | reverse complement strand
TTATAGTAAAATTTAACTAGTTAAATTTTACTATAATGAATGTAAAAAATCTTCTTATTAACCAGGCAAAAATCTATGAAAAGAAACCTGCCTTTGTTTTTGAAGATAAACCTGTTAGTTTTTTAGAATTAAAGGGAATTTCCTTTTCTTTTGCCAATTTTCTTATTGATAAAGGGATAAAAAAAGAAGATAAGATAGTAGTATTCTTCCCTAATATTCCTGAAGCTATCTATGTTTTCTTAGGAGTGTTCAGTATTGGCGCCTGTGTTGTCCCTTTAGATTTTATGCTTACAGAAAACGAGGTTATTAATTTTATAAATCACAGTCAGGCAAGTCTAATTGTTGCTTATCCTAAAAAAGATTTTAAATTTGAACGGATTAAAGAAAGGTGCCCTTCATTAAAGGAGATTATTCTTTGTGAAAATAGAGGGGAAAAATTTATCTTCTTAGGGGATATTTTAGAAAAATTTCAAAAAGACGAACCTCCTGTGCAGATTGAAGAAGATAGCTTGTCGGCAATTTTCTATACATCAGGTTCAACAGGTCATCCCAAAGGAGTAATGTTAACTTACCGGCATTTTGATAATCCCATAAATTGTATAAACTATGCCCTTGATGTTTCTTCTTGTGATATTGTTTTATGCGGGGGGGTTCCTTTTTCTCATATTGGTGGCATTGATTATATTTTAGTTATGCTGGCTACTGGCCAGACTCTTATTTTAATGGAGCGATTTCAGCCATTTGAATTTTTACGCAATATAGAAAAGTATCAAGTAACCTGGTTTTGGATTGTCCCTGCAATGTATATAGCAATACTTTCTTTAAAAGATTATACTAAATTTAATTTATCTTCTTTGCGATATGCGGTTGTTTTTGGTGCGCCTTCTTCACCAATTCTTCTTAAAAGGTTTCATAAAACTTGTCCCAAGGCACGTTTGCTCAATGGATGGGGAATGACTGAAACCTCTGCTCCTAACTGTGTTTTACCTGTTGATGTAGATAAGTTAGAGAGCATTGGCAAGTTTTATCCTGGGATGGAAGCAAAAATTGTTGATGATAAAGGGGACACTTTGAAAGAAGGACAATGCGGGGAATTGTGGGTGAAAGGAGAGGGGGTGATGGTGGGTTACTATAGGGAGCAAGCATTAACGGATGCTGTATTAACTAAAGATGGTTGGTTGAAGACAGGTGACATTGCCTATTACGATAAAGAGGGTCTTTTTTATATTGTGGGAAGAAAGAAGGATATGATAAAGGTAGCGGGGGAAATAGTTTTTAGCCCTGAGGTTGAAGAAAAAATTCAGCTTCATCCTAAAGTTAAAGAAGTAGCAGTTATTGGAGTGCCGGATAAGTTAAGAGGAGAGGTGCCTAAAGCATTTATTGTAATAAAAGAAGAGGAAAGTTTAAGTGAAGAGGAGCTAAAGGATTTTTTAAAAAAGTACTTAGCCCATTTTAAAATTCCTCATTACTTTGAATTTTTAAGCGAGCTTCCTAAGACACGGACAGGTAAAATTGATAAAAAACAACTACAAAATTATCGAGGGTAACCCTCGATAATTAATTGAGAAATAATAGGTTATAGGTTAGGGGGAGGAGGCAGAGGTATATGAAGGTGTTATTTCTACAACCGCCCTTAGGAGCATGGTCAACATGGGGGAAACATCGGGCCCCTAATATTGGTCAAGCTCAATTAGCAGGATTATTAAGAGAGAAACACTCCGACTATAAATTACAAGTTTTAGACTGTCGGGCATTAGAGCTTGATGAGAGGAGAATGGTGGAAGAGGTAGTAAAAATCAAGCCGGAAATTATTCACATTGGTGATATTCTTCACACAACGGGCGGGGCAGCAGTTGTGTATAGGTACAATCAGGCAGCACGTCTTGTTAAGGAGAAGCTACCGGAAACAGCAATTATTGCCTCGGGGTTGGTTTATGCTTCTGCGTCATCTGAAATCTTGGAGCGCAATCCTTGGATAGATTACTGTATTGTAGGAGAGCACGATTATAGTTTTGTAGAATTAGTTGAGGCGCTTACAGAAGGAAGAAATATAGAGCAAGTCAAAGGAGTTGCTTTTCGGAAAGATGGAGAGATTATTTTAACTGAATATCGTAGTCTAATTACTGATTTAGATGAGTTGCCTATACCCGCATATGATTTATTCCCTATGGATAGATATGTTGGCCATGATTATTGGAAGAACTATGTGGAAACGTGGAATTCACGAGGGTGTCCAGCAGGGTGTAGATTTTGTTACGAGTGGTCACAGTTTGATCCACGGGGAAACGCTGATTTAAAGTTTTTTAGGGCAAGAAGCGGGAAACTCGTTGTCGATGAGTTAGAGCTTCTTTATGAGAAGTTTGGAGTAAGAGTTGTTACTATGATGGACGATTGTTTTAACACCTCTCGTCGGAGAATAGAGGAATTTCTTGATGGGATGATGAAATGCACATTGAATAAAAAAATTCATTGGTGTTTTTTAGGAAGGGCGCCTTACTATTTAAGGGATATTGATTTGTTCCCTAAGATGAAAGAGGCGGGTTGTTTTTTGGCTTTGGCAGGAATTGAGGTTGCCACAGACGAGGAGTTAAAAGAACTGGGCAAAGGCATAACTGTGGAGCAAGTAGAAGAGACTATTGCCAAATTGAAAGAAGCTGGTATTGCTACGGTTTTAACGTGGATGATGGGGTTTGAGAATGATGATGAGTATAAGATAAAGAAACGATTTGAGGTTGTAGATAGGATTGACCCAGATATTTGTGCTTTACAGTATTTAACGCCTATGCCAGGTGCGCCGATATGGAAAGAATATGTAGAAAGGGAATGGGTAAAATTCGACGACCTAAAGATGTGGGATTTTCATCATCCTGTTGTGCCTACAAAGCACCTTTCTGTTGAGGAAGTTGGTAGGTTAGGGGCTTGGGCATTGCGTGAATTTTACTCCAAACCAGGAAGAGTGGAGCGAATTATGTACTCAAAAATTTATCATCCCTATGTTAAGCTCTGTTTTCGTTCCTATATAGAGAATATCTCACGATTTGAGAAGGCATCTTCGCATAAAGAGTTGTACGTTTGATATACACAGATTTCCACAGATTAAAGCAGATGAACGCAAGTATCTGTGGTTCTCTGTACATTTTTCTGTGTTAATCTGTGTATAAAAATAGGAGAATAACAATGATGCAAAGAGATGTGCATTTAAGACCAGAGGATTTGCTTAAGTCCTTGCAGTTTAAAGAGGGAAATTTTGGTAAGATTGCTTTGGTAAGTGGACAGGCACAGCGTGCTAAGATGTGCCTTGATTATTTAGAAAAACCCGTAAAAAATTTTACTTTTTTAAGTTACACTTTCTGGACAGGATTTTATAAAGGCAAAAGAATTACTGTTGGTAACGGTGGTTTTTATGCTCCTGATTCGGCTTTTGTTACAGAACTTCTATGTGTGGCAGGCGTTGAGGTTCTTGTGCGGTTAGGTTCATGCGGTGCGTTAAGAGAAGATATATCTATTGGTGATTTTGTGGTTGCCGATAAGGTCTTAAGAGGAGACGGGGCAACACGTTACTATGTAGACGATGATTTTTCGCCTTCTGTAGATAAAGAAGTTACTAAACACCTTGTAGAGATTTTTTCTTCTATAGGGCAGGTCCATACAGGAGGTATCTGGACAACAGATGCTCTTTTTCGGGAGACGAAAGAGATAGTTAATTCATATATTGAAAAAGGAGCAATTGCAGTGGATATGGTAACCAGTCCTTTTGTTACAGTAGCGAACTTATATAAGAGAAAAACCGCTATTGTTTTAGTTGTTTCTGATAATTTAATTACAGGAGAATTGGGATTTACTGATTTTAGATTATTTGAGGCAGAGGAAAAGATGGTTAAGGCTATCTTTAAATTAATTAAGGAGTTAAATGTTTAATTCTCCGCTTCTATTTCCTGTAAAGTTAAAAGATGAGAAAATTCTTGTTCTTGACGAAAGCTTGCTTCCCTTTAGAGAAGATTATATAGAGGTAGAAAGTTTAAAACAGGCTTTAGGGGTTCTAGGGAGCATGAAAACACGTGCTTTTGGGCAAGTGCTTTTATTTTTTTATAGTTGCGTTTTCTTTAAAGAATATTCACCTCAGCATTTATCTAAGGAGTTTAAAAAAGTAAGGCCTACTTTTGCTTTTGAATTTTTAGCCGAGTTAGTTAAGAAAGAGGCCCAGAAGACAAAAACTATCCCAGAGGCAGTAGATAATTTTATTAAGAGGTTTGATAGTTTAAGAAGAAAAAGAGCTAAGAAATTAGCCGATATTTTACCCTCTTTTCCTAAAATCTTAACTATCTGTAATGTCAACGGAGAATTAATTTATCTTTACCAGGAGCTACAGAAGATGAACAAAAGTTGCTTATTCTATGTTTCGGAAACCCGGCCTTATTTACAGGGAACACGGCTTACCTTCTGGGAGTTAAGAAAAAATAATATCCCTGTTTATTTAATCTGCGATAACCAGGTAGCACAGTTAATGAAGGAGAAGAAAGTAAATTGTGTGGTAACTGGCGCAGATAGAGCGGTAATACAAGGAGATATTATTAACAAAGTGGGTACATATAGCTTAGCCAGATTGGCAAAATATTTCAGGATACCTTTTTATGCATTAGTTCAGTATCCTAAAGATATTGATATACAGCGTATTAAAATCGAAGAGCGTGCTCCTATAGAAGTGTTTATGTTTTTAGAAGGCAATTATTCACAGATAGATGCAGTGTACCCTTCTTTTGATGTGGTAAGATTTGATTTAATCAGTAAACAAATTAATATTTTAGACCGGTGAAGATTGCACAGATAAAAAAATCTGTCCTTATCTGGGGAGTTTTAAGTAAAAAAGCGGTAGATGCTTTAAAAAATGAAGAGTGTGTGGTGGCCGCAGAATGTCGTCCTTACCTTTATGGATTAAAGCACAATTTAATTTTGCTTAATAAGGAAAAGATCCCTTATTTTTATTGTACGGATAATATGTTAGGCGTTCTTTTTAGAGAGGGTAAAATAAAATATACTTTTATATTTTATAAGCAAAAGAATAAAGAGGGATTTTTATCTCCCGCGGGGAGTTTGTATGTATATCTTTTAAGTAAATTGCATAACATAGAGGTTAAATTTATACCCCAAGGAAAATTCGATGATATTTCTGATAGAAATGCCTCTACATTGGAGGGTAAATTATTTGTGTTAGAAAAAGATCTACCCTTTGTAGAGGATGCTGAAGATGAATTAATTGAGGAAAGTTTTATTAAGGAGGCACAAAATGTATGAAGAAGAGAAGAGCATGTTAATTTACTGGGCTAAGAAACTAAATGAAAAAGGGTTTGTTACCGCCCGAAGTGGGAATATCTCCTTAAAAGTTGATAAAGGGATACTTATAACTTCCCATGATTGTTATTTAGGAGAGCTTAAGAATAGTGATATTTTACTTATCGATAATAAAGGTAAGATTTTAGAAGGAACAAACACAGTCACCAGTGAAGGAAAATTACATTTAAGTATCCATGAGAAGTTTCCTGAAGCAAAAGTTATAATTCACGCACACTCTCCTTACACAACAGCCCTTTTTTACTATTTTGATAAGCTTGATGTTTTCTCCTTTGAAGCAAAGTTCTATCTTGGTAATATAAAGGCGATTCCTCAAGATACCCCTACAGTTACAGATGTAGAGCCGGTGTTAAAAGAACTTGAGAACTCTAACATTGTGGTTTTAAGTCAACACGGAGTAGTATCTGTGGGTGCAGATTTTAAAGAGGCATTTAGTTTGATTGAGCTTTTAGAGGAGCAGGCGAAAGTGAATCTTTTTATTAAGCGTATAGCGATTAGCGGTGAGGGGATGGATAAGAAAGAAGAGGCGGATTTTAAAAAGGTTAATAAGTATGAGTTATTATCAAAGGGGCATATTGAGAGATTAGTTGAGCTGGTAAATAGCGATAGAGAAGCGCAGGAGTTAGGCAAAAAGTACGGACTTACTTGCACTCTGGCAGTTAAAGATACTGATAATGGCACTTGCGTCTGTTTCCATTATAAGGATGGTAAGATTATAAAGACTGATACAGATGAGAATGCTGAGTTTGTAATAGCAGGTAAATATAGCATGTTAAAGAAAATATTTAACCGTCAAATTGATCCCTTTGTTGCGTCAACGCAGGGTAAGGTGAAGACAAAAGGTGATTTTACTAAGATGAGCAAGTGGTACCCGGTTTTGGTACGTACTTTTAAATTATGGGAGCAGGCACCAGTTAAGTAGCGTATGGTGCCTAATGGATAGCGAATAGAAATTAGCTTATAGTTGTTAGCTAATAGTAAAGTAAATATAAAGATTCAGATTAAGGACTAACAGCTATGAGCTAAGAGCCAGGAGCTATATAGGAAGGGATATGGAAGAATATAGATTTTATGTAGGAGGAGAGTTTAGAGAAGGAAAAGAAAACATAAAAGTTGTAAATCCTGCTACAGAAAAAGTCTTTGCTTCCTTTTATGAGGCAGACGACAAAGATATAAAGAGAGCAGTGAAGATAGCAAGACAGTCACAGAGAAAGTGGCATAAAACTTCTTTTAAAGAACGGGCAGGACTCTTACGTGAGATCGCTAAGGTTATGCTGAGTAATCTTTCTCTGCTTGCAGAACTTGAAACAAAAGAAATTGGCAAGCCATATAAAGAGTCTTTGTTTGTGGATGTTCCTTTAGGGGCTGAATGTTTTAATTACTATGCTTCTCTCTTGGAAACTTTGGAAACACGAACATTAAAGACTGATACTGGCATAGATATTATAAGGTATGAACCTTATGGTGTTTGTGGAGTTTATCTTCCTTTTAATGTTCCTCTTATGATTTTTGGATTTAGTTGCGCTGCTGCACTTGCTGGAGGGAATGCGCTGATTATTAAGCCTTCTGAATGGGCTTCACTTTCTTTGCTTGAGTTGGTGAGGCATCTGGATAAGCTTGATTTTCCTTCTGGATTGATAAACGTGATTACAGGAAGAGGAGAAATAACAGGTAAGTTCCTTGCCTCAAGTAATATTGATTTGATTTCTTTTACGGGTTCAAGAGAAACTCTAAAAAGAATAGTTTCTTATTCTTCTTCTTATCCTAAGAAAATTATATGTGAGCTTGGTGGTGCTAATCTAACTTTAATTTATTCCGATGCAGATACGAAAAGGGCGATGGATACTCTTTTAGCATCTTCTTTCATGAAACAGGGACAGATGTGTATTGGAACAAGCCTTGCTCTTATTGAGGAAGATATTTATGACGAGTTCATTGATAAGTTTATTGATAAGGTAAAACGTATAAAAGTTGGCGACCCTTTTGACCCTACTAGCGGTATGGGGCCACTTATATCAAAAGAGCACCTTTTTTCTGTGAATAGACACATAAAAGAAATAGTTAAAAAAGGCGGAAAAGTTCTCTGCGGAGGGAAAGTATTAGAACAGAAAGGGTATTACTTTTCTCCGACAGTAATTGAGGTAGAACAAATAGTTTATGATGAGTTTTTTGCGCCAGTTCTTTTAGTTAAAAAATTTAAAGTTGAGGAGGTAGAAAAAGTTATTGAAGAAAATCCTACAGGGTTAGTTTTACAAATATGGACGCAGGATGCCAAGCGTGCTTATCACCTTGCAGAAGAAGTTTCTTACGGGACAGTATGGATAAACACATTTGCACAGATTTCACCTCAGACGCCTTTTGGAGGAACGCGTTTAAGTGGATGGGGAAGAAATTTAGGAGTTGAAGGATTTATGGAATATGTTCAGCCAAAGCATATTGGCATAGGGTTATCGAGTAACCCTGTTGAGGGGTGGTTTGGAGTATAAAGGTGAAAAGAGGACTTATTACAAGTTGGCAGTATAAATTGGCAAGGAAGATAGTCCATTTTCGGATTTATGTGATAGTTGTATTTATTTTTATTACTGCTTTCTTTGTAAGTGTTCTTAAAGATATAAAGATAGAAACCCACCTTGAGGATTTTCTCCCACAACACCATCCTTTTATTGATGTGCAGAATCGCCTTACGGAGATATTCGGCGGTCTTAATCAGGTTTCCATTGCCTTGGAGGTAAAAGAAGGTGATATCTTCAATAGCAAGTTTCTAGAGAAACTCATTTCTTTTACTGAAGATTTATATCTTATAGAGGACATAAACATTTCCCGAATAAACTCTATTGCTTCCCGTCATATAAAACATGTTGTGGCAAATGAGGAAGGTTTTTTTGTAGAAAGATTATTGAGGATTCCCCCTCAGACGCAGGCCGAGATGGAGGAGTTTAAGAAAAAGGTGGTAAGTAACCCTAATGTTTATCCTAAAATGGTATCGCGTGATTTTAAGAGTACACTTATTTATGCAGATTTTAATTCTCAAGCTAAAACCTCATATATTTTTAAGGAACTAACGCGTCTTAAAAAAAAATACGAAGATAAAAATACACGAATCTACATTGCTGGTCGTGTTATTTTAGAAGGATGGCTTAACTTTTATCTGCCAAGGATGTTTAAAATTTTAGGGTTAAGTTTTTTGGTTATTTCCGTTATTCTTTATTTTACATTTCGCTCCAAGCGAGGAGTAATTCTTCCTCTTCTTGATTCTTCCATGGCTTGTCTGTGGGGAATGGGGATGATGAGATTACTTGGTTTACGTCTTGACCCTTCCACAATTTTAGTACCTTTTATTGTTCTTTCTTTAGGAATAAGCCATTCTGTGCATACATTAAAACGTTACTATGAAGAAATGCATAGTCCCCAGATGAAAAGTAAACACGCTATTGTTAATACTATGGCACATCTGTTTTTACCGGGAATTGCCTGTGTTTTTACTGATGGATTTGGTTTTCTTTCTCTTGCTTTTGTGCCCCTGCCTACTATAAGGAGTATGGCATTTGCTTCGGGATTAGGAATTTTGGCAAATTTCTTTACTTCTTTTATGTTTACTCCCTGTGTGCTTTCTTTCTTAAGACGGCCAAAAGTGATTGAGGTTAAGAAGGAAGAACAACATCTTTGGGTGGATAATATTCTTACAAAAATAAGTATTTTTTCTTTAAATAAAAAGGCAGGGACAGTTCTTGTTATTATTTTTATTATTCTCTCTTTTGTTGCTCTTTTTGGGATTAAAAGAGTTATTATTGGTGATAATACTGAGGGCACAAGTTATCTATATCCTTATAGCCCTTACAACAGAGCTGAGACATTTATTAATAAGAATTTTGGAGGGACCAATTCATATTACATTTTTGTTGAGTCAGAAGACTCACTTCTTAAAGTGGATAAGTTAAGAGCAATTGATTCCTTTCAAAATTATCTGTTAAAAGAAGTTCCCGAAGCAGGCTCGGCTTTTTCCATAGTTAATGCTATCAAGGGGCTTAATATGTTTATGTTTGAAGGAAGAGGTGATTATTTTAAGATTCCGGAAAGGGACGATACAATTGCTCAATATTGGTTCTTATACACATTAAGCGGATTCCCTTCGGATTACGATCATCTTATATCTAGAGATGAGAAGTTTTGTAATATAAAATTTGATTTTCGCAACCATAAATCTTCTACGGTTAAGAAAGCAGTTAAAAAAACACGTAATTTTTTTGCGATGCATAAATTTAAGAATATGGAATTTCATTATGGAGGAGGAGATATAGGAATACTGTATGCTATTAACGACATCATAAAAAGGACAATAATTCCCAATGCAGTATTTATTTCACTTCTTATTTTTCTTTATGTAAGTTTTATCTATCGTTCTTATCTAGCAGGAGTAATTCTCATTCTACCTCTTCTTTTAAGTAACTTGTTTGTTTTTGCTATCTTAGGATTTGTGGGTTTATCTATTACAACAGAAATGTTGCCTTTAGTTTCATTAAGTGAAGGATTGGGGATAAATTATGGGATTTATGTGTTGGCGCGTCTTTTTGATGAGATGCGTAATAAACGCAGAACTTACAAGAACATCCTTCTTTATACACTTATTACCAGTGGTAAAGCTGTTTTTTTTAGTGGATTTGTAGTCTCTTTAGGGATAGTAGTGTGGATATTTTCTTCTATAAGATTCCAGGCCCAGATGGGACTTAATTTATGCATAGCATTGATACTTAATATGATAATTTCTTTGGTTATGGTTCCTGTATTTGTGTGGTGGTTTAAGCCAAAGTTTCTTTTTGTAGGTTTAAGGAAAAGGAGGAAAAGAGGCGCTCGGTAATTTATTTATATTTAATCCCTTATTGAGGCGAACCTCAACTAAAAAGGAGGTGTTATTATGAGGAGGGCGTTGCTATTTTTAGGCTCAATACTCTTTTCTTTAGGGATATATGGACAGGCATTAGAATACTACAAAGTTTATACTCCCCAAGAAGGAATGAGTGCTGAGGAAATTATGCGTATTAGTTACCATAACAAATATTCTCTCTATGCCCATGATTATCAGCAAACCGGGGAAGTGTTGTATGTGGACCGTTCGGGATTTATACGTAGGAGAGTATGGAAGAGGATGAGAATTAGTAAAGGTGGCAAAGAGGGAATTTCTTATAAGGATATTGTGATAATGACTTATCCTACAGAAATTAAGGGATTAGCAGTTTTAACATGGACCTATGAAGACCCTAACAGAGATCAAAATGTATGGTTATGGATCCCTTCTTTAAAGAAGGTAAGAAAAATCTCTGCCTCTCAGGATGACGATGCTTTTATGGGAAGTGATTTTACAGTTGAAGAAGTATCCACACGCAGGTTTGAAGATGAAACTTATAAGCTGATTGGGGAAAAGAATTTCATCGGCTATAAATTTGAGCAGACAGGAGAGGTAAAATTTAAAAATATTCCATGTTTTGTTATTGAATGTATTCCCAATAAACCTCACTGGTATTATTCTAAACGAATTGTCTGGGTTGATAAAGACACAGGAGGAAGCATATTTGAAGAGTACTATGATAAGAAAGACAAGCTATTTAAAACTATTTTTAGAGAGTGGATATGGACAGATTTGGAAACTAAGAAATATCAAACACAAGTTTCTTTAGAATGTAAAGATTTAAGGACAGGACACCGTACCACTATTTTGATGAAAGATACAAAATATGATCAAGGTTTAAGTGAATATAATTTTACTGTTAAGGCGCTTATGCGTTCAAGATGGTGAATTTAGTCGATGGTCAATGGTCTGTTGGCTATGGACTGTGGGCTAAAAACAAAGGAGGTGTAAAACAATGAGAAGGTTAAGGAAAAGATTATTTATATTATGTATAGCAAGTTTTATTACGGGGGTTTTTTCTTCCGCATTTGCTATTCAGGTAGGCGACAACATTGAAATGGCGGGGTACTTAAAAACAGAAGTTTGGGTTAAAACCAACAATGACAATTCGCATCAGTTCCTCTCATCTTTTAAAAACACTTTTGACGTGGAAGGAGAATATAAGATAAGTGATAACTGGACATTCTTTATGCATGGTCGTTATTTCTATGATCCAGCTTATGATATTCGTAATGATCCTGTGTTTGATAAAAATCAGGCAAAGATAGGCAATACTCAGCGCACAGAATGGTTAAGAGATTGTTATCTAGATTATATCTCTGACCAGTTAGATATTAGAATTGGTAAACAACAGGTGGTATGGGGTCAAGCGGATGGTCTTCCTTTTTTAGATAGGGTGATGCCTTTTGATTTGAGTTATTACTGGTTATATGATTTTGCTGATATAAGAATTCCTTTATGGATGGTAAAAGTAGAGTATTCGCCTCAGATTAATTCGACTTTGCAATTTTTACTTATCCCTGATTTTGAAGCCTCTAGGTCTGCTCCTGCAAATGCTCCTTTTGCCTTTAAAGCAAATAATAGTTGGGATACATTTAAGGGAATTAATGCTTCTTTTGGAGGTACAGCACAGGAGGCAATATATAGGCCCCCAAAGCAATTTAAGAATTCACGTGTAGGTTTACGCTGGCGCTCTATGGTGGGAGATGGTATTGAATACACTTTGAACTGGCTTTATGGGTATTCAACAAGTGCTTATACCTATACAGACTCTTTTACGCCTATTCTTGGTTCTTTTGGTCACTACCAAGTATCACGTAGACATAAACTTATGCATTTAATTGGTTTTTCTTTTAATAAATCTTTTATTAATCCTGGTATTTTTGAAGGATGGACTATAAGAGGAGAATTTGCCTATTTTCACAATGAGCCCACATATTATGGAACCCAAGGCTCAAGAAAACTTACAGAGCGTACAGATAAATACACATATGTTTTAGGATTTGACAGAACATTTTTTACCAAGTGGGTATTTTCTTTACAGTTTGCTCAGTATATTCATGATAACAAGAAGATAGGCAATTATCAGGTTTTAAATTCATATACCTATGGTCTTTTAGAAAAAATAGAAAATTATGTGACTTTAAAAATCGCTACTGATTTTATGCACGAACGCCTTAAACCACAGGTTTTGATAATTTATAACGATGACAACGATGGAAGAGTTTCTTTTAAAACTACCTATGAATTAAGAGATAATCTGTGGTTAACTGTTGGTTACCATCATTTCTGGGGGCCTGTTTATGGTTCTAATGGCCAGTTTAGAAATAATGACCACTTATATTGTTCAGTTAAATTTACTTTTTAAATTCTTTATAAAAGAAAAACGGAGGTAGTAATGGTTTTCCTTGACAACTAATTCTTACAAATATATACTGAAAAATGTGAAAGTTCTTTTGTTAATTTTAGTCTCATTAATATTTTTCTTTCCTCCCAAATCATTTTCTTATAGTGGTTCTAGCGCAAAAAGACACAATGTTTCTAAAGAATTAGACAGGATAGAAAAGATTATTAAACTTAAAAGAGAGGCGCTTTTAAAAATTCAACAGCACAATAAAAAAGAAGAACGTCTTTATGAAAAGAGATTTTTTTCTGACAAAAATAATTATCGTCTTCTGCCTTCAGGCTTACAAAAAAAAGATGAAAATATTTTCTTGGAATTGTTCGGTCAACAGGCGCATATAGCATTTGGTTTCCAAAGAGGATATATTAAAGGGCACTCTACTTATCTTATAACTTTTTCCGGAGGAGCCAGCGAATTAGAATTTCCTTTAGATACCCACCTTTTAGGAGTAAATTGTTTTTTATATTATAGAAATAATTCACAAGTTATTAGTTCTGAAAGAGATAGATATAGAGCGCGTTTTACCATAAGCTGGTTTAAAGATATTGCCCATTCAGGAAAACTCAAAGATTCAGACTGGATAGATGGAGATGGTCATCCAGGAAAAGATATTTATTCTGAGTCCAGTTCAGGTATAGATCTGAGTATTCTTGATTTAAACTATATTTATAATGTTCTTTTTTATAAGCACGTCACTATTGGATGGATAGCGGGTTACAAATATTATAAGTATAGATATGATATTTATGATACCGATCAAAAAGGTTATGGTCCTTATCATCCTACTTACACGATTTATGTCCCTGGACCAACATTGTTATATTCTGTACGGTATAGATTCTTTTACTTTGGTATTAACAGTGATATTTATTTAAAAGATAATTTTCTTTTAAATTTCCAGTTTGGGTATTCTCCTTGGGTAAGAAGCAACGATAGAGACGATCATATTTTAAGATATAAACTATCAGAAGCAGAAGGCAAGGGAGATGCCTATTTCTTTAACGTTAATGGAATATGGAATATTATTTCTCACTGGCATTGCCGTTTTGGTTTTGAATATGCGAAGATAGATACAGAAGGTACTCAACATCAGTATTTTTACGCCGGCCCTTATATGGGTTTGTCTACAGATGTCGATGATAAAATAACATCGTCCTACTGGCTAATATTTCTTTCTCTTAATTACCTCATTTAATTACCCCGCCGACTACAAAATTTTAATCAAGGACTAAAATATTGCATAGAAAAGGGAAAAGAGTATAATTTATTTTCATTATGGATATTTTGGAGTTAATAAAAAAGAAAAAAACAGCAAGATTTTTTAATTGGAAGAAGCTGATTATCTTTTTTACATAATCTAAAAGAAGTTTCTAAAAAATTTAATATTGACATTTATGTTTCCCTATTAATGCTGAAGATTTTTATTTACTCGTTCATTTAAATGATAAAAATTTGAGTAGAGTAAAAGGAGATTAGCTTTGTCTCAAGATAAGAAGGTATTAACAGAACAGTTGAAAGCTAGAATTTAAAATATATCGTTTATATAACAGTAGACTTCTGGATTGAAGAGGTTACAGATGGATATAAAAGATTATACGCTGGAGGAGATAGGGCAATTTTTAAAAGAAAAAGGTTATCCTGAGTTTTATTCTAAGCAAATTTTTTGCTGGGTATATAAAAAGAGAGTTGAAGATTTCACTCTTATGACTGATATATCTAAAGAAGCAAGAATCTTTTTAAAGGATTTCTTTTATTTCTCTAAGCCAAAGATATTAAAAAGATTTATTTCAAAAGATGGAACAGAGAAATTTTTATTTTCTCTCGATGATAAAAATGCTATAGAAAGCGTTGTTATCCCTGAAGGCAAACGTCTTACTTTGTGCATTTCTACTCAAGCAGGATGTAGATTTGGTTGTCGTTTCTGCGTGAGTGGTATAGGAGGTTTTAAGAGAAATTTGAAAGTTTCTGAGATAGTCAATCAGTTTTTAACTATAAACGATATTATTAAGCCACGCATAATTACCAACATTGTGTTTATGGGGATAGGAGAGCCTTTAGACAATTTTGATAATTTAGTAAAGAGTATAGAAATTTTACTTTCTCCCTACGGTGTGTATTTTGGGAAAAAAAGAATTTGTATCTCTACCTGTGGTATTCCCCCGCGCATAAGAGAGTTGATTTCTTTGAATTTAAGAGTAAGACTTTCAATATCTTTGCATGCTTCTTGTGAAGAAAAGAGATCTTTAATTATGCCTGTTAATAAAAAGTATCCTCTGAGTGAAGTTATAAAGGTATCAAAGGAATATGCGAAAAGAACCAATTTCCCTGTAACTTTTGAGTACATTCTCATTAAAGATTTTAACTGTTCTAAAGAAGATGCTTTTAAGTTGGCCCATCTTATTAGAGGGATAAATTGTAAGGTGAATATCATTCCCTATAACTTCTCTCCTTATTTTAAATGGCACTCCCCTTCTATTTATGATATAAATAAATTTAGGGAAGCTCTTAAAAAAAAGAGGATATTTTTTACTTTTAGGAAATCCCGAGGCCAGGATATAGAGGCTGCATGCGGACAACTGAGATGGGTAAATATTAATGAAACTGAGACAAAATAGCACAGCTATAAGGTTTATCTTTTTTATTTTGCTTCTAATAGTATTGTTTGTTTTGGGTAAGGTTTTTTATATTGATGAAGGAAAAATAATCTCCGTGCTGACAAAGACCTCTCGTCTATATGCTTCTATAATATTTGTTTTCTTTTATGTAGTAGGGACATTTTTTATTTGGTACTTAAAGGATCCTCTAAAGATAATAAGTGCTATTATTTTTGGTGCTTATTTAAGTACATTTCTTATCTATATTGCAGAAATAATAAATGCTGTCATCTTCTTTAATCTTAGTAATATATTAGGGAGGGAATTTGTAGAACAGAGGCTAAAAGGGAAATTTAAAAGATTTTATGAGAAATTAGAGAATATTAATTTAGGGTGGATATATCTTCTTCGTTTTATCCCTCTTATCCCTTATCGTATATTAGATTTAAGTTTTGGGTTAAGTAAGGTATCCTTAGCAAAATATCTTTTAGTAGTGATTTTTGCTTCTTTGCCCAGAATTTTTTGGATTCAAGCAATTTTAGCGAGTATAAGAGGTTTTTCTTTTCAGAAAATAGCTCGGTATTTTATAGAGCATCCCCAGCTGTATTATCTTAGTTTGATATATTTAATTATTACTTTAATAGTTGCCTTTAAAATAAAGAAAAAATTATCATGAAAGCCGCTTATCTTATTCTCCCTCAAGAAAAATTAGAGAGAGTGAAAGATTATTTATTGGAGCGTCTTAAAGAATGTGATTTATGCCCTCGTTGTTGTCGGGTAAATCGCCTCAAAGAGGAGAAAGGATTTTGTGAGACCGGCCGTTTTGCAGTTGTAAGTAGTGCCTTCTTGCATTTTGGAGAGGAGAGAGAACTTGTAGGAAGGGGTGGCTCAGGAACAATATTTTTTTCCTATTGCAACTTAAAATGCATATACTGTCAGAATTATACTATTTCTCATTTAGGAGAGGGTAGAGTAGTTTCCGCAGAAGAGCTTTCCTCTCTGATGTTATACCTTCAGCATGAAGGGGCAGAGAATATAAATTTTGTAACCCCTACGCATGTGATTGCTCAGATTGTTGAGGCTTTATGTATTGCCATAGAAAAAGGTTTACGTTTACCTTTGGTTTATAACACCGGAGGATATGATAGGGGAGATATTTTAAAGCTTTTAGATGGAATTTTCGATATCTATATGCCCGATATAAAATATTCTTCTAACAAAGTAGGCAAAGAGTTATCAGAAGCTGGTAATTACTGGGAGATAGTAAAGGAAGCAGTGGTTCAAATGCATCAGCAAGTAGGAGACCTTAAAGTAGAGGATGGCGTTGCCCAAAGGGGGTTGCTTGTCCGTCACCTTGTTTTACCTAATCGCCTTGCTGGTTCTTTTTGTGTGCTTGATTTTATAAAAGAACTTTCACCTTTAACTTTTGTTAATATAATGGATCAATACCGTCCCTGTTATCGTGCAAGAGAAATCCAAGAGCTTGGCAGGAGGATAACAAGCGAGGAGTATGAGGAGGTTTTAGATTATGCGCGTAAGACGGGTTTAATAGTTAGATGATATTTGATGATAGTCTGTTGTTGGAAAAGATAGGCAAATGATAATTTTTTGAAAGCGAGTTTTAACAATTAAGCCGATATAAAGAGTTGTTAACTTTTTAATTGATATAATTTATTTTATGGAATAAAAAATTATACGAGGAGGAAATTATGAGAAAACAGGTAGATAATTCTGTTGCCAGCCGTCTGGTTAATTGTGGGATGGTAGTCTTGATAAGTTCCACTTATAAGGACAGAAACAATATAACAACCTGCGCCTGGCATATGCCTGTGTCCAAAGAACCCCCTTTAATTGCTGTAGCTTTAGCAAAAGGGCATTTTTCTTCTTTTCTTATTAAGCATAGTAAAGAGTTTGTAGTTAATATTCCTGTATGGGAGCAGATTGATAAAGTGATACTCTGTGGTCGGCTTAAAGGAAAAGAAGTAGATAAGTTTAAAGAAACAGACTTTACCCCTAGTCTTTCTTGTGGTCTTAAAAAAGCAGTTTCTATTAGTGAATGTGTAGCTTCTTTGGAATGTGCGCTTGTGGATATTAAAGAATCAGGCGACCATTTTATTTTTATCGGAAAGATAGTTTATGCGGAAGCCGAGGAAAAATATTTTTATAATAATGTATGGGATACAAAAAAAGTAGAGTTTATTTTTCATCTGGGAGGAAGGAATTTCTTTAAATCTTCCTCTTTGATAGAGATGGACAATGGATAAAGAAATATATAAGTTACCCCACGAATTTCTTAATCGCCTTAAACAGATTTATCCCTTTTTGTATACAGAAATATGCCAGAGTTTCCTCCATAAAAAAAAGCAGTGTTTCCGGATAAATTACTTAAAAACCGATTTAAAATCTTTACGCCAACTTTTAAAAGTAGAAAATATAAAGGCCTTTGAGCTTAATTGGCCTCCTGGAGCCTTCATTCTTAAAAGCAGTATGCGCCGTTTTCAAAATACTTCTATATATAAAGGAGGGACGGTTTATGTTCAGAATATTTCCAGCATGATACCTCCTTTAGTTCTTTCTGTATCGCGAGAGGATAAAATTTTAGATTTGTGTGCTGCCCCGGGAGCAAAGACTACCCAGATTGCTTCCTTGGTAGATAGAAATACAGAAGTCATTGCTGTAGAGAAAATACGCACACGTTACTATAAGCTTTTAACTAACCTTAAAATACAAGGAGCAAATTTTGTACGGACTCTTCTCTTAGATGGAGTATTGATAAGGAAGAAATTTGTTGAATATTTTGATAAGATTTTACTGGATGTCCCTTGTTCTAGTGAAGGGCGGTTTTATATTAAAAACCCGCGTAGTTTCAAGTACTGGAAATACAGAAAGATAAAAGAGATGGCCCATAAACAAAAAAGGCTTTTTTCTTCTGCCTACCATACTCTTAAACCCGGAGGGATTTTAGTTTACTCCACGTGTACTTTTTCTCCGGAAGAGAATGAAGAAGTCGTTGATTGGGCACTTAATAAATTTAAAGATGCTCTTTACCTTTTACCCATAGAAATTCCTTTGAAAAATATTAAAGAAGGATTAATAAAATGGGGCAATAAAAAATTTTCTCATAGCTTAAAATTAACCCGCCGTATTATTCCAAATTCATCTATGGAAGGATTTTTTATTGCCTGTTTTAAAAAAGCGTAAAAATCCTCTCTTCCGACTTTATTCTTAAAGGGTCGTTAAGAATATAACTTGTAATACTTATTTTACAAGAGACTTTAATTCTTTGGAAGCTCTAAAAGCAATTTTTTTCTTTGCGGGAATCTGAATTGTTTCCCCTGTTTTAGGATTTCTTCCTGTTCTTGCTTTTGTCTCTTTAACACGGAATGTTCCAAAGCCAGAAATTGTGACAGCCTCTTTTTTCTTAAGAGAACCTCTTATTGCCTCAAGCATTGTTTCAACCGCTACTTGAGCCTCTTTCTTAGTGCAAGTTTTTTGTGCTACTGCTTCAATTAATTGAGCTTTATTCATTGAAACACCTCCTTTTGTTAGTTAAAACCGCAATTTCTTAAGACCATATGGAATTATTTTATAATCCAATATAAATATTTGTCAAGAAAATTTAATACTTTTATAATAGTATATATGATTATTACAAAAAAAGACCTCGAATATTTGTTTAAAGATAGAAGTCAAAAAGAGGCTTTCCTACGAGTCGATTTTGGCCAGAAATTCCTGCCTGTTAAGATAGAAAAGAAGGGAATAATGGTAAAAGGAGGTTATTTTATAGATTTTAACACTAAATTGAAAGATAATTTTTGTTATCTTCTTAGGAAGAGAAAAGGTCTCCTCCCAGTAGCGTTCTTTTCTGATGACACCAATAAATTTTATAAACTTTTACCCTCAAAAGATTGGCCTAGCGTAACTGTTGGTTCAGTTTCTATGCACCGATTAAAAATAGTTTCACCAAAAGAGGATACAGAAAGAAAGATTAGATTGATAAAACCTTATGGTGTGGTACTTGATACATGTATGGGATTAGGATATACAGCTATTCTATCTTCATATACAGCGAAGAGAGTTTATACATTTGAGATAGATAGAAATATTTATTTTATTGCAAAAATCAATCCTTTATCAAAAAAGCTGTTTGAGAGAGACAATATTGTTATAAAAATAGGTGATATTTATAAATTGGTAACACGATTTAAAGATGATTTTTTCGATTGTATTATCCATGATCCTCCTACTTTTAAATTAGCACCCCTTTTATATTCTGAGGGATTTTATAATCAACTTAAACGTGTCTTAAAAAGAAAAGGTAGGTTATTTCATTATTTACCTTTTTACGGAATAAAAAGAGGACGAGATTTTCCTCAGGAAATTAGAGAGAAACTTAAAGATGTAGGATTCAAGATAATAGTAGTTTCTTACGAAGATGGAGGGATAGTTTGTCAAAAGTAGATTTTGAAAGAGAAAGAAAGAGGTTGGACCGAGAAATTACCTTTTTTCATTTCAAAAAAGCCCAATTTATTATAAGAAAATGTCTTAAAGAGGCTAAAAAGAATAACAATTATTTTTTCGTATATTATTTTACTGCCCAGAAATATATTCTTAAGAAAGAGTTAAGTAAGGCAATAGAATTATGCAACAGAGCGCTTTCTTTGAGAGAAAATGACGGTTGTACCTATAACGATAAGGCTCTTTTGTTAGCAGATATGGGGCATTATAAAGAAGCGCTAAACTGTTTTAACGAGGGTTTAAGAAAAGACCCTAACTGTCTTACTCTTTATCATAATAAAGGATGGCTCCTTTATGTTTTAGGAAGATATTCGCAAGCATTATTGCTTTTTAAGAAGGTTTTAGAGATAGATAAAAACAGACCAGAGACAATATTCAGTTTAGGAGAAACTTATTTTAGGATGGGTAATTTAACGCGTGCCTATGAGTATTTTACAAAAGCGATTAAAGTAATAAAAGGTAAAAGTAGTTATATGCACAGGGAGACAAATAAGAGAATAAAAGCCTTAGCTAAGTTAGGTATTTGTTAGATTTATTGAAGAAAAACATCGATAAGATAGTTTTTTTTAGAAGAAAGCAGAGAGAAAATATTCTTAGGAATGACTATTTTATTTCTCGTAGGAGTAAGTTTTTTACCCTCTAAATATGCCTCATGGATTTTATACACTTCAGCTTTTTTATGTTTTATTGTATAAGTTATATTGATTCTTTTGTTTTTCCATTGGAAGATACAAGAAATTTTGTTGGTGAAAAAGTTTGCTGGAGTAAGTTGAGGATTGATAATCATATCTCCAAAGAGAAATTGTATCCCTAAGATTTTGTTCATTAAGGTATATATATACCAACTTGCTGAACCAGTGAGATAGAAATATAATCCCTGCCCTTGGGCGTTGAAATACTCTGGAAGCATAGGGTATATTTTTGCTTTTTTGGCTGTAGCCATTTTATAAAGAGTAGTAAAAACTTTATTTCCCTCTTTGGCGAACCCCCGATTATAAAGAGAAAAGGCAAGCATTACTATCATATGGTTAAAAAAAGCACCGTTTTCTTTATCTCCATAAGAAAAACTAAAGGCACGCCCTAAATCCATATATAAGTAGTGGAAATCAGTATTTAAACGATAGCCTTTTAGGTTTCTATCGTAAAGATATTTTTTTATGGATTCCCATATACTCTTTATTTGTTGTTGTGTAGCTACCCCACTCATAATGGCAAATACTTGAGAAGGAAGTAGCATTCTTATTATATTCCCTTTTTTGCCTTCAACTCTTTTGCCTTTATTATCGTAATAACCGTTATAAAAACCTTCCTTTAACCAGGCATATTTACGGATATGGTTTTTAAGCCAATGGGCTTTTTCTTTTAAATCATAAATCAAAGATTTAAGGGAAATTCTATAGGTTTTCCCTGTGATAGTGTATTTTGTTTTCTCAAGATATCTGTTAAGAAGAGTCTGTTTTTTCTGGGGGTTATTGTAATCTATAGGGCATTTAGTTAATCTATCAAGAAGAATAGTAAGTTCTTTAAATATTTCTACATAAGTATGTGTTTTAGTAAATTTTTCTAACAGAAAAGCCAATTCTTCTAAATTATAAGCATACATACAACTAAAAGTTACACTCTCACCATCATCACTAGCCATATCTAATCCGTCATTCCAGTCCGCATTTTCTAAACGAATAAAATTATGTTTGCCCACATTAAAAAAAGGCACAAGAAGTTCAACGAGAAGATGTTCTAAAATATTTCCTTTATAAGTTTTGTTATCACCTGTCTTTAAAGTGTTATCTTTAGGAACAAAATTATAGTCGAGCTCTTTTGCTCGTTTTATCTGATGGTCACGGTAGTAAAAGCTTTTTTGTAGAAGGATTTTTAAATTACCTGTTGTGTTAATATATTCCTTTAAGATAAGAAAAGGCCATACCCCATGATCCATCCACACACGGGAGATTTTATTGCGGTCAGAGATAAAATTATTCTCTTTGGTAATAATAGTTGCATTTGACCCATCGATACGGACACCACAGAAGTTACGAAGAATGAGTTTATGTGTTTTATCTGGCTCTATACGTAATAGATTTAGAGCATCCTGCCATAAATCTCGCCATCCCCTCCCCCCTTTACCATAATCAAAATGAGGCAGGAATGAACAGCCGAAAAGTTTACGTAAAGTTGGCTGTAATATTACCCATTTAATCCAGTTGTCGTAATCCGGATTACCAAATGAAATTTCCAGGTGAGCAACAACCATTTGCCAGTATTTTTTTGTTTCTTCTAATGTTTTTTTTATCTTCTCTACTGTATTTAGTGCAGAGAAAGTTCTAGCAATAGTTTCTTCTTTATCGGTAATTCCCATTATGAGAATAAAATTTACTTCTTTTAATGGCTTAAGAATAATGCGTTTGAATCTTAAAGCAGCACAGCACTCTTTACCATCAAATATTTTCTGTTTTTTCTTATAACTAGGAAGATTATTAATTACTGCCTTTGGCATTAATAACGTCCCTGTTTCTTTGCAGAAACTCTCTAAGGTGGGGAAGAAACCTATTGGCGGTATTGAGTTGTTTAAGTATCCTAGGACAAAATAAGAAGTTTTATTTAGATGGTGACCTGTTTCATCAAATGAAAGGGTTGGTTTTAATATAACGCCGTATTTTTTAAAATATATGCGGTTAAGGAGAGAAGTCACATGCCTATGATCGTGTAAATTTTTTTCACTTCTACCATAGAGAGGAAGAAAGGAGGTTGGGGTAAAGGAAATATTCTTTTTTGTCAGATTTTTTATCTTTATCCACATAACCTCTGCATCTAAATTTGGAGGGATGAAGTTGGTTGTAATAATCTTAACCTGAGGATGCATGCTTATAAGTTTCTGATAAAGCATACCAATTTCAAGATAACTTTTTTTATGTTCGGATATACGGAGTAGTTTTTTAGAATTAGAAAACATTAGGAAGAAATCCCTTCGGCATAAGAGATTGTGTTTTATATCTTCGATACTTGCGGGAGGTGTTAAAAAATGGCCATTGTCTCTTTTTATGTCTCCTGCTAACTTTGGACTTATTGAGCTTAAGAGGGTACCATTTCTGTTAGTAAGGGGAAGATAGAGATAGGGATATAGGTGTGCATTTTTAACTTTAAAAGTTCCCTTGTTATCAATAAAATTATAAACCATCTTATACTTATTGTAATATTTTATATTTTTTCATCAATATTTTTCTGATATAATTTTTATATAATGAAAAGTATAAGAAAAAGTACAATTGCCTTTTTATTACTTTTTTTTACAACAAGCATAAGTGCATTTGCCAAAGATGAAGGAAAGCTTAGGGTAGTACTTTTCTATTCTTCTCATTGCGGCGCCTGCGCAAGATTAAAAAAAGAATTTTTACCTCAAATATTAGAAAAATACAAAGATAGATTAATCCTGGAAACTCTTAATATTGATAAGCCAGAAAACTTAAGTGTTTTGGTAGGTCTTGCCGAACAGTTTCCCAAAAAGAAAGCAGTTGTCCCTACAATATTTATCGGCAACGCTTTTCTAAATGGCGTGAAAGAGATTGAAGAAAATTTAGAAGCATTGATTGAGAAATATTCTAAAAGACAGACAATCCTTCCTTATTTCTTTTCGGGGGTAAACTTGATAGAAAAATTTAAAAGCCTTTCTATTCTTACTATTATCAGTGGGGGGCTACTTGATGGGATAAATCCTTGTGCTTTTGCTGTAATAGTGTTTTTTATATCTTTTCTTACTGTCTATGGTTATAATAAAAAAGAGATGGTATACGTAGGTATCTTCTATATATTAAGTGTTTTTATAACCTATGTTCTTATTGGATTGGGAGTGTTCAGCTTTTTGTATTCTGTAAGTCATTTTTATATTTTTATGAAAATATTTTATTATATAGTAGCAATAATGTGTCTTATGCTTGCTATGCTTTCTTTTTATGATTTTTTTAAGTATAAAAAATCCCAGAGTTCTCAAGGGATGATTCTACAACTACCTATGTTTTTAAAAAAGAAGGTCAATATTGTTATTGGTAAGGGGCTACGTAATAAAAATTATACCCGTATAATAGAGTTATGTGTTATTTCTTTTATAGTGGGCGTAGGAGTTTCTCTTTTAGAGGCAGCCTGTACGGGACAGGTTTATATTCCTACCATCGTCTTTATATTGAAAATTCCTTATCTACGGCTTAAAGCTTTTTTCTATCTTATTCTTTATAACATTATGTTTATTTTTCCTCTTATAATTATCTTTTCTCTTGCGTTGTTTGGATTTACTTCCCAGCACTTTAATCGATTTTTGAAAAAAAACTTAGGGATAATTAAAGCAAGTTTGGGATGGTTCTTTTTAGGTTTGGCAGGAATAATGTTATGGTTAAAATGACTTCGCTTCTTTTTTATCCTTTACTTTTATTGCTTTCACAGTAAAGGAAAAGGTTAACTTTACATTTAACTTTCAAAAGGATGTGTCAAAAGGATGTGTCAAGTTAAGGAATGGTCAATTTTTTCTCTTTAAAAAGAGTAATTGGCATACTTGTTGTAATCTGATAAAATTAGAGAGGTGATAATCAATGAAAGGAAGAGAGGTAGAGCTTATTATCCCAGGAAGTTTAAAAAATGAGCCTATATTTTACTATATTATTAAACATTTTAAGGTAATTCCCAATATAATGGAGGCATCTTTTTCTACAGAAATGGGATGGGCAATTGTTCGTTTTGAGGGCGAGGAGAGCGAACTTAAGAAGATGTTTAAATTTTTAGAAGAAAAGAGTGTGCGTATTAACTTCCGATAAAGAAAATATTCTTAAGAATATCAATATTGTTCTTGTATCTCCCCAAATTCCTGAAAATATAGGTTTATGTGCTCGAATCCTTAAAAACACATCTTTTAATAATTTTTGTTTAGTAAGACCCAATTTAACCCACAAATCTTTTGAAGTAGCTAAGCGCGCCCGTGATATATTAGAGAAAGCAAAATTGGCGGAGGATTTAAAAAGCGTTTTAAAGGAATCTTATTTTGTATTTGGTACAACAAAAAGAAGAAGAAAATATAAGTTTATATATAATTTTAAAGATATTTTACCTTTTATAGCTGCTGTAGCCAAAAAGTATCCTATAAGTATTATTTTTGGCCAGGAGAATTTTGGTCTTTCTAAAGAAGAAATAGATTGCTGTGATAGTCTGTTTTATATACCCGCAAATCCTTCCTTTTCTTCTTACAATTTAGCATCTTCGGTTGGTATTGTTTGTTATAAAATTTTTGAATATTTGATAGATATGTTATATGTCGATTTTTTGGATTTAGTCAAAAAAGAAGATATTGAGAGTCTTTTTGTATTGATAGATAGTGTTCTTAAAAAGACCGATTTGAAAAATAAAATTGCAAAAACCACTATTTCTTCTTTAAAAAGAATTTTTTTAAGAACACATTTAACTAAGAATGAAGTCCAATTACTTAAAACAATTTTCTTATCCATTAGCAAGCAATTAAAATAAAAAATTAAGATTCAGGAAATGATAGTTTTTTGGCGTTTCCCAAAGGGATAACTAAAAAATTCTTTAATGAAATAGCGAGAGGAAACCATTTTCTTCATATTTTTGGCGCTATTGCTATAAAAGTTTTAAGTTGCATTATCTTTTTTTTAAGATATAATCAAAATCTACAGATAGAGAGTTAATTTCTGAGGAAAAGAGGTATTTCTCAAAGAAGATATAATATTTATCAAGAGAAGTATTTTCAGGAGAAATGTCCCATAATGTAGTTGATAAAAAAATAGTAGAGTATGTTTCTCATTTGGCACGCATTGACATTGATAACAAAGAAAAAGAACGTTTAACTTACGAATTATCAAAAATTATTGGTTATATTGATAAGTTAAAGGAGCTTAATGTAGATAGCGTTGTGCCTACACGGGGAGGATTTAGCGAGACAAATATTTTCCGTTCCGATACCGCAGAAAGAAAAGATTATTTTGTTGATATGTTAAAGAATGCCCCTGCCCAAGAAGATAATCATTTTAAAGTTCCTAAAATAATTGAATGAGCTTAGAGCTTTTAGATTTACACGGATGGGAGATTTCCCAAAAGATAAAAGAAACTAAAATTTCTGAAGAGGAAGTTTTTTCATTTTTTAAAGAGAGAATTCAGAAATTAGATAAACATATAAACAGTTTTGTAGAAATATATTCTAACCCTGTTAGAGAGTCAAAAGAATCCTCTCTTTGTGGTGTTCCTATTGCCATTAAAGATAATATTTGCATTAGAGGGAAAAGGATAACTTGTGCTTCACAGATTTTAAACTCCCATAATGCGGTCTATGATGCCACTGTCATAAGAGCCTTGAAAGATAAAGGGCTTTCTATTATTGGAACAACTAATATGGATGAGTTTGCCTTTGGTTCTTCTACAGAAAACTCTTGCTATGGGCCAACACGTAATCCTTGGAATTTAGAGTGTGTTCCCGGAGGTTCCAGCGGAGGCTCAGCAGCAGCAGTAGCGGCCCGACTGGTCCCTTTTGCTTTAGGTTCTGACACAGGAGGATCTATTCGCCAGCCTGCATCTTTTTGTGGGGTAGTCGGTTTTAAACCCACGTATGGCAGAGTCTCGCGGTTTGGTCTCATTGCTTTTGGGTCGAGTTTAGACCAAATAGGGCCCATTACTACTAATTTTGTTGACTGTGCCCATCTGCTTAATATAATCTGTGGTTTTGATGAATATGATTCCACTACTTCTAAAAAAAATGTTCCTGATTTTACTAAGTCATTGATAGATAATATTAGAGGGCTACGCATTGGTCTTCCCCGGGAGTATTTCGGGGAAGGTTTAGATTCAGAAGTAGAGAAAGCTGTTAGAGAAACAGCAGAGTTATTAGAAAAAGAGGGAGCGAAAATTGTAGAAATCGCTTTGCCTCACACACAATATGCTGTGGCTACTTATTATATTATTGCACCTTCAGAGGCAAGTTCTAATTTAGAACGTTTTGATGGAATAAAGTATGGGATGTGTAAAAAAAATGAAGATTTGCTCTCTTTGTATAAAAATACCCGTAAGGAGGGATTCGGTAGAGAAGCAAAACGAAGAATTCTTATTGGGACTTATAGCTTATCTAGTGGATATTATGAAGCTTATTACATTAGAGCTTCCAAGGTAAGGACACTGATTAAAAAAGACTTTGAGGATGCTTTTTTATCGGTAGATGCGATTTTAACTCCTACATCTCCTGTTCCTGCTTTTAAACTGGGAGAAAAAGTAGATGATCCTTTGAGTATGTATTTGTCTGATATCTATACAATTTCTGCTAATTTAGCAGGTATTTGTGCGGTTTCTTTTCCCTGTGGGTTTACCAAGACAAATCTGCCTATAGGGGCCCAACTTATTGGTAGACCTTTTGATGAGGAAACCCTTATAAGAATTGGATTTACTTTCCAGCAAAGGACAGATTATCATAAAAGAATTCCTCCTTTAGTTGGTGGTTAATATGGAATATGAAATTGTAATTGGCTTAGAGGTGCATGTCCAGCTTGCTACTGAGTCGAAAATATTCTGCAGTTGCCCCACTGATTTTGAAAGTTCTCCTAATACAAATATTTGTCCTATCTGTTGTGGATATCCAGGAGTTTTACCGGTTCTTAATAGAAAAGCTTTGGAATTAGCAGTAAGAGTTGCTTGTGTTTTAAATTGTAGAGTAAACAAAAGAATATATTTTGAGCGGAAGAACTATTTTTACCCTGACTTACCAAAAAATTATCAAATTTCTCAATATGAACTTCCTTTAGGAGAAGAAGGATTTTTAGTTTTACCTTCCTCTAAAAAGATAAGGATAAAACGAATTCATTTAGAAGAAGATGCAGGAAAGCTCATTCATAAAGAAAAATATTCTTTGGTCGATTTTAATCGTGCGGGGATTCCTCTTTTGGAAATAGTTACCCATCCTGATATTAGTAGTCCCGAAGAGGCGTTTAGCTACCTTAATTATCTTAAAATGACTATTCAGTATATTGGTGTTTCAAGTTGCGATATGGAGAAAGGATTCTTGCGATGCGATGCCAATATTTCTGTAAAAAAGAAAGGTTCAGAATCATTGGGCACAAAGGTAGAATTGAAAAACATGAATTCATTTAGGGGAGTAAAAAACGCTCTTTCTTATGAAGCCCAAAGGCAAATAAATTGTTTAAAGAATAAAAAGAATATCTTCCAAGAGACACGTTTGTGGGATGAGATAAAACAGAAAACCTTTATTATGCGCACAAAAGAGGAAGCCCACGATTACAGATATTTTCCCGAACCAGACTTAGGAGATTTTATTGTAGACGATATATTGATTGAAAGCCAAAAAGAATACATTGTTGAACTTCCTGTAGCTAAAAGAGAAAGATTTATTAAGATGTACGGCTTAAGTGATAAAGAGGTAGACATTTTAATCTCCGATTTATCTTTAGCTAATTTTTTTGAAGAGGCTAATAAGCAGTTATTTCAGCCCAAAAGTATTGCTAATTGGATATTAGGACCTTTCTTGGAGTTGGTTAATTCTTTAGAAGGAGGAATGGATAAGGTTGAGCTTAGTCCTTATAATTTTTCTAAGATAGTTCAGTATTTTTTGGAGGGAAAGCTTAATAATTTAGCGGCAAAGAAATTGTTAGCTTTATCTATCAGAAATAACAAACCTATCGATGAGATTATTGAAGAGGAAGGTTTATCTCAGGTATCAAAGGAAGATGAGCTTATTGCTTTTGTCGAAGAATCTCTTAAAGAAAATCAACGTGCGGTAAATGATTATCTTGGCGGTAAACAGCAAGCAGTGATGTTTATAGTAGGGCAGGTTATGAAGAAAACCAGAGGCAAAGCCAACCCTAAGGTAGTAAGAGAATTAATAGAGCGGAAATTGAAACAAAAAGAGTAACTCTTAGAAAGGAGGAGAGAATGAGAAGAAGATTTATTTTGATTATTTTAACAGGAATATTTGTAGCATCATTTGCATTAAAAGGATTTTGTGGTGAAGTAAAAAGTGAAGCTCCCGTTAATAAAGATGAAATATATAAAAAATTGGATTTGTTCGGAGAAGCACTGGCTGTTATTCAAAAAAAATATGTAGAAGAACTTTCTCCTAAAGATGTAATATATGGAGCAATAAGCGGATTGCTTTTGTCTTTAGACTCTTATAGCCAGTTTCTTGACCCTGAAGAATATAAAGAACTTCTCGTGGAAACAGAAGGTAAATTTGGAGGGTTAGGGATTGAAATTACTATAAAGGATGGACTTCTTACTATTGTTTCTCCTATTGAAGATACACCTGCTTGGCGGGCAGGACTAAAGCCTGGAGATATAATTGTAAAAATTGATGGAAAACTAACTAAAGGAATTACTCTTAATGAGGCTGTAAAAAAACTGAGAGGTAAACCAGGTACAAAAGTTACTATTACAGTTTTAAGAGAGAAGGATAGGAAAATTGAAAATATTACTGTTACAAGGGGTGTTATTAAGATAAAAGATATAAAAAGGGCAATAATTTTAGAGGATGAAGTAGGTTATATACGTTTAGCCGAGTTTAGAGAGACTACTGCAAGGGATTTAGATAAAGCATTAAAGAAACTCAAAAAGCAAGGAATGAAGGCTTTGATTCTTGATTTAAGGAATAATCCAGGGGGATTATTACACTCTGCAGTAGATGTAGCCAGCAGATTTCTTAAAGAAGGTAAGTTGATTGTTTATACTAAGCCACGCAGTGGGGAGAAGATAGAGTATAAATCTTTACCTTTAGGGAAAAAATATTTAGAGATTCCTATGGTAGTGATAATAAATAAAGGAAGTGCCTCAGGAAGCGAAATAGTAGCGGCAGCACTGAGAGAAAATAAGCGAGCAATTATTTTGGGAGAGAAAAGTTTTGGAAAAGCTTCTGTTCAGACAGTAATTCCTCTTTCTGACGGTTCCGCTATAAGACTTACTACTGCAAAATATTACACTCCCCAGGGGCATAGTATTCATGAGAAAGGAATAACCCCTGATATCATTGTTGCTAAAGAAAAGATAGAGAAAAAAGAAGATATTTTTGAAGAGTTGAAAAAGGATAAAAAAGAATTTGATTACAGAAAAGATTATCAGATAATAAGAGCGTTGGATTTAATTAGAGGGTTGCTTATATTATCTTCCAGCCCCCAATAATATGTATGCCTTAGGAATAGAAAGTTCATGTGATGATACTTCAGTAGCTATCGTTGATAAGAGAAGAGTACTTTCTAATATTGTCGTCTCCTCATTGCGTTTTCACAAGATTTATGGAGGCATTGTTCCTGAGATTGCCACACGGAATCATTTAAAATTTATTGACAAAGTTTTAAACACTTCTATTAAGGAAGCTAATATAGATTTGCGGAAAATAGGTGTGATAGGGTTCACGTATACGCCAGGACTTACAGGAGCTTTAGTAGTGGGGGTAAATTTTGCAAAAGCATTAAGCTTAGTATTGAGTAAGCCATTAGTAGGTGTTAATCATCTCTATGCGCATCTCTATGCGCCCTTTTTAAATAATAACATAAACTTTCCTTTTCCTTTTATTGGTCTTGTTGTCTCGGGCGGTCATACAGGGTTATTTTTAGTACGTGATTTTGACAGAGTAAAGTGTATTGGAAGGACTAGAGATGATGCTGCAGGAGAGGTATTTGATAAGGTAGCCAGAGCCTTTGGTTTAGGATATCCAGGAGGAGTGTATATAGATAAGATATTTGAGAAAAAATATAAGGATTGTTTTGAGTTTAAGTGTGGGCGTTTAGGTTTAGATTTTAGTTTTAGCGGAATAAAAACCGCTCTTATATATAAAAAGAGTGAGTTTAAGAAAAAAAGAATGTTATCCGAAGAGTTAAAAGTTAAATTGCTTTCTTCTTTTCAAGAAAGCATAGCAAAAGTTATTGTTTATAATACAATTTTAGCAGCAAAGCAATATAAGATAAAAACATTAGTATGTGGAGGGGGAGTTATTGCTAATCGGCGGTTAAGAGAACTTCTAAAGACAGCTTCAGTTAAGAACGGATTAAATTTACTTCTTTCTCCTCCTCATCTTTCTTGTGATAACGCAGCAGTAGTTGCAGGATTAGCTTTTTATTTATATAATATAAAGAGGAGAGAAAGTAAATTTAATATCAAAGTTTCATCTAATTAAAATTTATGTTAACGACCTCCGATACTATTATACGTCTTATATTGGCTTTTATTTTAGGTAGTATCATTGGGTTAGAGAGAGAAGCAAAAGGAAGAAGTGCAGGATTAAGAACACATATTCTTGTTTGTGTTGGTTCTTCATTAATTATGCTTATTTCAGTATATATTTATCATTCTTATAATAACTATAGCAGTGTTGATCCTGCAAGGATTGCAGCAGGAGTAGTTACAGGCATTGGTTTTTTAGGAGCAGGAGCTATTATTAGAAGTAGACAGGGTAGTCGAGGCCTTACCACTGCCGCCAGTGTTTGGGTGAGTGCAGCTATTGGTTTAGCAGTAGGTTGTGGTTATTTTCTGGCTGCAATTATTTCTACGGGAATTATTTTTCTTTCTCTTGCTTTCTTGAAGAAAGCAGAGAATAAATTAGATAAGTAAAAAATATATTAAGGGGGGTGAATAATGGTAAAACGTAAAGAGGAAGAAAAAATATTAGATGTTAATGCTACAATGCAGGGGACGTTAGTTTTTTCTGATCCTGTAAATTTGAGAATAAATGGACGTTTTGAGGGAAGTTTAAAGACGAAAGGAGTATTGACAATTGGGAATAATGCTACTGTTTTAGCTGATATTGAAGGAGAAAATATTATTGTTTCAGGGTATGTGAAGGGAAAGATAAAAGCAAATGCTCTGGTAGCTTTAACTTCCTCAGCCAATGTTAATGCAGATATTGATACTCCTCGGATGTCTGTTGAAGAGGGAGCAATTTTGAATGGCAAGTGCAAGATGAGAGGAGAAAAGCTTAATCTTTCAGAATTATCCAATTATTTATCCATCGAAGAGCATAAGATAATGGAGTGGGTTAACAGTGGTAAGATACCTGTAGAGAAAGAGAGAGACCAGCTGGTGTTTGATAGAAAGGAAGTGGAAGCGTGGATAGGTCAGAATCGTTAGAGAATTAGTGTATATTCATTGAGTAACAAGAAAATGGAGCAATGAGAGAAAAACTTTTGACTACAAGAGAGGTTTCTAAGATATTAGAAATTTCAGAAAAGGATGTGATTGAATTAACGGAAAATAACAAGATTCCTCATTTTAAAGTTGCCGGCGAATTCTTAAGGTTTCGTAAGGATGACATTGTTGATTTAAAAAAAGAAATCCAGAAAAGATTTAATATTCATAAAGAAAAAGTATCTACTTCTGAGCGTATACGGGAGTTTATTTATTTTAACGACTTTTACATTGTTTCTTCTATTGTGATTGTAGTGTTGCTTTGGGCTATATTTAAGGGGTAGGTTGTTTTTAATTTTTTAGAACTTTATTTTAAATATATATTTTATATGGTCATTTTCAAATTTTGGCCTGCCTTTTATTTTAAAAACTTGCATGCTTGTTTTATCTTTTATCCAGTCTTCTACTTCTTTAGCTTTAAAATAAGGATAGAAGATATCTAATCCCAACAATTTTTTCCATTTTTTTCTTAATAATTTTTTTTCTCCATTTTTGTCAATAGGAACAGCATATGCTTTTGTGTTTATCCACTCCAAAAAAAAATTTTTTCTAACTTTATTTTTTGTATGTTGTATTTTATTCGGTTGTTTTGAAATAATTACGCTATTTTTTTGAGGAATTTTAATGGTTTTTTCTTGAGAATAAAGAGGAAGACACCCACATAGAATTACTATAGGAACTGTTATTTTTCTTATGAATTTGCTCATTTTTATTTCTTTAATATATTCCACTCCCTTTAAATTGTAACATATACGAAGAGTTAATTCAATGAAAGTAGGTCAGGAAGATGGATAAATTTCTCTGAGTTTATTAGTATTTTTTAATCACTGAAGAAAATAGAAATGAATTCTTTCCAAAAATTCCGTGCAATATTGGTAAGATAATATGGGGTGGGTAGAAGGGATATTTTGTATGGTAAAGAAGATTAAAAGGAGACGCACAAATAGTGCTTTATTGGTTTTTTATACAGCGGCTCTTTTGTTTCTTAAAATACATTCTTATCTTTAATTTGATAAATAATTTTTTAAGACTCACTTTTTTTAATAAAACCAAAAGCCAAATTGTTTTGTTCCCCTGTAAATCTTTTTATACTATGACCTTTACTACTTTTAAACATCTATATTATTTATATTTCTCTCTTTAAGGAAAAACGTCCTATGAAAAATGGCGGCGGACAGATTTGAACTGTCGACATAACGGGTATGAGCCGTTTGCTCTGCCAGACTGAGCTACGCCGCCAACAAATATTATCTTTTTCTATTAGAAAAAAACAACTGATTGTTAATGAGGTTTAAACTTTTGAAGCAAAATATACAAAATTTTTAGTTGATTTAATCTCCTAAAACTCCTTGTTTTTTATCTTCTTAACTTACCTTAAGTAACCTCATTTCAGTTATCGTAAAAAACTCATTGGTTAGGCAGATATTTTA
>Ga0180301_10000404_pt1 | contig 33421 bp, 27 predicted proteins | sample GuaBasSediGuay16_FD_121797 | JGI IMG/M metagenome (GOLD analysis project Ga0180301, IMG submission 121797) | Subseafloor sediment microbial communities from Guaymas Basin, Gulf of California, Mexico - Guay16, Core 4569-2, 12-15 cm | ecosystem: Environmental > Aquatic > Marine > Hydrothermal... | reverse complement strand
TCGGGGTTTTGTCGTTTCTCCCCATTTCTCAAGCAGTTACACGCCTCCACACACCCTTGCCGATTCTCCGTTCTGGGCCATCCCTTTCAGGGTGAGAAACCCACCGGGCCGCTTGCGACCGAAGGGTGAGAGCCATGGACGGCGAGTATCAACCCTCGAAGGAGAACACAACCGGCCTCCTGAGACTCTTCGCCTGCCTGTGCCGGGCACGGCAGACAGGTCTATGGCACCCTCAAGCGGGGCTACTGGAATCACAACCGGGTCTGCAGGGGCGTTCTGGACGTACAGGAGGCCGTGGTCCATGGCCGCCTGTACGAGATGTCCTCCGTCTCCCCGTTCCTGCAGGTCCCGGAAACGGACATCCTGGCTCACGGTCGCGCCGCGCATCCTCGCCTCCAAAATGTGTCACGTCCCTGTGGGATGCTAGAAAATCGAAAATGGCACCACAAAATGCGAGTTTTTCAGCAATTTACTAACCGCCGGATTGACTTTATAATCGATGTTGAACTATACTTTAAAACATCGGGTTGGCTCTTTTGGAGCCCATGTCCATACCAAGAAAGCCCATAAACTCAAAAACAAGCATCCGGCTGTTTGATTTACCACCAAACGAGTTTCAGGAACCTGCCGACTCATCTTGCCAAGAACCTGAAATTAGAAGGTAAATTAGAATATGGATATCCCGCTACTAAATGACATTGTCATCATATTTGGGCTGTCCATTGCTGTCCTCTTTATATGCCATCGACTTCGCGTGCCAACGGTTGTGGGATTCCTCCTTACGGGGATATTCGCCGGGCCGTACGGATTTGGACTGATAAAGTCAATTCATGAAGTTGAAATTTTTGCAGAAGTCGGTGTTGTGTTATTGCTTTTTACTATTGGAATCGAATTCTCGCTCAAAAGACTGTTGCAAATCAGGAAGTCCGTTCTGATGGGCGGCTCGCTTCAGGTGTTGCTAACCTTTTTGGCTACTTTGTTCATAGCCAGGCAGTTTGGCCAAGCTTTTGGTGAGGCGGTCTTCATTGGATTCCTCGTAGCCCTGAGTAGCACGGCGATTGTACTCAAACTAATCCAAGAAAGAGCTGAAGTTGATAGCCCACACGGGCGTATAACCCTTGGCATCCTGATCTTCCAGGATATTATTGTTGTTCCAATGATCTTGGTCACGCCGCTACTGGCTGGAGCAACAGGGAATTTAAGCGAATCCCTCCTCGTTCTTCTGGCCAAAGGAATCGGCATCATCCTGTTGGTGATGGTTTCTGCAAGATGGATTGTTCCCCAGGTGTTGTATCAAATTGCAAGAACACGTAATCAGGAACTTTTTCTATTAAGCGTGATTGTAATATGCTTTGGTGTTGCGTGGTTAACCTCCAAGGCAGGGCTATCTCTTGCCCTGGGCGCGTTTTTAGCAGGATTGATCATTTCCGAATCTGAATACAGCCATCATGCACTCGGGAATATTTTACCCTTTCGGGATGTCTTTACGACCTTCTTTTTTGTCTCCATTGGCATGATGCTTGATGTCGGTTTTCTCTTCCAGCAGCCAGGAATCATCGTGCTGATTGTACTAAGCGTTTTGGTTTTGAAAGCCATCATTGCTGGATCTGTTACCATTTTACTGGGATTTCCACTTCGCACCGGAATTTTAGTCGGTTTTGCACTCGGCCAGATCGGTGAATTTTCTTTCATTTTATCCAGAGCCGGTGTTGAACGTGGTTTACTTGCCGGAAATATTTATCAGATGTTTCTATCTGTCTCTGTTCTTAGCATGGCGGCGACACCATTCATTATAACCTTGGCACCCCGCCTAGTGGATATCATCCTATGGTTGCCGCTGCCGAAGCGGTTGATATCAGGCTTTTATCCTGTTTCAGAGATAAAGGTCGTGGATAGAAAAGACCACCTTATTATCATCGGCTTTGGAGTGAACGGGAGAAATGTAGCACGAGCCGCCAGAGTAGCTGGTATTCCCTATGCAATCATTGAGATGAACCCCGAAACAGTAAGGAGCGAACAAGCAAAGGGTGAACCAATTCATTATGGCGATGCAACCCGGGAGACCACACTTCAGTATGCAAACATCAAAGAAGCAAGAATTGTTGTCGTTGCAATTAACGATCCTACAGCAATTCGTAGAATTACTGAAGTCATTCGGAGGCTTAATCCAAAAGTTCATTTGATCGTACGAACCCGTTATCTCCAAGAGATGAAGCCTCTATATGAATTAGGGGCCGACGACGTCATCCCAGAAGAATTTGAGACATCAGTGGAGATCTTTACCCGGGTTTTAACGAAATATCTTATGCCCAGAGATGAAATCGAAAGGCTGGTCGCTGAGGTGCGAGCAGATGGTTACGAGATGTTTCGAAGCCTTTCTAAAGCGTCGGCATCTTTTTCTGACTTGAAGCTTCAGCTTCATGATGTCGATATCAGTACGTTTCGGATCCTGCAAGGATCATCGTTAATTGGGAAAACCCTTGCCCAGGTCGAGTTAAGAAGGCGTTATGGGGTTTCCGTAGTGGCAATACGACGGGATTCACAGATATTGTCCAACCCGGGTGCAGACATGCTGCTTCAGTCCAACGATGTACTTTTTGTCCTTGGATCTCCTGAAAAAATATCAGAAGCTATTAACATATTTTATTCACACGAAAGGAATGAAGGGTCATGAATCCGTTATTCATATCGGCAATTATCGGTACTCTTCTTGGCCTCAAACGCACATGCCCTAAGTGCAAGAGAGACCAAATTGTCCCTGCGAGTAAAAGACGGGAAAGTGTGCGCTGTAAATTCTGCGAAGTAGATATACCTCCCCGCAAGTAGTGTATTCGTCCATGACGGTTTTTTCTATAGATTTAATGATAGCATGGTCAGATAGGAACGGCTGTCAAAGCCTTAACAGAAGAGGTGAATGATTTTTGATAACCCATTCAAGCAGGGACTTTACGCTGTGTTGGCTGGAGCAAGAACGGTTATGAAAAGGGTTGCAGGGGGGAGCCAAGGAAATCCAAGGCCCAATCTATCTAGATTGGGCCTTTCGACTTTAGGCTAGATTGGGCCTTTCGACTTTAGGGGGCATTTTAGCATATTGGGTATACATACTTGAGAGTGAAACCATATACATAGGCCAGATGATCTTGAAAGAGGGCTCAGAGAACATAATAACAAAAAGCATGGAAGATTAAGGTATACAAGAAAACAGAAAGGTCCATATAAACATTATAAACAGGGCTGACTTGGGAGGCGGCTCGTTTAAGTTTGACAATTGATTGGAAAAAATTTAAAGATCTGATTTTGCTGAGGTGTATGTTTTTTCTGAGATGGGCAGCAGGTCATGGCTGTGAAAAAAAGAAAAATTCCCTTTTTGTTGATGATCCTGTTTGTCACCCTCCTTGTCTTGGGTATTAACCTGGGGGAAGTCTCCTCGGTCTTGGAGAAGGCAACGAAGCTTTGCCTGAGCTGCATAGGGATCGGGTAATGCTGGTCTTAAGGCGATGGATACAGATCATTGCAAGCGTTTTGAGTAATGCCTACTGGCTGTTTCCATTTACCCGGGGCATGTATCAGGGGAACCTCAAGGCGGTGTGCGTTCCGGGCCTTAACTGCTATTCCTGCCCTGCGGCAACAGGGGCCTGTCCCCTGGGAGCCCTGCAGAACTTTATGGCCGGTGTGCGGCCAAGCCTCAGGGCAGGTCATCAGCACCTTGGCCTTTATGTTGTCGGTATGCTGGGCCTGATTGGAAGCCTGGTGGGTCGCATGCCGTGCGCCTGGGTATGCCCTTTTGGCTTCCTGCAGGAGCTGATCCACAAGATCCCCTCACGTAAGTTTGAGATACCCACACCCTTGACCTATATGAAATATGTCTTTCTGGGGCTCTTTATCTTTATTCTTCCTTTGCTGGTTGTTGATGGCTTTGGCTATGGGACGACTTGGTTTTGCAAGTTTGTCTGTCCTGCCGGTACCCTGGAGGCCGGGATCCCCATGATCCTTCTCAAGCCCGAGCTTCGGGACTTGATCGGCCTTCTATTTTACAACAAATTGACCATTCTGGCGGTATTCTTCGCATGGATGGTGTTGAGCCGCCGGCCGTTTTGCCGGGTCGTGTGTCCTCTGGGTGCCATCTATTCGCTCTTCAATAAATACAGCGTCTTTAGGATGACCCACGATCCTGACAAATGCACACACTGCCAGACCTGTTACTTCGATTGCCCCATGGGGGTAAAGTTCTATGAAGATCCCAACCACTACGATTGTATCAGGTGCCTAAAATGCCTCCAAGAATCGTGTCGTTTTGGCGCGATATCCTATGAGTTTGCTGGTGTGCCCACCCCCAAGCCTGTCAAAAAAGGGGCAAGAAGCATTAGCCACACAGGATAGGAAGGACCTGTCAATTCAGACAATCGAAAATGAGGGATTGCACGATCAAACACTGGCAGCCTTTGGTATGCAGTGCGGCCGGGTCTATGCTCTCGATTTCCCCTCCATACGTGAAAACACTCAGGTGCTTCCTAAGATTTATCGTCTTGTTTGTCTGCTTCAGGCAACAGACCTTTGGCTCGGAGTTTTTTCCTTTTTTGACGGCGTCGCCGTCTGCGGTCCAACTCCTTGCGCCTTTCAATCTTTTTGTGACGTGACATAGACTATAGCTCCGTTTAAGTTTTTCCACACAACTCATTAGCCGCGGCTATAACGGCTTCGACAGTAAACCCAAATTTTTCTAAGACAACAGCCCCTGGCGCAGACGCCCCAAAGTGCTCAATACCGATCACTCTGCCCTGAGGCCCCACATAACGTTCCCATCCCATGGGGACTCCAGCTTCAATAGCCACGCGGGCCTTGACTTTGGCGGGCAAGACCTTTTCGTGATAGCTCGGTTCCTGGGCTTCAAAGACCTCCCAACTCGGCATACTGACCACCCGGACCGCAACCCCTTCCTGAATCAGCCTCTCATAGGCAGCCAATGCCAAATGGACCTCTGATCCGGTGGCTACGATCAATACCTCCGGCATGGCCTGTGGCGCCTCTGCCAGGATGTAGCCCCCTCGCAGTAGACCCTCAGGCGGGGCAAACCGGGTCCGGTCGATAATGGGAACCTTCTGTCTGGTCAGGATAAGGGCAGTGGGGCCTTCCCTGCGATTCAGGGCCAACTTCCAGGCAAAGACGGTTTCGTTGGCATCGGCCGGTCGCAGGACCACCAAATTGGGTATGGCCCTCAGAGCGGCCAGGTGTTCTACTGGCTGATGGGTGGGCCCGTCTTCACCCACGGCCACCGAGTCATGGGTAAAAACATAGATAACCGGCAGTTTCATCATGGCGGCCAAGCGTATGGCTGGTCGCATGTAGTCAGAAAAGACCAGGAACGTGGCGCCGTATGGCACCAGGGCCTGACTCAGGGCCATGCCATTTAATATGCCTCCCATAGCGTGTTCACGCACGCCAAAATGGATATTTCTCCCGTACGGATCGACCTTGATGACCCCTAGACCCTTAATATAGGTCTTTGTGGAGGGCGCAAGATCCGCAGATCCCCCTAAAAGCCCGAATAGCTTTGGGGCCACACCTTCAAGGACCTTGCCAGAAGCACTCCGGGTGGCGATAGGACCCTGATCGGGTTCAAATCCGGGAAGGGCCTTTTCCCAGCCCTCGGGCCATTTCCCGGCATGGCGTTCCTTCCATTGTTTAGCCATATCCGGGTATTCCTTGGCGTAAGCCTCAAAAAGACGTGCCCATTCTGCTTCCCACAGGCTGCCCTTGTCCAGGCAGGTTCGAAACTGCGCCAGGGCCTCTTCAGGGACATAGAACAATGTCTCAGGCCAGTTGAGTTGCTTCCTGACCAATTTGGCTTCTTCGGCTCCCAGGGGTTCGCCGTGGGCCGATGCATTGTCCTGTTTGTTGGGGCTTCCATATCCGAGATGGGTGCGGGCGATAATCAAGGAGGGTCTGTCTGGTTCCTTCTGTGCCTCACTCAAGGCCGAGGCAATTTGAGGCAGGTCATAGCCGTTTATCTTCTGCACGTGCCAGCTGTAGGCCTCAAACCGTTTGCCCACGTCCTCGGTGAAAGTGAGGCTCGTGCTTCCCTCGATGGTAATGCGGTTGTCCAGGTAGATGTAGATCAATCGTCCGAGACCAAGATGGCCTGCTAAAGAAGCTGCCTCTGAGGCAATCCCTTCCATGATGTCCCCGTCGCTCACCAGGGCATATATAAAATAATCGACGATAGGGTATCCGGGCCGGTTGAAGTACTGGGCAAGGTATTCTTGGGCCATGGCCATGCCCACGCCGTTAGAAAAGCCCTGGCCTAAAGGGCCGGTTGTGGTTTCCACACCCGGGGTGAGCCCGTATTCGGGATGGCCGGGTGTGATGCTGTCCCACTGACGGAATTGGCGGATATCCTCAAGGGAGACCTCGTAGCCCGTTAGATGAAGAAGGGCATAGAGGAACATCGACCCATGACCGGCTGAGAGGACAAACCGATCCCGGTTTGGCCAACGGGGGTTGGCCGGGTTGTGTTTCAAAAACCGGGTCCACAGGACGTATCCGATGTCTGCGGCTTCCATTGGCATACCTGGATGACCGGAACGGGCTTTTTCCACGGCATCCACAGCAAGCATCCGGATGGTGTTGATACAAAGCTGGTCGAGCCTGTCCCCCTGTTTTACCTGTTCAACATCTGTGGCCATTTCTTGAGCTGATTTCACTTGTCTCCTCCGAAACATACAAGATTTCCCATAAAATAACCCCTTACTTGAGGGGAGCGCCTGCTGGCAGGCTTACATATGACACAATCTTGTGCTGTTTTAAAGTCTTGGATGAATTTTTTTTTCAATTAGGGCTCAGCTCTCAACAGGCTGTTGCCCAAATGGCTGTCCACCCAACTTTAAGGGGCTGTTGAGTCCTCTCCAGAAATTGACAAGGTACGGATCATCATATAAATAACCAAATGGCAGTCATTTTTGTCATACCTGAAAAAATCTGGCTTTGCAGGGGGCTCACATGAGATCATATAAAGAAGGGATCGCCTATCAATACCTGAAAGAAACGAAATATGATCGTGAGTCGATTTTTCGTAGAGATGACCTTGGACCGATTCCAAGGCCCTCTGTCTACAAGAACTACCCCAATGCCGACAGGGTCACTTTGCCAAAGCCTGCCTTTGAAGAAACAGAAAGCCTTTGGCGGATCTTGGATCAGCGACGTTCCAGGCGGCATTATACTGCTGAGCCGATCAGCATCCAAACGCTGGCAAACCTTCTTTGGGCAACCCAGGGCATCACGCTTTCAGCCTCTGAGTATCAGTTCAGGACCGCCCCTTCGGCCGGCGCCCTCTATCCTGTGGAGACCTACCTGAGCATCCATTATGTTTCAGATATACGGCCGGGCATCTATCATTATAATATCCTCGATTTTGCCTTAGAGGAGATCACGCAAGGCAACTTTGCCGACCGCCTGGCCCGCGCTGCCCTGGATCAGGCCATGGTGGCCGGGGGGGCTGCGCTTTTCATATGGACGGCCATCGTGCTACGCTCCATGTGGAAGTATCGGAATCGGTGCATTAGGTATATCTTTATGGATGCCGGACACATTGCACAAAATCTGCAGCTTGCTGCAACGGCCTTAAACCTTGGATGTTGCCCAATTGGGGCCTTCTATGACGAGGAGATCAACCAGCTACTCAGAATTGACGGGGAGGAAGAAACGGCTATTTACCTGGCCGCAGTGGGCAACTTGTCCTCATAGGACGTTTCCATCCGTGAAGGGTCTTTTCCCCGATAAGCGGCTTACTCCAAGACCTACCCAGATTTCTACTATTCCAATGTTTTGAATGCAGAATCTCTGCCTGCCCTGAATAAACCGTTATTGAATACGGCGCTCAGAGGGGCCTGAAGGCCTGTAAAAGGAAACCAAGTCGTCTGAAAAGCCAGTCCAAAAGCATCATTGTGGCTCAAAAACAGACAAGATCTGGTTTTAATTTGACATTTTTGGCTGCTGTGGACTATACACGGGATACCCATGGAACATTTTGATTACATTTTTAAGCGCATAGAGGACAAGAAGTCTGACTACAAGCGGTATGGCTTTACGGAAATTGAAAGCCATGCCTTAAAAACGTTCTTTGATCTGGCCCAGGAATTTGAAAGCATCGAGGATGTATATCGCATATCAGTGGCCATACCTAAGACATTCTTTGACTTAGATGCCCGGCTCTATATCAAGGATCCCAAGGTGAATCGCCTGGCCCTTGTGTCGAGCACCCAAGACTTTGAGGAGGGCCTGGGGGCTCCGCCCCCTGATGTGAGGGATTGCAAAGAGCCCTGCTATGTGAATAATGCCCTGATCCTCATGATTCGAGGAAACAACCTTCTCATCGAGCAGCTCCCCCTGGTGGCCGACTGTGATGTCATGGGGCTATTAGAGGTGTATCCCTGTGCTGATCTGGGTGAGCACCAGGAGCTGTTTTTTCAAAAATATGCCAATCGTATTGGTTTTAGCCTCCACCTGCGGTTCTTACTTCAAAAAAATATCGAACACGTGAAGTTTATCAAAGGCCTTGTCGCTGACATTGAACACAATGTGATTGTTCCTAACATGGTGTACAGGCTTTTTCTGAGACGATTAAGGGGCAAGATCTTAAAAAACAGGGAGGTCGAAAAACTTCTTAGAAAGCTCGATGTTGTACCTGAGTCACAACTGAGGGCTGAGATAGAGCCGCTTTTAGCAGAGCTGACAGAGGTGAACCGCGGTCTCATGGAAGAGTTTAGAAACATTGAAAGGCACTATCAAAATACGAGTCTGTTTCTTGAAACACTTCTGCGAAAAAGTCATTTTGACGAAGGCCAACTCACCCTGCGAACAAAGGCCTGCAATATGAAAAAGGCGGTTGTCCTCCCACAGCTGGAGCGATATGCAAAGCGTTTTGCCGAAAGCGGGATTGCCATAGACGATGAATACAGCGGGATACCCGAAGAGGACACCATAGCGGTCGTGGACATTGGCATTATGGCCCAGGTCTATGCCAACCTTTTTTCAAATGCCCTTAAATATACCCAGGAGGTGATCACTGAGAAGGGCGAGCGGAAAAAATATGTGAGTTACGGCAGGCAGGACCTCAAGGACTACTTTGGTCCTGGCAAAGACGGGATTAAGTATAATGTCTTTAGCACCGGCCCTCACGTCGCTCCTGATGAACTGGAAAAGATATTCCAAGACGGGTATCGAGGTTCTAATAGTTCAAACAGACCCGGAACCGGACACGGCCTCGCCTTTGTGAGAAATGCTGTTGAAATGCATGGCGGCGTGGTAGGCTATGAGGCAACCCAGTACGGAAATAATTTTTACTTTGTCCTCCCCAAATAACCCTTCAATTTTATTTGCCTGAGGCCATCATCCAAAGGTGGATTCAAGCGCAAGACCGTGAAGGAAGCAACGTCTGCGGGAAGATGAAGCTTTTCTAAAAGAGGTGGATATGACATCAAAAGATCTTGCCCGAATGCGAAAGGATGCACTCGATATCTTCTGGGCGGGAATTCAGGCTGTGGAACCTGCAGCTGCGGTCAAACGGTATTTTAGACTGGAAGGCAACCGCCTCTTGGTCCACCAGAAGGTCTATGACCTTGGCGAATTCGAGCACATCTACGTGATCGGGGCCGGAAAGGCCGGGGCACCCATGGCCAAGACTGTGGAGGAGACGCTGGGAGGCAGGATCACCCATGGTTTGATCAACGTGAAATACGGTCACCTGGCTGAACTGAATCGCGTAAAACTCATCGAAGCCGGCCATCCCGTACCGGATGAGGCGGGCCTAGAAGGGGCCCGTGCCATCCTGGACCTGGCCTCCAGGGCAAAAGAACGAGATCTGGTGCTATGTCTGATTTCAGGAGGCGGATCTGCCCTCCTTCCCCTGCCAGCCGCTGGCATCAGCCTTCAGGACAAGCAGGATACCACAAAGGTCCTCCTTGTCTGTGGGGCCACCATTCATGAGATCAATGCGGTGCGGAAGCACATATCCGGGGTCAAAGGAGGTGGTCTTGCCCGCGCGGCCTACCCTGCCACCCTGATTTCGCTGATGCTGTCAGATGTCGTCGGGGACGACCTGGATGTCATCGCCTCGGGCCCTACAGTGCCCGATTCCAGTAGTTTTCAGGATTGTATGAATATCTTTGACAAATATGGCATCCGTGAAAAGGTGCCTGAAACTGTCTTGAATCATATCCAAAAAGGCATTGCGGGAAAGGCCCCCGAGACCCCAAAGCCAGCAGATCCTGTCTTTGTTCGTACACAAAGCGTCATTGTGGGAAGCAACTTGGCGTGCGTTCTGGCTGCTGAAAAAGAGGCTCGTGCTTTGGGATATCGTACCTTGGTGCTTTCAAGCATGATTGAAGGGGAAACCAGAGAGGTTGCCCGTGTCCACGCTGGCATCGCCAAGGAGATCGTGAAGACTGGTCACCCCCTTTCTCCGCCTGCCTGCGTCCTTTCAGGGGGTGAGACCACCGTAACGATCACCGGCCGGGGGCTGGGTGGACGCAACCAGGAATTTGTTCTGGCTGCAGCCATGAGCCTGAGTGGTCAGGAAACCGTTGTGGTCCTGAGCGCCGGGACCGATGGGACTGACGGCCCGACCGACGCGGCCGGGGCCGTTGCTGACAGCCGGACCCTTCACAGGGCTCAAGCCCTGGCGCTGAACCCTTTGGATTTCTTGTCCAACAACGATGCCTATCATTTTTTTGACAAGCTTGGAGACCTGGTCAAGACCGGACCAACGAACACCAATGTGATGGATCTTCGCATCATGTTAGTTGCTTAGAGCGATGAAGGAGGTGTGTTCATGGGTGAATTTCATCAAGAAGGCTCTATTACAACCATTCACGGATTTTATGATCTGTTTGACCTCGAAGAGCATCTGGTGCGGCTGGAAAAAAAATTAGAGGCATTCTCCAAACACATGTGCATCAGCCTTCTGCTGCCCTCCCTTTATGACGAAGTCCATGTGCCGGGAGTCTTGGATAACATCGTTGAGCAGATTAACCAGGTGAACTATCTGTGTTCTATTGTGGTGGCACTGGGGGGTGCCAAAGAAGAAAAACAGTTCAAGGAGGCCAAAGAATATTTTTACAACCTGAAAAAGGAGGGCCGGGATGTCAAGGTGGTGTGGGTGGAGGGACCAAGGATTCAGACAATCTTTAAGAAGCTCCAGGAACAAAGAATCCCCATTGGTGTGCCGGGCAAGGGCCAGTCTGTGTGGATTACCCTTGGGTATCTCTTTGCCAGCGAGGTCTGTGATGTGATCGCCCTGCACGACTGCGACATTGTTACCTATGACAGACTCCTTCTCGGTCGCCTCATTGAGCCCACGGCCAACCCCAACAACGACTTTGAGTTTTGTAAAGGCTATTATGCGCGCATTTCACCCACGGAGAGGGAGATGAAGGGACGGACCACACGGCTTTTTGTGGCCCCATTTGTAGAGGCCCTGGCCAGCATCATGTACAACCGCGGTTACAGTGAACTGGGGCAGTTCTTCAGCTATCATCGCACATTCCGTTATCCCTTGGCTGGAGAGTTTAGTTTTTTGACCCGCCTTGCCCGGGCCATAAACATTGCCTATGATTGGGGCCTTGAGGTGAGTACCCTGTCTGAGGTTTATACCCGTCTCACGCCGAAAAAGATTGCCCAGATCGATCTGTGCAAAAACTATGAGCATAAACATCAGGTGCTTTCTGAACAAGATGCCAAAAAGGGCCTCCATCGCATGGTGGTGGATATTGCGAAATTCTATTTGAACTGCATCCGTTCACACGGTATGCCCATTGATGATGCCTTTATCGATATGCTTCAGCATACCTATTACAGCAAGGCCTTGAGCTTTGTGAAAAGTTACAGCGACGATGCGGAATCGAACGATCTGGTCTATGACCGGCACCAGGAGGAACTTACCGTCAGGTACTTCAGGGATTTTATTGCCACAGCCTGGGCACAGGCAAGGGGTGAGAAGGAAGGCACCCAAATTCCGTCATGGAACCGAGTGATCTACTCTGCGCCTGATATCTATGATAATTTGCTGGAGGCTGTGGAAAAAGATAATGAATAAAGCTTAATCCGAACAGACCGGAATTCCGGAATTGTGATATTCAATAAGGACGTTTCCCTTCAATTCCTAAATTCCTCAATCCCGCGATTCGACACAAAGTGAAGCTTGTACCAAATCCGAGAAAGGATTTCATGGCTGAATCTCTGAGGATCTGGTTTCTGGCATCAGAGGTGGCACCCTTTGCCAAGACGGGCGGTTTGGCTGATGTGGCAGGCTCGCTCCCTGGCGCTCTCAAGAAGCTGGGTATGGATGTCAGGGTGGGGCTTCCGTACTACCGGATGGTCAAGGAGGGCGGTTTTTCTGTTCGAAAGGTCCTGGAGGGGCTTGAGGTCCCTTTAGGAGACAGGGTGTTGCGTGGCAATGTGCTGGAAACGACAACCGAGGAAGGGATTCCTGTCTATTTGTTTGCCAGAGATGACCTTTTTGACCGGCCGTACCTGTACAGCACCCCGAAGGGGGATTATCCCGATAATCTGGAACGGTTTACCTATCTTAGCCGGGCTGCCATCCTTTTTGCTAAACAGGCCGGGCTTGATTTTGATTTAATCCATTGCCACGACTGGCAAACCGGATTGATTCCAGCCTATCTGAAGACCTTATACAGGGCAGACTCTTTTTTCTCGCGTGCAGCGTCGGTTTTTACAATCCATAACCTGGGCTATCAGGGGCTTTTCCCTCAAGACAAGCTGCCCATCTGCGGCCTTCCCGCCAGCGAATTCCATCCAGAAGGGCTTGAATACTGGGGCCAAATCAGCCTGTTGAAGGCCGGGATTATGTATGCGGACGCCATCACCACTGTAAGCCCCAGATACAGCCAGGAGATCCAGACCCCTGAGTTCGGATTGGGCATGGACGGGACCCTCAGGAAAAGATCGGCCGACCTTTATGGCATCCTCAACGGGGCCGACTATCATGTGTGGGACCCTGCCCGTGACGTCCATGTCCCGGCCAACTATTCCCCTGGAAAAATGGCTGGAAAACGCCGTTGCAAAGAATCCCTGATTCAGGAGATGGGCCTTGAACCCTCCCTGCGGAAAAGCCCCTTGCTGGGAATGATCTCTCGCCTCGACTTCCAGAAGGGGCTTGACCTTTTAGTGCAAATCCTGGATGAAGTCCTGGCACTGGACGTAGGACTGGTGGTTTTAGGTTCAGGAGATGAGCGCATTCAAAAAGCGATTCAGGCGGCGGCGGAGCGTCATCCTGGACACGTGGGGCTCGAGATCGACTTTAACGAGCCTCTTGCACATCGCATCATGGCAGGTGCTGATATGTTTTTAGTTCCTTCCCGATATGAGCCGTGCGGACTGACTCAGATTTATGCCTTAAAATATGGCACGGTGCCCATTGTCCGGGCTACGGGGGGCCTTGATGATACCATCCAGGCGTTTGACCCGAAGTCAGGCAAAGGAACCGGGTTCAAATTTGTTCCGTATGAACCGAAAGCCTTGTTGGACCAGATCAAGAAGGCCGTGAAGACCTATCATAACGGATCGGCTTGGGGAAAGGTGGTCAAAAATGGCATGAAAGCGGATTTTTCGTGGGACGAATCAGCCCGAAAATACGTTTTGCTATATAAAAAGGTTAAAAAAGGCAACAAAATGGAAACGCGTGGTTGAAGCAAGACAGGATGTCATAAAACATTTAAGGGGTGTGATATGGCTAAGAAGTTTAAAGAACTGGGTGTAAAGGATCTCCGGCTTCACATTGACCCAAAGAGCCTTGGGATTGATTCAACAAAGAAGGTTTGCCCTCCCACCCATAGGTTGGTGGGCCAGCGACGAGCCCTTGAAGCCATCAAGTTTGGCATCGGGATGACGGATCCTGAGTACAATATCTATGTGGCAGGGACATCTGATACGGGTGCCACCTACATCGCGCGGCTGCTCCTGGAAGAGGCGGCAAAAAAAGAACCACCGCCCCCTGACTGGTGCTATGTGTATAACTTCAAAGAACCTGACAAGCCCAAGGCACTGAAACTGCCCACCGGCCGCGGGAAAGAGCTGAAAAAGGCGATGGATGGGCTGATTGACACCCTGAAGAGCCACATCCCGACTGCGTTTAGCTCTGATGACTATCGCTACAAGGAACAGGTCCTCCGGCAGGAATTTGAAAACAAACGCCGCAAGGTCATCGATGCCCTGAGGGAAAAGGTGGAGGCAAAAGGCTTCTTGTTACAGGTCGATCCGCAAGGGGTTTCCATCATACCGGGAAGGGATGGGAAGGTCATTCCCCCTGAGGAACTTGCCCAATATTCACCAGAGGAAAAAAAGGCCCTGCGGGACAGGGGGGACAAGTTGTCGGTGGAGATGAACCAAGCTATGACGGAGATCGGCAGGCTTGAGTCCGAGTACATAGAAAGCCGCCAGGAGCTGGATCGTAAAGTGGCCCTTGCTGTGGTAAACAAAAAGATGCAACCCGCCCTGGAAAAATTCAAGGATCATATCCATGTGCTTGAATACCTAGAAGCGGTAAAAAAGGATATCCTCGAGCATGTGGACGATTTTCGAACAGGCCATAACGAAAAAGCCCACCAGTCGCCCGTTGCCGGGATGGCCTTTCCCCCGGTCGTGAACAAATACAAGGTTAATGTGTTGATTGACAATTCTGAAGCAAAGGGCGCCCCTGTGGTCTATACCTCAAACCCGACTTATCCGGCCCTTTTTGGCAGAATAGAAAAGGAGGCCGTTTTTGGTGCCCTGGTGACAGACTTTACCATGATTAAATCCGGAGCCCTTCATGAGGCCAACGGGGGGTACCTGGTCCTTAAGGCCACCGAGGTCTTGAAATGGTACTTTGCCTGGGAGGCTCTTAAGCGGGCTGTCAGGCATAAAGAGGTCAAGATTGAGGACCTGGGTGAAATGTACGGATTTATCACCACCAGGACCCTGAAGCCTGAGCCCATACCCCTTGACGTTAAGCTCGTGGTTACAGGCGATCCCTATCTGTATGAACTTCTCTACCGCTATGATGACCGCTTCAAGCAGATGTTCAAGATCAAGGCACACCTAGACGACCAGACTGATCGGAGCAAGGCAAAGATTCGGCAAAGCATCAACGGCATGGCACGGTTTTGCGAGGAGGAGGGTTTAAAACATCTGGATCGGACGGGGACGGCCAGACTCCTCGAATACAGCCTGGAAGTCACGGGCAACAGAGACAAAATTACCCTTAAGATGGGTGTCATCGGCGATATCATCAAGGAGGCCAATTACTGGGCGTTACAGGAGAAAAAGAGGTATATTGATGCATCCCATGTAGAAAAGGCCATAGAGAAAAAGATCTATCGTTCCAACCTGATTGAAGAGCGTGTCCAGGAGTTGATCAAGAAAGACATCTTTTGGGTCGAAACCGATGGTTACAGGGTGGGTCAAATCAACGGGTTGAGCATTTTGCAGACCGGTGACCACATATTCGGCAAACCCGGACGGATCACGGCCAACGTCTCCATGGGAAAAGAGGGTGTTGTCACGATTGATCGAGAGTCCCGGTTGAGTGGAAAGATCCACACCAAAGGCGTTATTATTCTGAGCAGTTATTTGCGAGAGCACTTTGCTCAGGACAAGCCCCTGGCGCTCACAGCCAACCTGTGTTTTGAGCAGACCTACGGCATGGTCGATGGGGACAGCGCATCCAGCACGGAACTCTTTGCCCTCCTTTCTGCCATCGCTGATGTGCCAATCTTTCAAGGCATTGCCGTGACCGGCTCGGTCAGTCAGAAGGGGGAGATTCAACCGGTTGGCGGGGTGACCCGCAAGATCGAGGGCTTCTTTGACATCTGTAAACACAAGGGGCTCACGGGCAAACAAGGCGTCATCATCCCCGCGAAAAGCGTTAAGGGCCTCATGCTAAGGAAAGACGTGGTAGAAGCGGTCAAAGACGGCAAGTTTCACGTCTATCCTATAAAGACCATTGAGGAGGGAGTTGAAATACTCACAGGGGTCAAGGCGGGTAAGTTGCGAAAAGACGGCAGCTACCCCAAGGGGACGCTCTTCCGATTGGTGGATGATCGCCTCAGAAAGATGGCCGAAAAGGCCCGGGCCTTTGCCAAGGAAAAAAAGTAGGTATTTCAAGTTTCGCACCCCAAAATTGATACCTGTATACCTGTATTACGGATGGTGGCGCTTCACAGTTTTAAAAAGCGGCTTTCCTTACCTCTTTAAGCAGAACAACTTGGTTTCACTTCATAAAGGGTGGAAGGGGTGCGAAGCTTGAGATCTATTTTAAAAAAGACCATGATCTGCTTTTATGATTTGTTTCTCAGTTTGGTTTCAGCTTGTCTGAGTTAGGGAGTGAGTCGAGGTCCGATGAAGGCGGTCTGCACTGTATACGATAAGCCATGGCTAAGGTTCACCCCGCGTCACTGCGACCACTTTCTTCACCTGGGCCTTAAAGAAGATGTCTATCCATATGGGGTCGTGGTCGCGGGCGTTGGTTGGGGTTGGTATGTCTTGCACTTTGGTGGTGTGTGGAAGATTCTGCCTGAGTGCGGATACTTTCTTGAAGCCGAGACAGTCGAGGAGGCGGCCAAGGATGGACGGGCCACGATAGTGACCCAGGACTGGCATCACCCGGCCACAGGCACCTTCTTTTCCAATGCCCGCATCTTGACCGACCAAAGCAGGCGGCGGCCACTTGTCTTTGAGAAAGAGCTTTGGAAAGGCGAATGTCTCAGGTGCGGCACATGTTGCTCGGTTCCACGGCGAAGGACCGGAAAGCCATGTGCGTACTTGAAGTTTATAGAAGAATCGTAATCGTTCCTCATTCAGGGCAGAGAAGACCGCTTTTTTTGGCCTCCATGCCTTTACCCGGTATGCTGTTATCCTCGGCGGAGATGGCTGGGGGCGTACGGCCAAACGTCTATTCAAAATAGTCGAATCATTGAAACCGTAACCATCACACCGAATCTGTGAGCAGAACCTGGTTCTTGACGGACCGGGACGCCCCGGCGGCAATCACCCTGATGGCGGGTCGGCCCCTGAGGAGATATTCGGTGCCTCCAGCAGCCTCAAAAACTTTTCCTGGTTAAATCTTTGATCTTGTATCCTCCTTTGGAGCCAAGGCCTTCAATGACAAACCCCTTGTCCGCTGTTGAGGCTTCGGTTGACCGCCGAGACAGAAAAGGACATACCCCAAGAGCGGACATAGCCAGGCTCGCCGATACCCAGGCGATCCGTTTCAAGGACTGTCTTCTGGTAATGGGATGCATCAGGTCCATAGTAGGCTTTTTTCGTTCCATCGTCATCCCCTCTCCTTGTTTGCCTGTTTTGGGATTTGACCTGTGATCCATGTCCACTACATTGGCCAAAACGGTAGGTCCCTGTCAACACGTTGTTGCCCAGACAGATGCGGCGCCACCTTTTTTCTTTGACATTAATTTGGTTCTTTTTTACCTTTTTTACCATGGTGTTACGTATTGTTTTTATGTTTTTCGTTTTAACGGCAAGTCTGTTATTATCAGGGAAGCGGCACTATCAATTAATACACACCAGGGAGTGATAAAATATGAAGTCCTTTTTAAAGGTTGCCAGTATACGGACAAAACTCATGCTTTTCGCAGTCACTCTAACTGTGCTGCTCATCTGTGTTAACGTTTTTACTATCGTGTATACAAGTCAAAAGACAATAGCAAGAATTGAAAGACCCTCTGCTACTTATTTGTGTAAGAAGTTGGCAGAGGCGTGTGTGCTGCCCATGTCGTCGGGGAATTTTTCCCAACTTCAAGACAGCTTAAATGAAATCAGGCAAGTTAGTCACCATGAGGAAGAACAGATTGCACACATTATCATTGTCGATAATAATGGCCGTATTGTAGGGCGGACGAAGGGTGAGGAACTCGATAAGGAATTCGAGGATAAGATCATTAAAAAGGCTGTTAAGATTGTTGAACCCCAGGTTTTATTAACCGCCAAGGGTAGATATGAAATTGTCTCTCCTGTGGAAAAAGATGGTGAACGCCTGGGAACTGCCATAATGGGATATCGGTTACTACATGGTGCTGAAACAGTAAGCCAAGTATGGAAAATATTTTTTATTGCTTTCATCGTAAGCATTGTCATTGGCCTAGTAGGGGGGTTCGGTTTTGCTAATACAATAATCAAGCCTGTAAGAAAACTGGTTGATGCAACGGAAAAAATTTCAAAAGGCGACTTTCACATAGAAGTGCCGGTAGAATCTAAAGATGAGTTAGGCGTGCTAGCAGCATCGTTCAGGCAGATGGCTTCGGATTTGGAAGCCTCTCGAGATGAATTGCTGAAAGCCAAGGAAGAAGCAGAAGCAGCCAGCCAAGCCAAAGGCGAGTTTCTGGCCAATATGTCTCACGAAATCCGTACACCGCTGAACGCCATCATCGGTATGATCGACTTGGTCCTGGACACTGAACTGGCCCGGAACCAGCGAGAGCACCTGGAAATAGTCAGGGCCTCGGCCGATTCCTTGTTAGTCATTGTTGATGACATCCTGGATTTTTCCAAGGTGGAAGCCGGGCGTCTGGATCTGGAGGAAATCGATTTTGATTTGCGGGTTGCCCTGGAGACCGCTACCGATGCGCTGGCCCTGAAGGCTTCCAACAAGGGGCTGGAGCTTGCCTATCACATCAAGCCTGAAGTTCCCACGTTTCTTATTGGCGACCCGGGAAGGTTGCGTCAGATCATCGTCAATCTGGTAGGCAATGCCATCAAGTTTACCGAAACTGGTGAGATATTGATCCAATGTGAAGTTGAAAGCAAAGATGAGGAATCCATCCTGCTCCATTTTGCTGTCTCAGATACAGGGATTGGCATTCCTGAAGACAAACTGGATACCATCTTTGAGAGCTTCCGCCAGGTGGACGGTTCCATTACCCGAAAATTTGGGGGGACGGGATTAGGCCTGTCCATTTCCAAGCAGTTAACGGAGATCATGGGGGGCAGGATCTGGGTGGAGAGCGAGTTAGGAAAGGGAAGCACCTTCCATTTCACAGCGAGGTTCGGCCTTCAAGTCGAAAAGAAAACACCGGAGTTGGAATTCAAACGAATTGGTTTTCATCGCTCACGCGTCCTGATCGTGGACGATAACGCTACGAACCGCATGATCCTGCGAGAGATGGTTTCCGCCTGGGGACTTTCATGCGGGGAGGCTCCGGACGGCAGGCGTGCACTGACTGAAATGGAAAGGGCTGCAAGGGATGGTCATGCCTATCATCTGATCCTTTTGGATAAACAGATGCCCGGGATGGATGGTTTCGAGGTTTGTCGACGCATTAAAGAGAATCCGATATTCGCTGAGGCCAAGATCATTTTGGTTACGTCTATCGGCCAGAGAGGAGATGCGATCCGTTCCAAGGAACTGGGGATTTCGGCGTATCTGCTAAAGCCGATCAAGGAGGCGGAACTCCTCAATGCGATCATGAATGTGCTGGTACAAAAAAAGCCGGATGCGGCTGAGGGTGAAACCCATCTTATTACCCGGCACTCCATTCGAGAGGAACAGCGAATAAAGCGTCTGAAAGTCCTGGTGGCTGAAGATAACCCGGTCAACCAGAAACTGGCTGTGAGGGTGTTGGAAAAGCATGGCCATTCAGTACTGGTAGCAGAAAACGGGCGTGAAGCCTTAGAATGCCTCAAACAACATCAGTTTGACCTGGTATTGATGGATTTGCAAATGCCTGTCATGGACGGCTTTGAAGCCACGCGGCTTATCCGGGAGAATGAGAAGTCTTCTGGTACGCACATTCCCATTATTGCCGTGACGGCCCATGCCTTGGAGGGAGACCGAAAGAAGTGCCTGGAGGCGGGTATGGATGGTTACATTACGAAGCCGTTTAAGGCTCCACAACTGCTTGAAGTTATACAACATATAGTGCCGGATAAGAGAACCGGAAGTCTACGCTAAAATCTTGGGCAGTGGGTTTTGAAGAGATAGAAAGGCACTAAAAAGAGATGCCCTTGCCGGCTGACAAACACCAAAAGAGGGCTGAGACTTGAAAATGCACAGCGAGCGCATTCCCTGCGCTACAAGATGGACAAATACGGCATCCGAATTCAATTGAAAAGCCAAACTGCCTCTGCTATACGATCATTATGAAACTCCGTGCCTTGTACCTGCTTTGTATCTTCATTGTCTTGGGCTTGGCTGCAGCCAGCCATTCCTATATTTTGCCGGCCGAACAGATCCTGAGCTTTATGATCGAACAGCTTGGTTCTGGTCGCACACTGATGGTATCCCAAAAGACCGTCCTTTATGACCCTGGCCTTGAAGGGGGGATGCGGGAACTGGATGAGACCCTCTATTACCGGTATCCAGATCGGTTTAGGTGCGAAGTCAGCATATCAGGGACCGAGCAGGTTCGGGTGGTTAGCCCTGAGGGTGCCATCTCTGTAACGAATGGCAAGATTATTGCGGAGACAGAAAACCCGTTCGACCACTTTAAAGACCTTTTGCTGTATCGACAAACAGAGGTTTTAATCGAGCAACTTTCTCAACTGGATATCAATCCTGAAATCGTAAGCCTTGGAAGGTACAAGGACAGGATTGCCTACGTCATTGGTGCCAAATACCCTGATGAATCAGTGCCTCAGGTCTGGATTGAAAAGAATACCTTCAGACCAATAAGGTTCATTCTAAGGGGTAGCGGTCTCAATCATACCGGCTGGGAAGAAATCGAGTACACGGAGTACATGCCCTTGGACAAACACCGGTGGTACCCGGCTCGCATCCTGTTTTTTCAGAATGGTCGGCTCGTCAGGATGTATGTGTTGAAGACCTTTGGAATCAATCCAGAACTACCTGGCCGCCTATTCGACATTGCTTACCTCAAGACGGTGTACCAGCCGATTGCCTCTACTCAACCATCACCTTCGCCCGAATCTGAACTGGATGAGGTCAAGAAGACCATCAAAGATTTTACAACGACCTTTGAATAATGGAAAAAATCGTGATTGAAGGGGGCCGCCGCTTAGAAGGCACAGTAGCCGTGAGTGGGGCGAAGAATGCGGCGCTTCCTGTATTGGTTTCTGCCCTTCTTACCGAGGGCTGGAATACCTTTTATAATGTGCCGGACCTTAAGGATATCAGAACCATCAAAAGGTTACTGATTGACCTAGGTGCCAAGATCGAAACCACCGGAAATATGGTAAAGGTGGATGCCAGCGGGCTGAACAGCTATGAGGCCCCCTATGATTTGGTCCGAACCATGCGTGCCTCGGTCCTGGTCTTGGGACCACTGCTGGCACGCCTCGGACGTGCTCGGGTTTCTCTACCAGGCGGGTGCGCCATTGGTGCCCGCCCTATTAATCTCCACCTCAAGGGTTTAGAGGATCTTGGGGCATTGATCTCTCTGGAGCACGGCTATATTGAGGCACGGGCCAGCTCACTAAAAGGGGCTGAGATCTATTTTGACATCGTCACTGTAACCGGCACAGAAAACCTTATGATGGCGGCTGTGCTGGCCGAAGGCGTCACCACCTTAAGGAATGCGGCTCGTGAGCCTGAGGTCGTGGCCTTGGCAGAAGCATTGAACCAGATGGGGGCCCAGATCACCGGGGCTGGCACACCCGTTATTACAATCACCGGGGTTGAGGCCCTGCAACCGACCTCTTTTACCATCATACCTGACCGGATCGAGACCGGCACCTTCATGGTTGCTGCCGGGGTGACCCGTGGCAATGTTAAGATTGTGGGCTGTGAACCCAAGCACCTTGCAGCCATAATCCACAAGCTGCAACAGGCAGGCATTACGATTGAAGAAGAAGCAGATGGCCTTCGCATTGTAGGCACGGAAACGATCTCCAGCGTGGATATTAAGACCCTCCCCTATCCCGGGTTTCCCACTGACATGCAGGCCCAGTTCATGGTCCTGATGTGCCTGGCTAACGGTTTGAGTGTGATTTCTGAGACTATCTTTGAAAATCGATTCATTCATGTCAGTGAACTCCAGCGTATGGGTGCAGACATTACGGTGACTGGCACCACCGCTGTGGTTAAAGGGGGCAAACGCTTGACCGGGGCGCCTGTTATGGCCACTGACCTGAGGGCAAGTGCTTCGCTCATCTTAGCGGGCCTGGCTGCAGAAGGGACCACCGAGGTTTCCCGGGTGTATCACATAGACCGGGGGTATGAATCTATTGAAAAGAAGTTGGCTCAACTGGGGGCACGTTTGTGGCGGGTTCAGGAATAGTATGCTTCCGTGCCCACAAATCCCTTGGGCTGACCCAAGGAGTTGACCGGCCTGCTCCCCGGACGCAAAGCGCTGCCGTCAGTCAGACCCCCCGTGCGAAAGCACGGGGAAGGCTTCATTTTATAAAAAAGGCCGCCCGGAACCCGGGCGGCCACCTCCTATAGGAGGATAAATCAGTGTAAGCCCACGCTACCAGGGCTATTTTTTAATACGCTTCGGCTGAATGGCCTTCAGGGTAGCTGTGCTAGGCAAGGCCTTTACCCTTTTCAGTATCTTTTCAGGAGTAACCTCTGCCCAAGTTCCCTTTTTGCCCATTACCTTCAATTGCTTGGCACCGGCAGGAAGTCTCTTTGCCTTCTTAGAGGATGGTGCGCTCGCTTTTAACCTGGTCCCCTTGGCCCTGCTAGCCATAGTAGCTCCACAGCCTTCAAGATACACCGGATCGCTTACGCGGAAATCCCCTTGTACTGCTGTTACGCCGCTGTATTTTCCATGAATGGTAAAGGTGCGCTGTGTTTCTGAAAGGTAATCTTCTATCTTGAACTCCTTGACCGGCTCACTGGGAACAACCCTGATAAAAGAGGGCTTGCCGTTCGTGCCTCTGGGCAACCTCGGCATATCATTGTGAACTGGCTCAGTAAGAAGTTTCTCGAAATTCTTGTCCTTATAGAGCTGCACCGAAGCCGGACCATGGATCCTTATCGATGAAATCTGATCATTCTTTCCGATGGATGTGAGGTCCTCTTCAGATTGACCCATCGCATAGGCCAGGGACCAGCCTTCGTAGTTGGGGTGTTCAAAGACCTCGGCCCAGGGCACGTCGGTCCTTATCACCCTGCAGGAGCTGAACTTGTCGTTGCAGTCCCAACCGACGAACCCGGTGCTCTTTGTGTGGTTTCTATTGTCGATTCTAAACCACTACTGCTCGCATCAATTTCAGATAATGTATTCGTAATCGTCTCTGTCTGTGTCTCCCCCTGGAATAAGCAGGAGCGCTTTCGCTCCCGAATTGTAACATAAGGCCGTTCAACAAGTTGACACCCTTCCTGGTCTTGATATTTTCTTCAGTGCGGATGATCACCACATCCACAATGACCATCTGGTATTCATCCGATGCCCTTTCCTCTTCTGGTTCTTCCTCCTCTTCTTCCTCTTCCAGATCCATCCTGTCTTCCTGCGCCTCTTCTCTGTCGGCCTCGGATAGCGTCTCTTCACCTGCCATGGCGTCTGAATTCAATGCCATTTGGGCACGGGTGGCATCAGTATCCTTTAATGTGATCCTGTCCCGAATAAAATCCCCGTAGCGCGAATAGAATTGCTCCCAGTCTTTAAGACGGGCCATCAACTGCTCTGCTGCGCTCGTATTTTCAGCCACGCCTTGATACCTCTCAAGGTATTTTGTCGGGCATCCTCAGGACGGTTCAGGGCCACCATGACAATCGTTGATGCCCGTAGCACCCTCTTGCTGTTCGGTTCCAGCTCGCGCATCCTGGAAAGAACCGCCGCTGCCGTGCGAGGGTCTTTTGCATAATAGGAAGCAACGACCATACTGTAAAGCATGTCCGCATTATTGTTGTTATAGAGGAGGGCATCTGCAATCTGTTTCTGCGCAGCCCTATAGTCCCTTCTATCCAGGTAAAGCAGTCCGAGGTGATAGCGGGCGATCCAGTTTGTGGGGTCAAACTTGATGGCAAGTTCATATCCCTGCTTTGCCAGCTCAAAAAGAGACCCGTCGCTCTGCAAGGTCCTAAGATGATAGGTCAGGCCGTTTAAGAATTGTATATAGGAATTGGCGGGATCCAGCTTCAACGAGAGATTGAAGGCTTTTGAGGCCTTTTCATATTGGCCCTTTTCCAGTAGCTTGACGCCTTTTGCCGCATGCTGAAGAGCAATCGAACATACCTTTTCCTTGGGAATCTCCTCAAAAATCCCGGTAAGTCCTTTTTGCGGGGGAGGCTTCTTCATACCGACCCCCGTGGTTCCACAGCCGGAGAGGAAACATAGGGCCGCTCCCGAGGCAAGGATAAAACATATCCACTTCTTTATTCCTGTAAGCACGATATATTCTATCCCCCCATTCCTCTATGAACAAAGTGAATGATGTTCATTATCAAGCCTATTACTTCAACCCCCTTTCGCGGTAATACTGCAAGGCACCTTCATGAAAGGGAATCATATTGTTGCCGGTGATCATGTTATGGGGATCAGATTGCATCAATGCCGGGTGTTTTCTTTTAAACGCATCTATGTCTTGGAAAATCGCCTTTGCCACCTGATAGATCGATCTGTTATGAAGACGTCTTGATGTAACCAGGACCACATCGATATTGAACGTGGATATACATCCTGTGGATTGTTGGGATAGAGCCCCCCAGGGATACGGGTCTTTTCAAAGAGAGGGTTATCCTGCTGGATCTTATGGATGACACCTGCCGGAATATCGAGAAACTTGCCATTGCATTTTTTCATGATCATGTCATAAAAGGTCGCTGGAATGCCCATGGCCTGAATAAGGATATCTATCTCACCATTACAAAATGCCTCACCCATTTTCTTGGTTGAAAGCTCGAAAACCTTGCTGAAATCCCTGACAGACCACCCCATCGCCTTAAACAGCATTTCGGCAATGGTTCGTTTTCCTGAGCCTAAGTTGCCGATATTGATGCGTTTCCCTAAGAAATCCGCAAAACAGGAAATACCGGAATCCTCTTTTACAATGATCCCGACAGGCATATGATAAAGCGTTGTGATTAAGCATAAATCCTTGTTTGGGCCAAAGGGTTTGAATATTCCTTTGCCATTGTAGGCATCGTAGGCCAGATCCGAACGGGTGATGGCCAGATCCAGTTCCCCTGATGCCAATGCCTGGATGTTATAGACAGATCCACCCGTGCTGTAAGCGATGCACCGTATGCCGTGATCGAGGCGGTGCGCGTTGATCAGGCCCGCAATGGCCTTGCCCACTGGATAGTAGACACCACCTATGGAGGAGGTTCCCAGTGCCAGGAACTTGTCCACGCCTTTAGGCACAGCGTTTGTAGGAGACAGAAAGAAAAACAAACAGATTCCTGTCAGAGTGCCCAAACACCATTTCGCGGCTTTCAGGGACACAAATCTTTTCATTTGTCTCAATAAGCGCTTTCTTAAATTTCGGGGGGAAAAAATTGTTTTCTAAGCGGCCAAAGAGCTCTTATTAGGAAAAATGGCGTTGTGTGTCAAGGGAAAAACTTTGCAAGATATTGTGATTCAAAGTTATTCTGCCCGGGGAAGATTTATGAGGAATGACGGAGATGGTGCACCGGATCTGTTCAGCTGATGGGAGCGTTGGTCGTTGAGGCTGTTTTGGCTAAAGATGATTCCTTATGGTTCCAGAATACAGGGTATCAAGCAATCTCGCTCATTTTTTTGTGTTTATCTTTTAGGGTAAAGTTTGAAAATCCGTACCTGCGATGCTAAGAAATACAGGTGTGAAGCGGATTTGCCCAAAGTGCTCAAGTCATAGAATTGGGTCACTGAAAGATGGCCGTCTCCAGTGTGCAAGATGACATACTTTTAGCGATTCAAGGCGGCTGGTTAGATTTTCAAAGGCCAAATTACGAAAGGTCATCCGGGAATTCGTGCTTGAGCATTCCACAAATATCATTCTGAGCAGAGTCGATATTTCCAAGTATATGTTACTGAAAATCTTGACTCGGCTGCGCATTGCAATGACCCAGGATATCCCTGAGGTGTTCGAGGGCTCCGTTAACGGACTTGAAACATTGGAAGTTTTTTTGAAAAATCACGGGAAGGGGAGATAAAGGAGTGACCCCTTATCCGCTCCTGGACCGACATGCACGCTTGTGAACCGCGAAAGCGAGCGCATTCCTCGCAGGTTCTGCCTGACGGCAGTGGTTCTGCCTGGCGGCAGGGTAGTGCGCCGCGGACTGCGGGGTTGGCGCCCTGGGTGGAGCACAGGATTGAAACGCAAACCATATAAAAATGACAAACTTCCTTACGGTCGAAGATTCCCCGCGTCTTGCCGCGGGGAGCTTCAATCATCACAGGTTTACACCAGGCCCCTGATTCCCCTGCTATTGGCCCTCATGACCGGCATTGTCGTGGGCCTTTGGGTGCCCAATCTTTCCGGCATTTTTTTTGCCATTGCCACGCTCTTCCTCTTTTCCCTTCTTTTTATCTGGAAGCGGCAAAAGGTCTGCTTGCTGCCCCTTTTCCTCTTCTTTGCCCTTGGTTACTGGAGCCTGCAAAGCTGGACCTCACCACGACTTCCGGCAAACCACGTATCCCATTTTGTCGATGACAGGCCTTGGCACATGATTGGGACGCTGGATAGCGATCCAGAACGATTTCCTGACCGAACACGTTTCACCCTTAAGGTAGAATCCCTCAAAAGGAACGGACTTTCCCGTAAGGTAGCAGGCTCCATACGCGTGACCGTTCGGGGAAGAGGGATTGATTTGCGCCCAGGCGACAGGATTGCCTGTTTTTCAAGGCTCAAGGAGATCCACAACTTCAATAATCCGGGCGGTTTTGACTACCGGCGGTATCTGGCCTTTCGGGGGATATGGGCCTCCGCATTTGTCTCCAAGGAAAGCTTGCTGATCAGGCTGCATCCAGCAACCACGCCCTGGTTTCGTCAAACCCTCAACCGTTCACGGGAAGCCGTATCCCATCTGATTGACAGGGCTACTTCAGAAAACTCCGAAGAGGTAAGCGCAATCCTAAAGGCGCTTATTCTTGGGGATCGAAGCCAAATTCCCCCACGGATTCGGGATCTATTCAACCGGATTGGTATTGGGCATCTGCTGGCCATCTCAGGACTTCACATCGGTATGGTGGCAACGCTTGCCTTTTTCGGGTTGCGCTTTCTCCTGGCACGCTCAGAGATGATTCTTTTGGCTGTCTGGGTGACAAGGGGTGCCGCCCTGATAGCGCTTTTTCCAGTCCTGGTTTACGGATTTTTGGCTGGCATGTCCCCTGCCACCCAGCGCGCTGTGATCATGGTTACCGTGTTTTTGATAGCCATTTTCTTGGAACGGGAACAGGATGCCATAAACACGCTATCTGTAGCAGCCCTTGTGATCCTCATTATAAGGCCCACAGCCCTGTTTGAAGTCTCTTTTCAGCTCTCTTTTGTGGCCGTCTTTGCCATCCTATACGTGCTGCGGCACCTTCCCTTGGCTGTTAAGTTGAGGAGCGGCCCTCTAACGCTCTTCAAGAGACTGGCCCTGTTTTTGCTGGTTTCTGTCGCAGCCACCCTGGGGACTCTTCCCATAACGCTTTATTATTTCAATCAAACATCACTCATCGGGGTTCTTACCAATTGCATCATGGTGCCCCTGGTTGGATTCTTGGTTGTGCCGCTTGGATTACTGGCGGTTTTGTTTTTGTCTTTTTTTCCAACAGGGGCCCTGTGGATCATGAAGGGGGCAGCGATGATCCTGCAAGGGGGCCTGGAGATGGCCACTTTCTTTTCAAGATGTCCATTTGCAGCCATAAAGACTGTCACCCCTAGCCTGATCGAGATCGGACTCTATTATGCGCTGGCATGGGCTCTCTTTAACGGCAGGCGAACCCGCCTGGCAAGGTCCCTGCTGATTGGCCTTTCAATCGTTGTTTTGGCAGATGTGGGCTACTGGGTCAGCGAGCGGTACGGCCGTCGTGAATTGAGGATGACGGTGATTGATGTGGGGCAGGGGAATTCTGCCCTCATGGAACTTCCAGGAGGGCCTTGCATACTGGTCGATGGCGGCGGATTTTACGACAACCGTTTTGATATAGGGGCTTGGGTGGTCGGGCCGTTTTTGTGGAAGAGAAAGATTGCCACCGTGGAAATCCTTGTCCTTTCTCATCCACAGACGGACCATTTGAACGGGCTCTTGTTTATTGCCCGGCATTTCAATGTCCGGGAGGTATGGATGAACCAGGAGCCCGCAGATACCAGGCCCTATCGGGATTTTCTGAAGATCGTCTCACAAAGGGGTATCCGTGTGGTCGGGCCAAAAGACCTTGTTGGACCCCGAATGATCAATGGGGTTCGATTTCGGGTGCTTTATCCGCCTGTGGATTTCTTAGAGCGGAAAGCCGAGGACGGCTGGCGCACCCAGAATAATAACTCTCTTGTCCTAAAGGTTTCCTTTCAAAATGTATCGTTTCTCCTGCCTGGAGATATTGAGGCCGAGGCAGAAAAGGAACTCACAGGACTGGCCTGCCCGACTCTTAAAAGCAACGTGCTGTTGGTTCCTCACCACGGAAGCCGAAGCTCAAGTACCCCTGAGTTTTTGAAATGTGTGGCCCCTTCTATTGCTGTGATATCATTAGGCTGGAAGAACATATTTAGGTTTCCTCACCCCAATGTTCTCAAGCGTTACAAGGCTCGGGGGTGCCAGGTATTTCGCACCGATTCTCAGGGTGCCATTACCATCACCACAGACGGCACCCACATAAATGTGAAGCCCTTCCTTTTGTGATCAGGTCCCCGGGAGAACAAGAGAACAGAAAGTCAACTCAAAGAGTTAATCGAGGTGCTTCCCACCCTTTATCGAAACCACCTTCAGAACTTACTCCGAGAGCTTAAAGCAGCAGGGCAAATCTATAGCGATGGGCGAACCAAGGCTGACTGGTGGTATCCTGGTCGATCTGCAAGAATGATTGCGGCAGCACAGAACAAGAACACAAATAAGACGCAATGACAACGCAGCCACGACTTAACTTTTTCTTATTACAGGGTTTTTGATTGCCTCTAATTGCGTTCAAGAGCTTGAAAAAAGCAATTGTGACGCTGTCAGGGCCAAATTTAAAACCATGATACCATCTTTCGCTTAGACTCCACTTGCCTTGACAGGATACCCTTCCAGGCATCACGGCAAACCTCAGGTCCCGACTTCTGTCTGTGCAAAGCTATTGGATTTTTACTTTGTATTTTGCCCGCTTTAAAATAGTGTTGCTTGTATAGGAATTTCTGGCATTCTAATTTGCAACTTGGGATAATTATTCAATATTTTGCGCAAACCAACCTTCTATCCCTAATCAAGCAATGCAAAAAACTGAATCCTAAGACCCTGTTTCTCATTAAGAAAGGACGCCAGGTTTTTGCGTTGAGGAGGCTCTTTAAACAACCGGGCGAACGACCAGAAACAACCAAACATTTGCGCCTTCAATACACAACTGTAACCAGAATAGCAGAACAGGGTCTATCATAAGAATGATGGTTCGAGACTCGAGTTCCATTTCTTGCCTAAGACTGCGTTTCATGACGGATCATTAGCGTCCGGTTAACAATGCAATAAATTCGGCTAGTTAGAAATTGCTACTGTTTTAAAACTGTAGTTTTGGGAAAATGACTACCTATCGTGTCTTAGAATTTGTAGTTAACAGTGATAGCATTAGGTTATTCAAAGATCGAATAATTTCAATTGCCTATCCTCTACTTTTTGCTCATGTCGTGTGCGACAAGCGTTAGTATAGAATGTTGAAATGAATGGTTTTTGCTCAAAAAGGTTAACCTCCAAAAAGTGTAATAATTTGGACAGGGGTTGTTCCAGGTGATACCGCTCCTTCAGGATGGCGAGCAAGGGGTATACGATCATTGCTATCCATATCTGGGTCTTTACTGCATTTGCGCTGGTGCCATAAAAGGTCTTGATCCTAAGGTTTTGTTTTATCCACTTAAAGAACAATTCGATTTCCCAGCGAGCCTTGTAGAGAGCGGCGATTGTTTCGGCAGAAAGCATAAAGCTGTTGGTCAGGAAAACCAGGGTCCGGCCTTGGGTTTCATCTCGAAAACTGATCCGTTGCAGACGGCCAGGGTAGAGCTTCTTTAACCGTTTGCTTGCCAACAAGATTTCCTGATCGCAACGCAAGCCAAGTAACTTATCGACAGGATAGGAAACCACACGAATCCATTTGATGGAAGTTTTCAAACGGGTGACGAAAAAGGCACCGATTTGCTCAATAGACCGCAACCAGGCGAAATCAATGTAGGCCCGGTCAACGACATAGATTCCTTCGGGCTCGATCGGCACCGGGGGTGCAGCTTTGACATCGTGAACTTTGCCATCTGTGATAGTCAGAAACGCCGGAATATTGCCACGTAGATCAAGCATCGCATGGAGCTTTATTGCTCCCTTGGTTTTGCGGAACTTTGCCCAAGGAAACAAAGATAATGTTAAATCGATTGTGGAAGCGTCCAATGCATACACAGCATTATCCACTTCGACAGCCAATTCAGTTTGGGCATAGTGCCGCCGGGCACGTTGCATCAGGGCTTTGGCAAATTCCTCGTAGATTCGGTAATCGCGACGTTCGTTGGCATCGGCCAGGGTTGATCTTGGACATTGTTGAATGCCGATGTGGTAGAGTTTGCTTGCATGGGCATTGAGCGCGATATCGATATCGCGTAAACTGTTTTCTTGACGGATGTGAGCAAACATCATGCACGCCAACTGGTCCCAGCATTTGAAGTGCTTGGTGCGGTAGTCCCCTTGGTACTTGTTGACAATACGTTGAAACTCGTATCGTGGTAGCAAATGCAGAAGCTGTGCAAATACGTAAGACTGGTGCGGCATGGTATTGCTTCCAGGGAGTAAACGCTCTAAGGTAATCAATCTAACAAATGTCCCGGACATCAATATGCTGTCCGGTAAACTAATTAGCATATACGTCCAGACCATAGCAAATTTGCTCAAATACTGGTAGATCAGAAATTGAATCCCAAAAAATAAAACCATCTTATTTGGCAATATTATCATATAATTATAGGCTTTTTGGAAAAGTTAACCGGACAGCAGTGATAAAGCGAAACATTCTGCGCCGTCAATTCGCCTTTATAGGGGCCAAACATGCACCGATGAAAGATGTCATCAACTCGCGACATGATCGAGATTAACATATCCTTTTTTGGGTAGATGTTGAATATGCAATACGTTCTTCAGATACGAATACTTTGCTCTTTTCAAGAACCTCCTGGCTGAATCCCGCGTGGCACTTTGCTCTTGCAAGATCCTTTTAGTGGTTTGTCCTTTGTCCATTGCTGAGCGCCAGGTGGCCTGAGGCGGGTTTTGCGGATCTGTGCCTTGCGCTTGGCATCGCCGTATTTTCCAAATCTACCACCCATGGACAGTTCCTTTGAAAATCTCCACATTAGGCTTATCCAACATAGATGGCAGCGTCTCGCGCGGACTTTACAATGCACCGGGCATCGGCAAACCCAAAAAAAGAGTGCGGATGAGAGCGAGTATCTGGGGAAAACTAGGGTCGCCACGTCGACCTCTTGACAAATGCCTTCTCATGAGAGTCAACAACGTTATATATTGAGACATCAGTAGGTTACACCCTCAAGGGTGGCATAGAAAAAAATAATTATCTATCTACCAAAAAAAGAAACCTCCTGTTAAGAAGAAAGAGTAAGCACCACCAAACTCAAACTTTTAACAGGAGGTTACCATGAATGAAAATGAGCTTAGCAGAATCGAGCGTTTTCGTCAATTCAGAAAAGAGGTCCGAGGCTCTAAAAAATATCTTATCGTCGGAATAGATATAGCGAAAAACAAGCACCAAGCCTTCCTGGGGACGGCAACGGGGAAGACTGTTTTCAGGCGATTGATAGTGGAAAATAGTGCTAGTGGTTTTGAACACTTGTTAGGCCAGGTACAATTTTACATGACCAGAGATGGTCTTGAGCGGGTAGTCTTTGGATTGGAGCCCACCTCTACCTATCATAAGCCGCTGGCGGAGTTTTTGATTAAGCAGGGCTTCCTGGTGGTTTACGTAAGCAATCTGGCTATCAGAAAGAACCGGGACCTTTTGGATGGGCGCTGGGATAAAAACGACACCAAAGATGCGGCCAATGTGGCTGATCTTATCTCCCAGGGCAAATGCCAGTATTATGACCTGCCGGATATGCCTTTGAGAGACTTACGCAGTTTGCTTTTACTGCGTAAGAGATTAAAGAAACAAGAACATGGCATCCGGGTAAGGATACGCAATAATTTGGTAGCCCAGTACTTTCCGGAGTTAGATAAATATTGGAATAAATCAGAACAGGAAAGCCTGGCCATAGTCCGCTGGTGCCTGGCTCCGGAGAAGATAAACCGATTGGAGTTTAAAGATTTCTTCCAGATGGTGACTACGCGCTATAGAGGTAACAGTCAACAGCAGAGGCTTAGCCAGATCTGGGAGATGGCCCCGCGGTCCATCGGATGCTAGGCCGGTGAAGGATTGGAGCTGGAAGCAAAGATCATGATCGAAGGTTTAAAACAGGTTCAAGATCAGATTGCGGAGATCGAAAAGAGAATTCAGAACCTCTGCACCCGTTTTCCCGAGTATGACCTCCTTTTGACTATTCCCGGATTTGGTCCCTATATTTCTGCCGTAGTCTTGGGGGCAATTGGAAATCCGCACCGGTTTGATAGTGCCAATCAGGTGCTAAGACTGGCTGGACTGGATTTAAGTGCCAATCGAAGCGGAGAGAAAAGTTCAAGTGCCATACCGGTTATCTCCAAGAGAGGAAAGGCTGATCTACGTTATGCCCTCTATCAAGCTGCCCTTATTGCCTCCTGTTCTAATACAGGCTTTATAGCTTACTATTCGAGACTCTTAAAGGGTCGCCAGCGGGAAAGAGGGATCAGGATTAAAATGCGGGTAAAACTGGCGGCAAAACTCCTGATTATTGCCTGGACTTTGATGAAAAAAGGAGAAGCTTTTTCTCCCGGTTATCTGGGTTAAATAAACAAGAATTTTAATTTGGCGAGAGAGCCCTGGCATGGACGTGGAGGCGTATGACCTCAGGGGGGACAAAAGAGGGCCTCTCACCGAACTTTGTAGCCTGGATAGGGGATTATAGGTGGTCCGCCGGGGCGGACACGCCGGATAGAAGTAACGATAAGGCCCGAGGTTCATTTATTAGGTGAGAAATTCGCCAAGTAATTTTGCCCAGAGATCCTTAAGGATTGGTAGCAGTAGTGTGCCCAGAATTTATAAGGACTTGCAATGGGTTGATTTTATATCCTTTTCATTTTTAGCTTGACAGGAGGATATAGGATTGTCCCTAAGGTTACCTGTCAAAGTCCAGGACATCGATTACCCAAGCTTAACGGTAAAAATGCTCAGGACATTGATTACCCGAAACAATCCTTCTCCGATATTCAATCAGTGAGGCAACAGTGAAAAGTTCATACAAC